>Ga0214480_100398_pt1 | contig 22348 bp, 18 predicted proteins | sample M1_20Mar14CPVII9_3_FD_165042 | JGI IMG/M metagenome (GOLD analysis project Ga0214480, IMG submission 165042) | Marine eukaryotic communities from Monterey Bay, California, United States - M1_20Mar14CPVII9sort6BwellE17 | ecosystem: Environmental > Aquatic > Marine > Unclassified | place: USA... | reverse complement strand
TTTGTGCATCCTGAAAGATTCGCGTTTCACAGTTCATGAAGATGAAAGAGAAGTGATTAGAACATGATGTTAGTGCATGAGGTTTGCAAGAGCAGTCAATGAAGTAATGGAAGTTCACAACACAATACAAACGCGGACTTTCCAGACATGTCACAGGTATTCCCTCCAAAGCAGTTGGATGTTACACCACCGCCGCCGCCGCCATTTCCTCCACCATGATTTCCATTCCACCAAGGGTTACCTCCGCGATTACAATCACAATAACCGGTAGGACCAGCCCATCGATCACCTCCCCAAGTTTGCCGCCATGAGCAACCTCGTCCACAACGCCTAGATAGTAATGCTTTTAATTTGTTCGAAGAAATGAGGAGAATGGAGAGAGAGAGAGAGATTGTGAGAAGGGGGTCATGAGACTATCGCCGATCATAGATATGCAACAACTTACCATTACCATCTTCTCCTTCTTCATTTGATCCACGAAGCTGTGACGATTCGGCCTGGACACCGGCCGATGCAAATACTACGGCAAGGGATTGAATGAGTAATAGTTTCATAGTTGAATTAGTTGTCAATAGAGGATGATAGTAGCAATGTTTTTATGATAGGCAATGAAGGAGAGGCAAGAGGTGAAGATTTTTTCTCGTTGTTAAATGAGACACGGACATCTGTTGCGGTATCCTTTATATCTTCTCGCTCCGGCCTCTCCTCTTATGTATTTGAACTCGATACTACTCCTCTTTCTCGATAACTTTGTACTATATACTCTGTGCAGATATATCAGTAGCAGAGTAAATGGTAGAGCATTAGCTGACTTTACAATGCATTTCAAGATGAACACATCATGTGCACACATTTCATATCAGATAGGCACACAAGCAAGTATACTCATGTTAATAAGAAGTAAAGACCTAACTCTGTTGTAGTTATTAAGAAGTAAGAAATGACTCTGTTTAGTAGATTACACTTTAACAAATCCCGGTCTCTCATTATCTCATAGTTGCTAGCACGAACTATGTCATGCCAAAGAGACCGATTCCCCCAAACACAAATAAACTTTCTTTCCCCTTGATACCCCCATTATCTTATTCATATCTAAATTGTTTCACATCTTAATAAGGTGATGATACTTGCTTGGTACGTCGGTGATTGCCCTGCATTGGACGTACAGCCATTGATGTCCTGAGGCCTTGATTCTGGTTAACAAATCCTCCATTGAGGTTGAGATCTGTATTCAAGCCGAAGAAAGCACGCATGGAACCTCTCTCATTGACCTCTACCACACGGTCACGGTCCTCGGGAGCCTGAACACACTCCTTCTGAACAACCTCACGCATACCCTTCTCAACTTGCTTCTGGACTTCGGTACGAGCTGGAGGCTCGATGAGGTCATCACTTTCGATGATATCACCCGGAGACTCGCCGACCATTTCACGGAATCGGATCTTCAAAAGATCAACAACAATGAAGGATCCTACATTGAAGGCAATGATGTACCCAAGGTTGGCACCATGTAGACCCAAAGTCTTCAACAAAGTAGCAAGGAGAGCTCCTAGTACCAAAGTGAGGAATACCGACAGTATCAACCAAATAGATGGCATTGACTTGATGAAGAATCCGGGAGCACGAACTGAGAAGATCATAAGCTCAGTCACCATGAGCAGATGAAACCACATGAACCCTTTAGTCTCTCCATTACAACTCTGACCATCTGTTCCGTAGAGATCAAGATCATATTCGAGGTTACGGTCATAGTTCATTGTGAAGAAGAACTATATCAGTTGATAGAAGAAGAGAGTTGTTAGTGACGAGAAAGTATGAACAAAAGAAACCAGATGGGAAGATTTTACAAACAGAACATACCATCAATGTAAGGGCGGAATGGGTCAATCCATAGAAAAGTGACTGGAAAACGAGACTACGAGCCTTGGGTAGCTGGGGTTTGGTAGTTGCTTGGGCATTATCATACGCTACAGGAATCATAGAGATATCATTCAATAAGGCGAGAATGATTACCATCAAAGCATCGATTGCACAGCCGGTAACGAAGATGACAATTGACAAGACAAGCACCAAGATAAGTGATGCCGCAACTCGGTAGACCACATAACTCTTGATACGTGAGAAGATACGACGAGATTCAAGAACAGCTCCATATATTGGAGACAAACCAGGCTCGGTTAAGATAAGATCGGCGGCATTCTTGGCAGCATCTGTGGCACCATCGACAGCAATACCAACTTGGGCAGCTGATAGTGCTGGAGCGTCGTTGACTCCGTCTCCTGTCATACCTGTAACGTATCCGAAGTGGTTTCTCAAGACCATGACAATCTCTCGTTTATCAGAGGGTAGCACGGCAGCAAACCCATCAGCTTCATGAATGATCGAGTTCTTGGTTTCACTAGGAGCATCACGCATTTGCTCTCCGGGGTAGATGGCAGTACCAAGACCAATAAGACGAGCAGTTTCTCTACCTACATTGGCATGGTCACCTGTAATCATCTTCACCGAAAGATTGGCATGGTGAAGAGACTCGATTGTGGCGGCAGTATCATGTCTTGGAGGATCGAGCATAGGTAAAAGGCCTGCAAACTTCCAAACAGCAGCATCTCCTAATTCACGAGCGTTTCCATCGCACACGGCAATAGCAATAGTTTTGTAACCGTTTGTACTAAGATCATTCTCGGTACTTTCGAGCTTGTCAAGGAAGGCCTTGTCATTTGCAGCTGTTACCTTCCACTGCAACTCATGATCATCGACCATACCTGCGGCAGTATCAATAATCTTGGCAGGCAATCCCTTGGCAATAGTTAATGTCTTACCCGTTGCTTGATCCTTAACAAAGGCCACGACACGTTTAACAGTTGGGTTGAAACCGATAATCTCCGTCTGGGTAAACCCATCAGCACTAACAGGCGAGGCCTTGAAGGCAGTAACAATAGCTCGGTCAATGGGATCATCCTTCTTATCGGCATTGGAACAAAGGAAGGCATACTTGATAACTTCATCATCAGTAAAGTCACTTGCTGCAAAAATACGATCCGGGATAATAGACATGTTGGCAGTTGTCAATGTTCCAGTCTTATCAGAGCAGAGCATTGACATGGATGCAATATCTTGAAGGGCTGGGGTACTCGTTACAATAGCATGGTAGTGCTTGGCAAGGTAACTCGCTCCGAGGGCAAGGTTAACTTGAAGAACAAGTGGTAGGGCAATCGGGATGGATGCGATCATGATTGCAAGCTAAAAGGGATCGATATGAGAGTAAGTGGGGAGAGATATCAGAACTCGTGATCAAGATTCCTGTACTTTAAAAAAAACTTACCGCATCAAGGATAGTAGTCTGAGTTGTTGCCTTGGTAGCAAACCCATCATAGACCAAACCTTCCACTAAAAGAACTGCAATTACAAATGCCAAACTAAAACTAACAAGGACTTGCACTACAGTCATAATTTTCTTCTGAAAGACTGATACAATACTCACAGTCTTATCTTTCATAACGTCAGCTTGAGCTTTACCGATCTCGGTTTTCTCTCCAGTGTACAAGACACGTCCGTAACATTCACCGGCAACGATGGTAGTACCAGAGAGTATAATATCACCATTAGGACCGGGATATTTGCGTGGGATAGGTTCACCTGTCAAGGCGGCAGTATCCACTTGAACAACATCACCCTTAATCCATTGTGTATCAGCAGGAACAATTGTCCCCCCGACCAATAGTACGACATCACCGGGTACTAATTCCTTAACATTCATTTGTGTTGTTACACCCTCACGTCTTGTTGCAATTTCACTATCTAGTTGATTACTTAGTTCATCTAATGCCTTTTTGGCGTGATATTCCTCACGAAAGCCAAGAACGGCATTACAGAAAAGCATGGCTAAGATGATAGCAAAATCTGGCCAATCTTGTAACCCTGCTGAGATTATGGCGGCAATTAAAATTAGAATTGGCTGTTTAGGGTGGTGGTGTGGGGGAATATAGAGAAGTTAGATAGAGCGCAAAGACATAATGAACATAAGATATGCACCTCCCGCCATTGCAATCCTGTGTGGCTATCGGCGGCGCCACCGCTCCCCTAAAAAAACACACACATATCAAAAGCACAAAACATACAACAATAACTTACCAAGAAACCAATAAACTGACGAAGGAATAACATCCACAATGGTGTTTCAGGAATAACAATTTCATTCTTTCCAAATAATTCACGTGATTTCTCAACCTGACCAGTTGTTAATCCTAACAATGGATCTTCAGCATTTAATGGTGGGATGTTAGGATCAATGCCATCAGGCCCCACCGAACCTTCCGGGAGGAGAGGCTCAGTGTTGGATGTTGAGATATCGTCTGTCATATTAGTTGAAGGGTAAGAGTTGTATGAGTTGTTACTGCTATTGTTTGATGTTCGTATATTGGTTTTTAAGAATCCGTAGGGGATATGTTTATGTTGCATTCACAGTAATGCTGCAATTATTATAAACTATGATGATCCTTGAGCAATAGAGGTCGCGGCTAAAGTGGTCGATCTGTGATGAGACGCGTGGTCAATAGATTTGAGATTTGTATGTGTTTGAATTTATGAGATGATTGAGATCCACCTCTGTGCAATATTCCCGATATCGAACGTCCTACTATTCAGTATACTTTGATACTCCGTTGCTATCGTCGGCGGCTTATTGTCTTGCTATGGAGTGGTCATGGTTAATACATGATATAATACATAACAAAAGATTTTAGCTCGTGACATAAAGAGTTTATCGTATGTACTCTAGCCTAAACCCTTGGATACGTCCCATTGAGTACACTTGAGAAGAAACTGTCCCCTGAACTACTATACCCCCCTCGAGGTGATCCTAGTGTATTATTTACTCCCCTTCCTCAGTAATACTATGTCCACTGTTAAACAAAATACCCCTTGAAAAGGATACCGTATCTTTTGCAAAAGGATACCATATCTTTAAAGCTCTCTATCTACAGCCAGGCTACAAAGGCTATTAGACGATGCCAATCAATCTCCTCTCTGAACCACCTCTTTAGTTGTGTTAATCTTCTATTCTATCATGGCTGAAATTCATACTCAGCGGCGTCCGGCATATTTCACAACAACTGCAAAGTATTATTGCAATGAAATTGGCACATCAACATCTCATCGTTATGATATACCATCATTACTACAAATCATTATACTATTGATAACAGTATCTATTTCATTTCAATTCACATCTCATACATTTACTCATAGAATATCTCCATCTAAAGGATATATTGATCATAGGATACCATCTCTACTCACACATTATCAACAACTCTCCATAACAGCATTACATGCATCTCAATCTAAACATCAATATGAAATAGGAGACAAGGTACTATTAATCAATAATGAGGATGGTGCTACATATCAATCTGGTACTATAGAACAAAAGAAGGGTGGCTGGTATACAATTTGCATTGAAGGTAATTCGAATAATAGAGTGAAAAGACGTGCATCTCAGTTGATACAAAAAAGAGATACATCTGTGGTCAATGAGGATAGCTCTACTCTTAGTTCAGATGATATTACTAGCAGTAGTACGGAGGAGATGGAGACAAGTCTACCTCCTGTAGATATCATAGATCTTGACTCCATCCTACAACATCCAAAACATGAAAGCAATTCTACAGTATCAACTGAAACCATACAACAAATTACAAACATACACACTCACTACAAACAATGGATACTATTCTCTGACTTACATGTAATGCCATCAACAATATCAACATGTCTAAAAGTATTAAATTACATTCACAATATTGCAATACAACAAACTACTCCAACTGGTATATTATTCTTAGGTGACTTTTGGCATCATCGTGGATTTGTTCGTGTTGATTGTTTAAATTCTATATTGGATTGTATGGCCAAGTGGAAAGTACCGTGTATAATGATACCGGGGAATCATGATCAGATTGATTGGAAGGGTGTTGAACATGCTTTGACTCCATTGGGTAATGCCTATCGACTCTGCTCACCAAATAACGATGCCGACAATAACAGCTTGGAGAAAGAGAAACAACAGCAACAGATATATCCAGGCCCACTAATAATAACACATCCAACAAAATTAATGAATGCATTATTCATACCACACATTCGTGATAAACATCAAATGAAATCAATACTATCATCAAATGAAGCACAAGCTTCGAATGCATTATTTGTACATGCAGATGTTAAGGGTGCATCAATGAATGATATGATTACATCACAACATGGATTAGATGGTAGTGTCTTTCCGAGTGATAAGTTGATTTATTCGGGACATTTTCATAAACCACATATAGTTAAGAAGAAGAGTAGTGGTGTAACGATACGGTACGTGGGCAGTCCATATCAAACATCCTATTCAGAATCAGGACAAGTCAAATCACTTTTATTAGTAGATGCTACTCAGAATTGGCAATGTATTCAAGAGATACCAATTGATATTGGTCCACGATATCATCGTATACCATCAGTACAATCATTCATAGAGAATGATGTAAGTGAAATGAAGTTTCGCAAGGGTGATAAAGTTGCAGTAACAGTTTGTCAGAATGATTTGGATGAGATGAGACTACTTGCTCAAGAAGAAGGTGATACTATTGAGGGAGGAAAGACTTTATTTGATGCCAAGCTAGAAAAGCTCAGGGATGCAGGAATATCTGTGGAGATACGAGATGTCCAAAGTCAAGATCAGGATGAAAGTCAAGTGTCTAGTAGCTTAGTAACTGAAGAAGACGAAGTGGAGTTGGAAGATCTATCTCCCAAGGCTACCCTGACTGCATATCTAGATAATGAGGTTGGCAATGGAGATTTGGGAGAGGCCACCGCAAAGAAATTGTTGGAAATGGGCGAAGAGTTACTCGGAGAATCATCTGAGGATGCATCTCAAAGTAGTTCACCCAGCAGCAAGACGACAGTATCAGAGTTGGAGATTGAGTCCGTCTCGATAAAAGGATTTGGCTCGTTTCGTCAAGAGACTGTCTACCCACTGCATAATCGTGGCGTTGTACTGCTCAGAGGTACCAACAAAGATTTTGGATCAGACAGTAATGGCGTTGGCAAATCAACCTTGGCAATGTCATCTCTTTGGGCCTTAGCCGGATCGATCGATCCTCGACCTACGCAAGATGGAAAAGTTACAGATGTTGTGAACGACTTTAGCAAGGTGGCGGAAGTTACATTGATTGGATCAATTAACTCCATGCCATTTCAAGTCAAGCGAATGAAGAGCACATCCTCCAAGGGTTCGTCACTCAGCTTTACACTTAATGGATCAGATTTGACTCGTCAATCATCCAAAGATACGCAGCAACTTATAGATGAACATTTCGGTATAGGATCACAAATGTTAATGAGAACAATCTTCCATGGACAGCATACTATTGGCGGTCTACTTGAATCATCAGATGCCAAGCTTAAAGAAGAACTATCATATCTTGTGTCACTAGAGATATGGCAAGAATCAGCATCTCGTGCCAGGTCAAAGCAACGTGAACTAAGACGGAAAGCATCGGAGATTGAAGGTATGCTTTCATTACGAGAGAAGGACAAGGCACGGGCAGAAGACAAGTCTCAGGCAGCTAAAGCTGAGATGAAGAGACGAGAAGGCATGCTCGAGAATGAACGCCGAATGTTATCCGAAAAGGAACAGAGCATAGCTACTACAAGTGAATCTGAACAGTCTGATATCGAATCGGCCATGGAGTCTGTGCAAACCCAACTTAATGACTGTGGTAGTGAGATTAATAGCTTGGAGAAAGAGTTGTCGAAGATCCTAGACTCTGGTAGTGATGAACTCGACACACTCCGGTCCAAGCTGAATGAACAGAGAGAGATTGAAAATGATGCCAAAGCATCTCTACAAGCATGTCAACGCAAACATGATATTGCAACAATGGAGCTCAAGCCAGCTGAGAGTCAATTGGCACAACTCCAGTCTGAATGGGATATGAATATAGCTGCAGAGGAGGATATAGCATCTCCCAAGACTTGCAAAACATGTGGTCAGCCAATCATTTCTTTAATAGCTCAAAAGCATGTCATGGAAAGCATCAAAAAGAAGCTATCCGTTGCAACATCAGAAGTAGACAAGGCTAGAGAAACGGTGTCTGATGTTGCACAATCACTTGAGGAGGCTGAAGTAGCTGCTCATATGATCGGGTTGGAGGTACAATCATCCATGAAACTTGTACAAGAAGCCAAAGAGTCACGAGCAACCGAGACGGATGATCTACGTCAGAAGATTAGTGCATCTCGAATTTTTCAAGCAACGCTCTCTGCCGAGTTTACTAGCCTTGCCAAAAGGGCTAAAGAAATGTCTGAATTCAACCTCGTTCAATCTCGTATGCAAGCCAATCTTGATAGGTTGAGTGAATCATTCAACTCGTCAGTTGTGGCATACAGAGATTGCTGCTCGGAAGTTGAGATGATCGAAACCAACATACTCGAACTCGAGAAGGAGAGGGAAACATTGACTAGCACAGCATCTCTCTTCACATTACTTAGAGATTCATTTGGACCCAAAGGTATTCAGGCATTTGTCTTACGAAATATAGTTCAAGCCCTTCAATACTGTTCACAAACATACCTGAATGAGTTAAGTGATGGATCACTGCAACTTCGTATGCAAGTAGGATCAAATGACAGTATCATTAAGCAAGCAGCTGTACGTAATCTCGATGGAACTTGGCGTGTCCGACCATTATCATCCTTGTCGGGTGGTCAATGGAGAAGATGTTCCTTAGCTCTAAGTCTAAGTTTCATTGATTTGGCGTCCAAGAGAGGAAAGTTACGAAGCTCTTTGCTAGTGTTGGACGAGCCTCTCACTCATTTAGATTCATCTGGTCGACAATCGGTTGGCAAGCTCCTCCGCAAGATGTTGAGACAGGATGACACCGGAGTTGGCCGGTTGGGTTTGTCAACTATACTGGTTATTCTACAGGAGATTGCTGCAGAAGAGATTGAAGAGTGCTTTGATCAGATTGATGAAGTTATTAAACAGGATGGAGAGAGCTATGTTGTTTTAGATGAGAATCAGGAGCATAGATAGTTATTAATTAAAATCTTACAATAAAGTTAATATGAACTACTACATGTCAAGTGCTTTTCTTGCATTACCCAATTAGAAAAGACAATATATGCCCAATAACAACTCCAGCTCCGCTGGCAACACGGCACTGCTTTCGAAGTTCGGCCTCCTCGATCTTCATCTTCTTGACCCGTCTCTTTTCATTTTTCTCCTGACAGTGATCATTCATTTTCTTCTTCCACATGGCTAGTTCAAGAGTAGATGTAGCTTCCTTCAGTTTGTGGTATTCGGTTTCGAGGTTAACAAATGCGGTTTCAACTACAGTGATGTATTCTCTTCTTCCTTCAGTGCCATTTTCAATATTTCTATATACTTCCCTTTCCAATTTACCCTTACGCCAAGTTCTCAACTGGATTGCTTTCAAGCGTTTCGAAAAACTGAGTGCAACCAGACATCTAAATGATTCTCGTGGGATGTACCCAGCATGGTTGTCTGAGGCTGCAAGGACTGCCTTCTCAAGGACTAAATCAAAATCAATATCTTGACCAGGGAACATTGCCTCTTGTAACGCATGGAGTGTTGCAGAAGGATGGGAGCCTGTATTCTTTGTAGTTGCTTGCGCTAACACGAGGATCATCTTAGACCAATCGAATCGATGATTCGGATAGAGTGAGCTGCAACTTTCCCCCAAGAATTTCACAATCTCCTTAGGTGCATCGCCCCATACGGCATAAAGTAGCGGCACTGCTCCCCATCTATCTTCTGTAATGAGAGTCTCAGGGTACTTTTCAATCAACACTTTATACAAATCAATACTCTGTACTGTTGAGCATGCCATAATGTGAAGAGGAGTCATCCCCAAACAATCTTGTTGACTACCAGAGGGATTTAACTTGCTTCGTAATGACCGGCGTTGCCCAGATCTCATATTTGTTGCATTATTCAGTTGATCCACTGTAACATTATTGTATGATTGATAGTATATCATTTTGTGGATTGGTAGGTTATCAAATCGATGTTTCAAACCATGTATGAGTTGTTGATCTGTATTAAATATTTGTTTGAGATCTTTGCACCCTGTGACTAATCCACTCCACTCAAATGCAAGCTGGTGAAGATTAACATTATTTGGAAAGGCAATATTTCGAAGAGAATAACAGCCACCGAATGCGTGTTGCTCAATCTGTTGCACACTCTCAGGAATGTTGATTGAAAACAAGTGTTGGCATCTACCCATAGACCCTGCGGAGACAATTGTGATGAGGGGTGGCATCCTAAAAATGGGGAATTTTGTTCCACAAAATGCGTATCTGTCAATACTCTCTATACTGTTGGGAAGATTTGTATCATTCAATCCTACCCATCCAAAGGCAAAGCGACCAATACGTGTTATACTGGTAGGGATATTCACTTGGATTAAAGAAGCACAATCGAAGAAAACATCCTCCTTTATTTCTAGCAGGCCTTCACTTAACTCTACCTCTTCCAACATATCACACTCTGCAAATGCACTCTCCTCAATTACTATGACGGTGGAAGGTATTTTGATCTTTTTCAATGTTTTACACTCAGAGAATGCCTCCAGTCCGATCTCCAACAATCCTTCATTTAGTTCAACTTCCTCCAATTTTTTTCGTGCCTGAAATGCCTCTTCAGGAATCACGGTAACAGATGGATGAACTCGTACACGTACAACGTCCATCGGTACTACCGACCCTTCTGTATATACAAATACTTCTGTACTACTTTCTTCTGCCATTCCTACAATAACTTATAATATTTTTGTTGTACTATCGTAGTATATAAATTTGTGTGGTGCGGTGGTGTTCTCTTGTTATGATTCAACTCAACAGTCTGTTGTTTCGGTACCAATATAATATGATATAAAGACTTTGTATGGTAATAATACCCATCAATTAACAATTGAATGCAGGAGATATGAGTTAGACTATCGTAAAGATAGGATATTGATATTATTTATTGTATGTGTATGCGGTTCAACAGTCTATTGTTTCGACACCAATATGTGATATAAAGACTTTATACGGCTATATAATACCGATCAATTAACAATTAAACGACGCCGAGAGATAGAGACCAGAGGCTCTACTATTAGCATGCCTACTATCCTCTCTCACACAACACCTAAAAATCACGTATTGTAAGTCACGCCCACGAAAAAATGAAAATACGTGATTTCACGTGATTGCAAGGGGGAAAAATTATTGAGCCTGCTTGCTGATATTATTGTGTTGTGGTATTGTTCGAGGGGCGAGGCAAGGAAGAAGATAGGGGTGTTAAATAACAGTGGCGTTTATGCAATTAGTGGCATTGGTTGGGTGGATTAATTTAACTAGTTCTCATTGTTCGTCAACGAACACTCAACAACAATTTGAAAAATATTCTTTGAGCCTCAATTGCTAACAACAACAATGTCAGAAGAGAGGATTGCAGCTGCTGAAAAGGAGGTAAGCATTATTTCGACAGTATTAACAGGGTGTTTAATACCATTTGGACAATTATTGCAATTTAGGAATTATTTGGTGAAGCGGTTTTAGAGTTGCAATTGTTCAACTCCAAACAGAAACTGAAATTGCCAACGCTATTTAGTATAGAATTGGTCGTGGATTGGACGCATAATCATTGCAATTACGTGATATTATTGTTTAGGAGTTGTAATTGTTCGTTAGCGTTGCGCTCGTTTTGGGGCGTGGGTTATATTTTCATTTTCATTCTACTACAACACAATAACTCAACCCCTATATTTCTCTTCAATCCTAACCTAACAATACCCAAAAGGTTGCCAGCCTCAAAGAACAAATTGCCAATGTCCGTGCAGAAAATCAGGACAGTTCAATGGGTAAGGTATCAACCTCCCAGGGAGGATCACTACGTGAAATACGTAAACCAATTAAAATGCGTCGAACATTGAAAGGACATTTTGGTAAAGTCTACGCCATGCACTGGGCAGGCGATTCACAAACATTAGTTTCGGCATCACAGGATGGGAAATTAATTATTTGGAATGCATACACTACCAATAAAGTACAGGCTATTCCACTCCGGTCGAGTTGGGTTATGACATGCGCATTTGAACAATCGAAGGGTAATTTAATTGCCTGTGGTGGATTAGATAATGTTTGTTCGATTTATAATATTCAACAGCAAACTACGAATGCACGTGCAACGAAGGAGTTGGTGGCACATGATGGATATTTGAGTTGCTGTCGGTTCGTTGATGAGGGACATGTTATTACGTCTTCGGGTGATTCGAGTTGTATATATTGGGATGTGAACAGTGGTGATGTTGTTAAAACATTTACCGATCACACCGGGGATGTAATGTCCGTGTCAATTAGTCCTGAGAATAGCAATTTGTTTGTTTCGGGTAGTGTTGATACCACCGCAAAGATTTGGGATTTACGTGTCGGTAAATGTGTACAGACACATACCGGACATGAACAAGATATCAATTCAGTGGCGTTCTTCCCCGACGGTCATGCCTTTGGAACAGGCTCAGATGATAGTTCCTGTCGAATGTTTGATATGAGAAGTTACGGAGAGGTGAATAAGTTCAAGAGTGATAGAATTACGTGTGGTATTACGTCCGTTGCATTTAGCAAGTCGGGACGACTAATGTTTGGTGGATATGACGATTTCAGTACATATGCTTGGGATACACTGTCTGATTCCAACCAACCATATGCCTTACCCACACCCCACGAGAATAGAGTATCATGCCTGGGTGTAAACAACAAGGGTGACGCACTCTGTACGGGATCTTGGGATACAAACCTCAAGATTTGGGCATGAATTGTTTTACTTTCTTTACCTTCATCTTCTGTGGACACACCTAAAGTCGTCCACAAACTTTCATATTTATGTCCAATGGTTCTCTTTGATGTATCTGTTGAGAAGTACACCAAAATGGGTCTTGTGTTGTGTATAATAAGTTGGCAGAAACACGGTGCCGTCACCCATTAGCCTTGACATTTTAGGAGCACAAGATATGAGTAGATATTTGTACGTGTCATGTGCATTATTCGTTAGATCATCTTCGTCGTGTATTATATTTGCTAGGAGTCTACTTTGATGATACAACACTTCAACAATACTTAGTTGAAGAATAAACCTAGTAACTAATGATTTTGGCTTGTACTTGTCCATTCCATCTGTACACTTAATTAACATACATAACAATCTAGTTTACTTGAACACCTATCACACCCTCTTCCACTTCCCCCTCCACCAGCTGCCATTAGCTCGTTAATCTTTATAACACTTATGGTCTCTCTATTCGTGGTACTACAGCACACCGAGCCGCCAATCCTTTTGCGTTTGCTCGCTACCTTCGAACCTTATTCCCACATAAATTATTATTGCTCTTGTAACTTGATTTTATTGTCCATAATTGATCCACGCCTGATATAAGCTTCACTTCATCTGATAAACTATCTGTAGTTCTGGTAGGATCATTCTAGCTCTCCGATATCAAAGGTCTTTACTAGCACAAACAACAAAACCAAAACAGATGGCGTCCAAGGATGGTAAGATCCCACCCCCAGCACGCGAACGAGTGTTTGTATACACCAAGGGTGGACCTGATCCAACACGTGACATTATACATGCAGAAGTTCATCCATCCGTTACTGTAATTCCAGATTCAACATTTGAAGAGTGCATAGCTTTACAATCTTGCAAGTTACATGAGGGTTTAAAGGAAATTGGATACAAGGCCTTCTTCCGGTGTAAGGCACTTAGGCATATGGTTATACCCTCCACTGTAACGAAAATTGGTGAATATGCAGTATATCAAACAAAGATTGATGTTGTTAATTTATCGAATGATGTAACGGAATTAGGTCGATCAGCTTTTGGTGATGGTAAATTTGTTAATTTCAAAATACCACCATTAATTACTACAGTTCCAGACCGCGTAGTTGGATTATGCAAGAGTATGTTTAGTTTGGAAATGTCTGAGAATGTTAAAAAGATTGATGAAAGTGCATTTGTTGCAAATTGGCACATGAGAAATGTTGCCATCCCACCAGATTGTGTTGTGGGTAGGAATGCTTTTGATAATTGTAATGCCTTGAGACGGTTTGGTTCAGAGGATGAGATTGTACATGCATTGAAACATCGTTTTGATGGATTGCCAATTCATAAGATGTTGTATTATCAGCCTTATAATAAAGTTACGGCGGAGGAGCTTAGTAGTGCAATTACGTCGTCAGAAGAGGGGATTGGTGAGAACGAGGAACCACTTGGTATGCAGCAAGATTTTATGGGCATGACTCCCCTTCATATCCTTGCAGCCTCTACTGTGCAGGATGCTTCCGTATATCGTGTGTTAATTGACAAATACCCTGAGAATCTAATTACAGAAGATCGATGGGGCTACTTGCCAATCTTCTGGGCAGCAGCTGCACCAACTGAGATCCGTCAACTCTTGGTTGATAGTTACAAACTCTTCCACCCTCATGCTCAACTCAATTGGAGTGCTATGTTGAAGGTGATGGGTAGTGCCATGGTGATTCGATTTGATGTGATTCAAAACATATTCGATATGTACAAACAATACTTTTCTGATCAAGCTATTGATTGGTTGGAGGTTCTCAACATTCCTTCACGGCCATGTCCTCGGGTTACTTTTCGTTATCTGTTCAAGTGCTGTGTATCTGACCGTATTGACGCAATTGAAATCAAATCGTTCCGTAAGCAGTTGATAACGAATATGATTAACGAGCCCGAGCCGTTTAACATTAGCAGACGATCATGGATGCGTCGTATGAACTTACAAATTGCCCATTTAGACGGCATTAGCAAGAGACTCAAGGATAACACAGCATTACTTGTACTTGCCGTATGGAAGGCCAAGATTAACGAATCAAAGGTTTTTTACAAGAAGAAGAAGTTCAAGTTGGATGAATCATTACATAGAGAGGAGTGTCGTATCAATTGTGGTTCTGATATTATTGTTGACCATGTGCTACCTTATCTCATGCCATATTTTGATGAACGTGGCTTGCCACAAGGGGGGTTATAAAGAGTATCCTTTACTCAGAGCTTGAATCTTTGAGTAAAGTAGTAGTAAAATAATTCCTAGATGTCAGTGTGTTTATGAAATTTTTCCTTTAGTATGATATATGCATATGCTCCTTCTTCTCTCTTCTCTTCTCAAACAATACCAGAACTTTCTCTCAGTGCACCGTCAATCAACCGTTCAATGTTTCCCAACACTCTACCAAACAATTCATGATTACGCAAGTAATCTTCTAAAGCACTCCTTTTCTCAACATCATTAGTAGCTCCACTGGTGGCGGCAGCTTCTATCCTTTTAGAATATGATTGTTCAAAGGTACCTGCCATACCTTCCTTCACTTCTGACGGCAGCACATCTTCCAATGCAAAGTTTATGTATCTCGATATACTCTCTTTAGGTTGCTCTTGAAACTCTTCCATGGACATTGTCATTACTTGTATCATCTTATCCTTCATATCATTTGATAATAAATGTTGTGATAATCTTATTTGATCTTCCAACTGCTGAACCTGACGTAACTTTATGATATTATTGGATAATCTAAGTATGTCACCATCTGTCTTACCCTGTGTCATGAAGTGTGTAGTTGATAATTCTATTGCTTCTTCGGGTGGTAACTTCTTTAAATGAGAGTAGTAGCTCCAGCTTTTCGATTCATCAGTTGCTCGATATAAGTTTGTACAAATGCTGTGTATTGCTTGAAAGTCAGTATATTGCATAATTGGATCACTACCCTGTAACAATGTCGACTCAACTAAGTCAGCCAAACTTTGTCGATCATACCATAATTCTGGAGTACATATATCAAGCTTTGTCTTCTTCACCCATCGTTCTGGTGGTGGTTCTTGACTATGATATAATAAGTTATTCACTGCCAATTGAAATGGATTCTGATAGACTAAATGTATAATCTTAACACCCTTCTTCTCTTGCCATATGTTACTGTTTCGTAATAGATATTCAACTAATACAGAAGTATCACAGAAGAGGTTGGGAGAGGATTGTACATGTATTATACCGGGTAATAAGTCTAGTCCATGGGGACATCCCGTCATTTCCTCATGTTGTCGATCTTGAAATGCTATATGTTTTTTATTTGATGTTGGTGCATTAGTTTCACCAGTACTAGAAACGAGTGTATCATGTAATAATCTTGCTAGGTCATATTGTGTTCTGTGATAGTATATGATAAGATATGCATAATAGTTTGGATCGTATACTTGTTGTTCTTGTGGTTGTTGTGCATCTGATTGTGCTATTCCAGTATCGAGTTGTAGCTGTCTTCTTATATTATGTTGCAAAGATTTGGTTGTATCATTCACTGCTAATAATAAAGCTGCAATTAAGAGGGAAATCAAGCCTATGGCGATGATTCTAGAAGATCTCTGCTTTATTGTCATATCATATATGTATACCTTTTACTTGAAATAGATCTTCACAGCCTTGATTCTGTTATCTATCACAAATTGAAAGTAGATAGTATAGGCCCGCACGCTGTAATTTATCATATACTTTTTACTGGACATATAGCTACAACATTACCAGCCCTTAATCATTATAATACAACTATATGCTCATAAAGATGGCGGGCCGCTTCACTGTTGATTGATGATTGATGATTGATGATTGAGAGTTGATTAAAAGTTGTAAGCAGAAGTTACATAGAGTTGGTTCTAAACTCTCATAATTTTCTCACTCTCATAATTTTCTCGTCCACAAAACACTCATTACAATATTCATATTGACTACTGAATCTTACACCCCATACCTAACTACCAAAGGCATTGCAATAATGGTAGAATCATCCTCATCAAGTACACCACAACGTGTAGATTCATCAGCAAGTGTATCATCCTCCGCAACAAGTACCACATCCAATACTGCACAACAACAATCACAAACACCACTAGTTACAGCATTACCAACAGAGGAGGCACTTCAAATCCTACTATCACCCGATGGATATTACAAATATTTACAAATAACTAAACCAACGCCTGATGCAATGGGATTAAAGTATCAGGCTGCAATGTCCGCCGGTGGTGGCGATATATCAGAAGGTAAAGGAACTGAAATTGACTTAGATCAAGTAAAAAAAAATTATAGAAGATTATCATTAAAACATCATCCAGATCGTAAAACTGGTGATGCGGAAACATTCCGGATGTTAAACCGTGCTAAGATTGTATTAAGTAATAATAAGTTACGAAGAGAGTATGATTTGGTAGGATTGGATTTAGATGATGATGTTGATCCTGATCATCATACTGAAGGCAGTGCATCTAGTACATCTACAAGTGGTGGTACAAAGGAGAATGGAGATGGTAATAAAGAAGAAGAGAAGGATGGTGGTGGTAGTAGTTCAAAGACTGAGACGGTCATGGGACATTTGGCTAGTGCTACATTAGCGGCAGTGTTGCAAGTTGTGGTTCGGACGGGATTGATGGGTGCGGTTTCTAGTATTATATCAAGATATACTATTCTGGTACGTCCATGTATATTTCATTGTGTACATGTTGATACTATATTGACGATTCTGTGACCTTTTATATATTCTAACCCCTTCTATCAACTGATATAAACACGTACTCAATAATTGAACACATCATATGAACAAAAACGCAAAAACAGACGGTTATTGCAATTGGAATGCTCACATTCCTAACCTACAAACTATACCAAACAGTAAAAACAACACTCGGTCCAGGCGTTAAGTTAACATTTGCATCATTAAGGAACGCATTATCACCACTGGTTATTGCGTTCGGTATCTTCTGTATGTATCGAGGACGATCATTTGTGGTTGATACTTCTTCAGCAACGGCAGACAATGCAATTGTTGGTGATAGTACATCCACTTCCACAGAGACGATAACAACCTATCTTGATTGGAGTTGGACATTCTGGCTAGGTGAAACAATCGTCATGACATCATTCATTACCAACTCACTTGAACAAACACCCCGTCCAGTACTATTCATTTGTATTGTTCTTTCACTGTTACTGTCATTATGGCTACGAGGACGATTTTGGAGATATGCAACATTATTAGGATTTGAGGGCATTATTGCATTATTGGTAGTGTTGGCTTTCCCCATTATGGAAATGATATTGGAAAGTATTGTTGAAGAAAAGATGAGAAAGGTTGGCGAAAAGATTCGTATGCATGACTTGAGAATGAAGGAAATGCTGAAGAGGAAGAAGGAACAGAAGTAGCAGACGTAGATTATAATGTTTAAAGATGTATATGTTCATATCATGACATTGATTAGAGACTACTAAGAGAGTAAGAGGGCGCCGCGGCGGTGAGCACTAACGGTATCCTAGGATAAAAATTGAGGAGTATTGTTATATCGTACTTATTATTTATTTGTTAGTTTTAGTTGTTGTTCGCGTTGGTGTTGCATGGTGTGAGGTGTGATACTTGCAACGATTGAGTTTGACCTTTATAATAAACTCATTACAGTAATAGTGTACTGATATTATTACTGTGTTCAACAACAAAACATGTTGAATCAATCTCTGTTCGTCTATCAACGATCATGCAGAAGGGCTGCAACGTTAAATAACTTTGCTGTCAGCACTACCCGATACAAAAGTACTTGTCCAATAACAGGTACTAATCAAACAGTATTATCGGGAGACAATAATAGCAATACAGTGAAATTACAGAACATACCAAAACTACCATTATTGGGCAGCTTTGTTCCTCAACATTCGGGTGTTGATAAGTTCGATCTATCAAAAACTTATGATTGGTGGCTTAGTAACAATAAGAAATTTGGTAACTTTTACTCCATCGGCTTTGTGGGTATGGGCAAGGGTTTGTTGGGTACAACTTATGTACTTACGGATCCAGATGAGTACATGAAAGTATTACGAAAAGAAGGTCAGCATCCGTTTGGAGCTGTGATGACGGAGTGGCCAATCATTAAATACTACAAAGATGGAGGAACCAAGCCAGGTTGTTCAGCTGGATATGCCCTATTTGCAACTCAAGGAGAGGAATGGAAAAGGATTAGAAGATTCATGCAGACTGATTTATTAAGTCCAGATGCTGCTAAGGGTTATCTTCCTGCTATGATTAAGGCTTGTGAGGTTGCAAGTCGAGGAGCACCATCACATGCCAAAAGCATTAATGATTATACAGCCCAATGTTCATTTGATATGTTCAGTGGTTTAGTATTTGGAGAATTTCCGGGTTTGGCTGGCGGAGGGGACAAAGATGAACAAGACGTTACATTTTGCAAGTCGTCAGTTACTGCTATTGAATTGATAGTACCCATGCTTGTTGATCCATCCGAACGAATACTGAATATGTTGGGTATAAAGAGCAAGTCTTATTCTACATTTCTTGAAAACTTTAATGTTGCAAGGGACATTGCACTAGAAAAAGTAGAAAGGTGAGAGTATATGGTATATGGGAAGATATAAATGTTTCTGTTTCATGTGAAGTAACTCATCTTTGCCAATACATTCTTCCATCAGGTTTAAGAAGCGTAAAGCCAATGGGGAGCTCAATACTCATTTTGAAAAGCAATCATATGCAAGCCTGGCTATTGACAGGTATATGAATTCATTGGGCGAAGAGGGAGCATTGAAAGAAGACGAAGTTGGCGAGCTCTTTGTAAGTAGATACATGTCTGTTCCTATATTGGCCATGATTGATGAATTCTATTCCTCATAATCCAATCCATCTCTGCTATACAGATCGTTGCCTTGATTGCAGCACTTGATACAACCTCTGCTATGCTCAACTGGTGCATCATACACTTGGCTCAGAATCCTGACGTCCAGAAAGAACTTTATGAGGAAGTCTCTTCTAATGTTACAGAGGATGGAAACTTGTCAGTAGAGTACTTCACTTCTAAGACAGACAGTGCATACTTGAATGCCGTGCTTAGAGAGAACCATCGAATTACACCCCCAATTGCTCTAAATCTTGTGAAGGAGAACGTGTTAGACGAGATCGAGCTTCATGGTGAAACTATCCCAAAACAGTCGTTAGTAATATGTGATACTAGAAGTGTAGGGATGGACAAAGATATTGTGCCGAATCCAGACGTGTTTGACCCGACTCGATGGTTGAACAAAGATCAAATAATGAGTAGGAAAGGCACACCTGCACGAGTTTTAGACCATCCTTTATACCGTGAACCATTCAGTGCCGGTGCAAGGAAATGCCCTGGGTCTAGAGTGGCAAATTATGAGGTTAAAACAATGCTAAGCCAGCTTGTGTTAGATTGGAAGATATCACTCAAGGATGAAGGGAAGGCAAATTGGCGAGACATAGAATACTTCAATGGGTTGACTGTTCAGCCGACTGTACCCGAATTGGTCTTTGAGAAGCGGGCATAGATTAGTTCGCTTCTTTTGTACATAGATTGTAATATGCGTGATGCTATTTACCCCCGACTATCTTTGCCGACGTATAGCCCTTCTTTTTTAGCATCTGCAGTACTTTCTCTGTATGTGATCCTTGCAATTCTAGTACTCCATCCACAACGGTACCCCCTCCACCAAGCTTTGACTTCATTTCTTTGAGTAATACCTTTCTATCTTTCATTGGTAATGCCATACCTGATAAAAGTAAAAAAAATGATCATAGATGTGAGCATATAGGCAAAAATCGATACCATGACCAGAAGCCAAGACAAGCCTACAATTCACACAACTTATTCTTCACCTACCTTGTATCATTGTAACTGTTTTATTTGCACGTTTTGCAATTCTAATTTCTATAGCTTGTTTCTCTGGTGATACTGACATCGATTCACTACTACTATCAACCATACCTCCTACTGTTCTTTGTTTCTTTATTCTGGCAGCCTTTACAGATAACTTCTTTTCAACTCTAGTCTTCTTTCGTTTTTCTTGTCCGACTCTCTACGTTGTAATGCTACTTTCCATGCTGACTGTATTTTCAGTACGGCCTTTTGTCTTGATTTCTTATGTAATATTCTTTTATTCTTTCTTTCCAAACTAATCTTCTTACGCTTCCTCTTCACGTATACGCTCCAAGCTATTTGTATTTTCAATACAGCTCTCTCTTTACATTTTTTAATTGCTAATCTACACATATGCCCTCTCCAAGTAGTCTGAATCCTGACCACAGACTTTACCTGTACAGTCATTTGTCTTTCTTGACATATAATCTTGTGATTCTTCTTCTTCCACGCATACTCTTGACACCGTGCCGAGCAGAATAAAGATAGTTTACATCCATTGCAAATACTCAACTGTTTGTCTTTGCTATCGAGTGCACCACATACCTCACATCTATCCTGGCCATCATTCAAGTCTAGTTGTTTACGAGTATACCAACCTCTCCAATTGGATTGTATCTTTACTACAGATTTCTTCCTCTGTCGGCATGCCTTCTTGTGTAATGGCCATGATTGTTGTTGACATTGTGTATTACAAAAATATGATGATAAACAACCGGCACATTCTAGTAATTTCGTATCACTGCTTCCGCCATCGGTCATACCACATGATTCACATATCCTTTTGTTGGTTATACTCTGCATCCTTATATTGCCGTGCTAATAATGCCGTCAAATACAGCCTGCAATTGCTCTCTCCAAAAATAGTGTTGCTAAATAGGCTCGTTTGATCGCTAAACTAATTTCCCCAGTGATCTCTTTTCTCTTCATCTCTTGCTAAGATAGCCTCTTCTTCGCCGTCCTCTACCTCTTATCATTGTACGCATCATGAATAGACTCATAATAACTATCAGTATTACCATATGTATGATATTTTCAAGCGGTGTCGTTGTTGAGGCGTTTGTTCATAGAATAATAAAGAGTACACAACAACAAAGAACACATCACGTGAATAATATTTTGCAAGTTCATAGAATAAGGAGTACACAACAACAGAGAACACATCATGTGAATAATACAATATTACAAGCAAGAAAGTATGTAGTGATAGGAGGGAATATAGATGGCATCAATCAGAATGAAGAAGAGGATACATACAATATGAGCAAGAAGGAAAGAAGAAGACGTGAAAGGGAGAAGGGTGCGGCTGACTTTAAGAGTGGTAAATACAAACTAAAGAAGAAAGGCACTAAAATCAATTACGATAAACTTGAGGATAAAGTTACTCGAGAGAGAACATTACTACCACGAGAACAACGAGAGGCTACTACCAATACACGAAAGAAGACTAGAGTTGAAAAGAAGTTATCTGTAAAGGCTGCCAGAATAAAGAAACAAAGAACAGTAGGAGGTATGGTT
>Ga0214480_100397_pt1 | contig 22355 bp, 12 predicted proteins | sample M1_20Mar14CPVII9_3_FD_165042 | JGI IMG/M metagenome (GOLD analysis project Ga0214480, IMG submission 165042) | Marine eukaryotic communities from Monterey Bay, California, United States - M1_20Mar14CPVII9sort6BwellE17 | ecosystem: Environmental > Aquatic > Marine > Unclassified | place: USA... | reverse complement strand
CATCTCCCCATACCAAAAGCGGGAGCTGCCGCTCCCCTGATCATAAAATGGAGGGGTGTATTGCCATCTGCATCTTGAGCTAATGTTGCCCGAATGGAGGGATCAGTTTGTTGCGCTTGATTGGTCAAAACAGATTGTGATTTAGAATCTTCTTCTTTCAGAAGAGTTTCGTCTGACTGTATTAATGTACGGACTGTTCGTCTCCATTCACGCAGACCTTTTAGAACTCCATGGGTATGTATTTTCTTCTTCTTCTTCTTCTTTCCTCCTTTGCATGCTTTAGTTCTTTTGGAAGTAGTAGAAGATATATTATCAGTCTTCTGTTGTATCTCCACATCTCTGCTGTCATTATTGTTTGTATCATTCCCCATCAATAAGGTAGACCATCTACCTCGTTTTAATGGCATTTTGTGCAGTGGTCTAGGTCTTCCTACAATTTCATGTAATGGAGTACCTAATTGTGGTAAACATCTTCTAACTGCCGAATAATCTAATCCTAATACTAGTTTGACAGTTGATGATGGGGCTGAATAGCGACATGTCCAAGCTAATGGTGAGGCAGTGCCTAAACATGTTGAGAGAAGTCTGGGCGATGTTGGAGGAAGTTTGGTCATCTGATGCTGTTGCTGTGGTTGTGTATCCACATCTACACTTATGTCGTTTTTGCTTGTTGTATGAGCATCATCTATTTGCTGGATATCCTCTTCATTCACTGGACTTTTATCAAATGTATTAACACTTACAATCTCAATTGGTATATTACTCTCACCTAATTTGGAAGTGGATTTAATACGAGCAGCGGGTACAACAACTGCAGCTTCCTCATTTGAGATATTCATTTCACTACTACTTTGCATTTTGCAATCATTATTATCATCTCCATCATCGCCCCCATCATCCTTTGCAGCAGCAGCCTTCTTTCGTTTCTTCTCTTCCTCTCTTTCAATAGCTAAACGTTTATGTAATACAATTTGCTCAGCTAATGCATGAACTGCAGACCAATTCTGTTCATGACACCGGAGGGACAGTTGAAGATATCTTTCAGCTTGTTCTGCTACTTCTTGAGCTGAATGTGATGTTTCAGTGTTTGATTCATTTCCTGATGACATGATATTATATGTATATGACTATACCAAATTATAGGATAATCAATGCAATATCTCTCTAGAGATACATTTTAATATCGATGAGTTCGGAGGTTTGTATGTTGTGATATAATTGGAGATGTGAACTACTTCATCGTATTATATTGTCGCATAAGGAACACGATACAGCAATTATGTTGTAGTTGCTTTTATCCACTAATAATAAGCAGAACTATCTTGTAATAATAGCGACTTAGACTACGCCTACCCACTAATAATAAGCAGAACTATCTTGTAATAATAGCGACTTATTACGCCTATACAGGGTACTTTAATAGCTAGTAATATTAAAAAATAAGCAAGTTGTAAGTTGAAATACTCTGAGAAGCTTATTCTATCTTAATCAATGAAGAGGACAGTACCTACAATAGTCCACGATCCATAGATCTCTTTCCTCCTCTGGAGAGAATCGGGTGCAGAAGTCACTCATTAGTAAAATAAACCAATGTAAAGTTGGCTTTAGTTTAGAAGAATGAAGTCCACAACACAGTAGGTTGCTTAAGTAAAGTTCTCTCTCTCTCTCTCGTTTCAATGCCCCCCTATTGACAATACTCTTTTCTCTTGTTATAGAATCTCACCGATGAAATTGTTATGCTTTTGGTGTATGTTTCGATGAAAGACATCATTCGTACCATCCAAATTCATTGCATGACGAAGTATCATTGCTGAAAAAACCACTACGGTAACGAAAACCCCACATTTCTTGTCGAGGTGTCATGTATCCAATTATCATGCTAGCCATTGTTACAAAGCGAAGAGTTGTAAAGACTATCTGTAGGTATGCAATGTTCATGAACTGAAGTGGTTCCTGACTGACAAAGATTGGGTTTTACTTGTCGTTAGTTATAATTTTCACACTACAGTGTGGTTATAATTTTGTACTTTTTGTTAACCTCTGTTCAATCTTGACTCCGACCTACTACTTTTTGAACTCGACTCAAATTGCAACTGCCACACGACACCTCACAATGCTAGACTCCAAAACGACTTAATGCTTAGTTAAGGAGTCTCTTGTACCTCATCATTTTGTGGGCTTGTGTGAAAATTTACTTATCGCTTTGTTGTTACTGATACTTTCTCTAATGATCGACCAGCTTAAGATTGACACACAAGATGTGGCATAAATGTGCACATGCATAAACTCCCCTCTGTTCGAGCACGACTCACACAATTTATTCATTGCCATGATAAACATGGAGGTTGACAGATCTAGCTCGTTAAGAACAATATCATTTGCCTTCAGAAATGCATCAATGTGCGGTAGCCACTCTATTGAGATTAGAGAAGCAATTCCTCTTTCAAAGAGCAAGCCGATACCCAAGTCGAATCGTGGTGGAAAGAGCAACAAATGTAGAAAGCAATTTGATATCAAGTATGCCAATAGTTATGGAGCTTGTGTCTCTTCTCTTTCATCATATCGTAGGAAACAAAGCACAACATACAAACCAAGTCGCATCGATATTGAGCAAGGCATGCATAAAAGGGTTGAACAATGTCATCGTACACTTGCAGAGTATAATGAAAGACTTCAATCTCACGAGATACAGGTCAATGTGCCTGCTTTCCGTGTTGTCAAGAACTTGATATTGCGTGATACTGAATACAAGCTTAGGATGGGTTTTAATAAATGGATTCGAGCAACTAAATATCTGAGACATGTAGATAGAATCAACAAATTGAGGAAGAAGACTATCATATCAATAACAGATGATCTTGTCAAACAATGTATCCATGTTGCAACTTGTACTGTTGTGTCCAACAAAGTTGAAGCACTTGCCAAACAAGCCGCTCTCGAAGAAGAAGAAGCTAGAAAGCTGGCCATGTCTATACAACAATGGCATAGATCTCGTACCCAAAACAAAATGAATGTACTCAAAGGGGGATCGGCGGATGGTAGAAATTCAGTGTTTATGCTTCCCGATGCCTTGTCAAAATTACAACCAATATCAGAATGATGAACAATTCAGTAGTGCGCTTAGGCTTGTGAACCGATACAGTATCTTCGTTGGCTTGATAAAATACTTGTGAACATATCTTTGATAAAGACCAATGTCGTTAGAGATGCAAAGGAAGAGAGGCACGGTACAAGTTTCTGAGTGTTGTCACGTCGTGGATCTAGATTAGTATCGTCCTAATCCAGTATCACTTCTTCTCTATGCGAGTAGAAGATCATCTACTCTCCGACTCAGAGAACGGCTCATGTTCATGCCGATTCAATTTGAAATGGATAACTACTAACACGAAAACCGTATCCCTTCAAAACAATCTTCTGCAATGCATATCCTTTTCCATTTGCTGACGCTGCTCCCTTCCCTTGATTTACGGCATCAATGATAGATTGATACTTATCTTGTTTGATCCCCAAAATGTGACCCATTTCAAGATATTCAAGAGAACGACACCCATCAACAAGAGCAACCAAACCTGTTCCAGTCATTGTATCAAGCATGGGGTGCTCATGATAGTAAGATGTGAAGCTCAACTGGTATGTAAATCTCTTCAAATTGACACAATGTTGAGCAATAACGCTTAGTGTAGCGTCGTTTAGATAGTGTTTCGTAATACAATCCCCCATAACTCGCAAATCCCCATGTTTCTGGCAATTGCTGATATGCCCTGTGTCGAGACCTTCCACATATCGGTTGCTAAACCTGTGAGATTCGTAAACTTTTCTGCTGCTTCAACTAATTCCGCATCATTACCACCAGCTGGATATTGCGTTGTAACAATTATGAATATGAAGAGAGATAAAGATAACTTTTGTTAGTACATGAGGCAATGGGTTAAAACGCATAATGAAACAATACAAAAGCGGACCTTCCTGTAGATCTGCTGTACCCCAAATCCCAGAATTCCAAATGAGGACACGCTTTAGCAATCTGTTTGATAGTGCTTTTACCAAGGGTGAGTTTGTATGGAATCGCCAACGATTTCAGATTGCCAAACATCGGACGAGCGAGTAATTTCAACAAATACGTCATGTTCATCTTCTTATTGCTGTTTGTCAAACCTGATGATTTATCTAGCTTTTCCCAGAGCTTTGGATTTCTACTAACCGATAGAAATGCCTTGTTTACGCAACTAATGCTACGGATGATATCCCTGCCAGTTAGACATTTCATAATCTTTAGAAAACACTCCTCAGGCATAGTAATGGTCTCATTATCAAACTGGAAGTATAGAGGTTGACTCTGCCCCGAGCTCTCAGCTGCTCTTGATTTACAGCACTACAGGCTTCCGATTCCGAAATTACTAATGGAAACGCCTATTATATCCAGGAAGAGATATAGTTAGTTGGCAATAAGTAATATTAAACCATACATATTTAAACAAACACATAATTGTTTAGAAAGAGATAGATTCACTGCAACGTTGTTGGCTGGCCGCGGATAAAACATTTAATAGAAACACATACCTTTAATAACTTCTTTGACGCTGGATTTTGCTTTGTAGCACCACTTGGCAAGAGAGAAAGAAGAGAGGAAGCAATCTGTTTCGGAGTTGTTTTTGATATATCCAAAGAATTGAGGATACATATCATCATCCTGCACAAGGTTGGCACTTGCTTTAGTTGATGCTTTGCGCTTGGCTGGCCGTTTCGACATGTTTTATATTAATACTGTGGATATATTGTTCATCAAATCAACAACATAAGTACACTATCAACTATCACACAACAAGATTGAGGTTAGGGTAATTTCTGTATTTCTATAGCCCACGGCTCACGGGAATAAAAAAGTAATCCAATCAAATATTAACTGTCTGGTGTTATAGAATCATTACCAGTATAATCAATAGTATATTATAGTGTTATCAATGTTTATCAAAGATTATGGTTGGTTCTAACCCAACACACCCATTGCCCTCTTTCTAGCTTACACGTGGAATACAGAAGTCCATTCAGTCCATATTTAAACGGTACGTGGGCCAATTTTTTGCCGTTATTTTCATAATCGAATTTTTGTACATACCTACAATAGTTGCGATAGAAGAACTCAGTATAATATGAGGCGTGTCTGTATCACTGATATACCGGGTAGAATATAGGCGTCTTTATCTATCTTCCTCTTAGGAGCGTTTAGTAAATATGAGTGAAGTTGATATGCAACCCGAGATTAATCCATTACAACCACCATCATCACAAATGATATTAGCAGATAATCATTACGATCAACAGTATAAACAAAATAATGTATTAGAGCCAACAGCATTAGAATGGAATAAGGTAAAAGCCTTAAAAGATATACACCATGAACTCGGCCTTTGTGAACTAAAAACAAGGGCTGAACACAATTATTATACATCACCCTACCCTAACATATTAAATAATATATTAACCCCTCCATCGGATAATAATTCACTTGTGGAATATGGAAACAATTCATCACTTCCTACAAATAGCAATATTTTACAAATCACTAACAACATTACACAACATTGCAATAATCAAGTGGTTAATGATGAAAGTAAATTTACACAAGTTGTTGATGGTATGGCAGTTCTTCTTGATCAATTATCAATTACAGAATTTAGAAATCGTGCAATTCAAGAAGTTTGGAACCGTGTCAATAGTTCACAGAAAGTTACAACAACAGATGAATCTATATTAGATGATTTAAAAAATGTTTTGCACCGCCGTAATCATGATATCAATAAAGATGGATTGGCATTTACTACACCCCGTCTAAAAAGAAAGAAGATTGAAGTAGTTAGTGAAAATCGTATAGATGAGAATTCGATGGATGCTGAATCCACATCCGAAGGAGAAGGAATGGCACCCGATGGCTCGAACTTTAATATTGATGACGATACTACTCCGATGGAAAATCAACTAATGGAAGAAGAAGAGGTAACCTCCATTCCCACTCCACCACCTTCCTTGGTAGCAATTACAACTGCATCTCAGCAAGTACAATCTCCAACAAGACGTGCCATTCTACAGAATATGGTAGTGTCAGTTACAACATCAGAACAAGCAGCACTTTTAAAACAAGTTGATCTACAACGTATTGAAGAGTTTGAAGCTAAGGCATTTGAGTTGATTGATAGTAAGTTGATCCGAATGGAGTTTGAAGAGTTATCTGATGATGTCATCATTGAGAGTGTTCCTCTCTTCCCAACGAGTCAAAGTCAAAGTTCAGGGAGTAAGTCTCCGCTTCTACTTGGATTTACCCGGGGTTCAGACAGAACCAACAATACCACCACCACACAAGTAGTACACAGTTTGACCGCGGGAATGATAGGCGTCAATTGCAATGTTCTTCCCAAGGATACAGAAGTATGCACCATAATTGTGGGTGGACTTGAGACTAGTAGACACAAGACCAAGGAAGCCACCGCTGTTATCAACCTCCGAAAGATTTTACAACGTGTTGATGAAGACAGGCAAGTGTTCATCGCAGCCGAGGAAAGTCTTCGTTTTGGTCTCAAGAGCGGAGTTGTTGAGGATATACTTCTCGATATGAGAGGTGTTCATTCCAAAACAAAGGTGTTACTTGTTACAGAGGGTGGATTACATCCTTCTGATACGTCAAGCATCCATCAAGCGTTTAGTGATGATTACCAGCGTATCACTAATGATTGTGGTGGTCAGAAGAATCCAAGAGACAACTCGGTTCAAGTCTCTGGTGATGCCCAAGATGAGCAAGATGAGAATGATAGGAAGGCTGCCGAGACGAAGAAACACTTACTTCACCTACGAGATGAGGACCTACCTCTTCCTAAACAACTAATAGAAGGGGCTGCTCGTGGAAAAGATACTCAACATGATTTGGGGCCTGTTATGGCAGAACTTGTGAATATAAAAGAAGATTTGGAATGCCTTCAAATATTTGATGGGGATGAAGTATCCAACGAGACTGTTATTACTATGCTCCAACCATTCATTTCCAAAGAAGATGGATCTACTAAGATGGCTGGTATACTACAACGTTGTTCAAGTAAAGAGAATTATGAGAAGGCTGAGAAAGTTGAGGGTGTATTAGCTCAACAGTACTCCAAGAACTACTGTCTTGGAAAAGAGAAGGGATTAATCAACAAAACAACACCTTTATTCATCACAAATGCAATTCGTGGAAGGGGTGCCTCCGGCTTTGATGTCGATGGACATGATGATCTTGTAAAGTTGGGTGCGCTCATTACCAAGAGAAGATTGAGTGTTCTCCTTTCCACAACAACAATTCGTGGTGGGCTTAATGAGATTGAATTGATGATATTGGACAACCTTTGCACCTTGACTGGCATAGAATGGGATTTGTCAGAAGAAATTGGTAGGGATATTGCTGATGTTATTGCGGCAGGAAAAGAGCGACGACGACAACTTGACATTCGATTAGAAAGCAAAAAGTTGGCAATGAAGGAGCTGGTAGACAAGCTCTCTGACGATGACAAGGCTTGGAATCGAGTTATGTCAATGATTGGAAGCCGTCGACTCAAGCCAGAACAACATCGATTCAAAGATGAATTGAAAGAAGCTTTAGAGAAGAGGCGTACTCAACGGGAGTCGCAACGGCTTCAAATCCAAGTGAACGCTCTCTTGTCTGAGGTCAATCAACAATCACTTCCCAGTATTCAACAGTTTGTAAAGAAGGCGGAGGCTATCTTTGCATGTGGACTAGGCTCGCCTGATAGAAAGGTTCGCTCTAATTCAGGTTATACTAATGTCCAGTCGGCTTCTGCTACCAGATCTATGCGGTGGTTAACTTTCTTGAAAACAGTAGATGAGCCACTGAAGTGTAACATTGAAAAAGCAAAACGGAATTTTCATCGACCACTCTCAGAAGAAGCTACTGGATTGCTAAGCAGTTGTGATAGTATTCCTGAAGAATTAGAATTGATTACTGCTAATAATACAACTGGATACAAGGGAGTGTCACCCAAACCTACTATATCAGGGACACGATATCAAGCAAAGTTCAAAGAGAGATCTCTTGGGACGTTTGATACTGTCAAGGAGGCTGCAAGAGTATATGCCAAAGCTCACTACCTGTTTCAGTCTACACAAAGACAAGATACTGGTACAGCAACAGGTAAAAAGTCACGAGGTAAGAAGCGCAAGCAAACTAAGAAGTCTGAATTGGCAAAGAAAAGAAAGTGAGGCATTATTAGTAAAATAAACCTATGTACAGTTGGCTTAGTGAAGTTTCCTAGACGCTACTAGAATCAATAGAAGTAACGTACAACCTCTATACTTTTCTTTTTTATTCCCGCAAAAACAGTTCACACAGTTGGTGATCTTTTCTGAATTCGTTTATTGATCTTTGATCGATTCAGCAGCTGCTTTCTCAGCCTCCACTACAAACAAGCAGTGCTAAACCGAATCATATTATCAAGATATCGTGGGGGGAAAATTTTTGCAGTCTCATCAAGAGAGAAGTCTCTCTTCTTTCTTGCAAAGTACAATGTCTTGTTACTACTACACCTAATCCAAACAAATGAAGCCAATAAGCTTTTCCTGTCTCCTACTGCTGGTGCTGCTTCCGTTTCTAGCAAACTTTAGTTGCACTTCTGCTTTAGAATGTCCACCAGTGGAAGAAGACAAGGATCTTGTGTTTACCAACAATGGCGAGAATTACGACACTTCGAAGTACAGTAAGGGGGAATTAAGTAGGGGCCTCGTAGAGTCAATACGAAATAAACCGGAATCATATTATCAAGATATCGTAGACAACGTTATCATGTTGATATGTGATACTAATGTTGCAAGTGAGAGATGTGTTGACGAAAGCATAGCGGCAAAGGACTGGGAAGGCAACTGTATCGTCACTGCCGATTATCAATGTCCCATCGGTACTTGTGAACGTACATCAAATTGTTATTGGAATACTGCCATATCCGGACAGAACCGCACAACTCGCTTTGATTCTTCCTTGTATATTCAAGCTGCTGATAAATTATACGGTACAGATGACAGTTATGCCAGAGATATTGGCCAGATTGGTATAATTGTCTGTATCGTTTCACTCCTCCTGCTCTTCCTGTGGATAATATTCTTTATAAGCAGGTATTTATGTTGCTGTCTTTGGGATTGTAGTTCGATGTGCTTTATATGTTCACCAATACCTCGACAAGATGGATACAATGCATTTAGACATATTGTGATACCTGTATTATTCTATGTGATTGCAATAGCTGGAGTAACAGCTGCTGGAAGTATGGCCTTCGTTGGCAATGAAGATATAAGTGTTGCAATTTCAAATGCCTTCCATCACACAGATGGTTTGGTTGAAGACTTGAGCCTATTCCTAGGTCGAAGTGAGATACCACTAAATAATTTAGCAAATTTAATCGATGTGGCAGCTGTAGATGCTCAGACTATCTTCAATGGAACATCGTTTGTCAAAGAAGATGCGCTACAGATTGTAAATTCATTTGTCGGATACTTTGAACTTCATTCTGAAGGATTGAATATTAGTAATGCAAATGACGCATTCTCTGAAGCTACTACCGGATTTGACGAGAGAGTAACCCCAATTATTGATAATGTGCAGTCCATGTTGGATACAATGGAGTATGATCTATTCGAAAAAGCTGACCTCATCAAGGAAGCCCTGAATGGAGCTCTTGATTCATTAGACTCGTTCTCAGATACTCTGGTTGATTATCAGAGCACAATCTATGAATATGAAGGCAAAGAGCTTGGTACTCGCGATGTACGAAAGGCCGGTGTCATGACACTCTTTCTACTTTCCTTCTTCTTTTCAATATTAGGTTTCATTGGTATATGTGTAGCGAAAAGCCGATCACCATGCTTATCAATGTTATCGCATGCCATCAAGGTCACTGGGTTCTTCTCGGCATGGCTTGCATCGGTGTCTTTAATATTTGCCTCGATCTCATTATGTTTGAGCTTTGTACTTCATGATTCATGCCAAATGTCTAAAATAGTAACGCAGGATTTTGAGCCATTTGTTGGCAACAGAATAGCACTTGGGGCCAACGCCGCTTTCAACGATACAAACCTTGCAGGTAAGTCTGTGCTCATGTGGCTACTTCAATTGGCGTTTCCGCCATCATTATATTGCCTTCAGACTACACATACTAAAAACAAGTGTCTGGCTCTTTTCTTTCATTATCATCAAAATCGCAATACCGTCGGGCATCCTCTAGAGGCTTTTAATGTTACGGACAAAGTTGACTTCCAACAGAAGCTTGATGAGGGCTTGCTCACCCTTGAAGCGGTCAACATAACTGAAAAGTTTGAGTTGGTCCTGACTCCTCTGTCGGACATAAATGGCATGCTTAGTACTATATCTTCCACTGCATTAGATGCTATCAATTTGGCAACATCATCAAACGATGAATTATGTTCCTTTACGGATACATATACCAAAGAAAATATTCTTACTCCATGGGAACTTGATAGGGATACTGAAAATACCCCATATGTAATCAGAGACAACCTGGGTAATCCTGTGACATATAACCGAATAGGACTTGAGGATAGCGAGTCATACTTTCAAAGAATTTATAACAAATCTGGCCTATGTTCAGCTGAACAGAATTGTTGCATCGCGCCTCCTCCATTGACAGGGTGTATATCAAATGTATATGACGATTGTGACTTTGGTACAAACTGCGCCTATCCATGCGAGATACTTCGAGCTGCAATTTTAGAGGGTTATGATGTGTATGTTGATCTAAGACAAAAGGAGCTAGAGATGACGGCAGATCTTGGGGTTGTGTGTCCATCTGCCGATGATTATACCGATTCATGCCCTACATCAAACTTTGCATCACAATACTCCAACTTGACACTCGTTGAGTCGGTACAAGACTACAAGGGTAATATCATTGGAACTAAAGACTCGTTGGTCAACCTCGCCTCCACATCTGTTGGCAGTGCAATGGTTGAGGTTGAGGACTTTCTCTGTAACATGAACATTTCTTTTGTTGAACGAAGATACGAAGAAATTAATTCTGACGTGTGTGGTACGCTGTTTGGTGGATTGGCACAGATCAATTGGGGGTGTTGGCTTCTTTCTTTGAGTCTCCAATTGATAGCTATATTATCGCATGTATTAGCTGTTAGACTGAAGGGTATCTCTGAAAAGGAGGCGGCATATAATGAGCTTGAGTTTTCGCATAACGAAAGAGCAGAGATTTATTAAACTAACCACTGATTCGATGATGTTCCTCCATTCTTCTTCTTCTTTTACTTGGAAGATAACCATTGCTCTGTATATAGTACATCAGATGGAAGTAGTTCATCCTTCTCTTCCGCTTCAATCACTTGTTTGAGTGCTCTGAGGCATGTTTTATAAACTGGTAGAGTACCTTTAATAAGATCCTTCTTGACTCTAGCCTCTTTTACCAAGCCTCCATCAATAAGACTTCTCATTTTGTGGAATTTGCTCACTTGTCCTCCCTTCAAGACATTAATAGCTCGTCCAACTCTTCCAGCTCTCGCTGTTCTTCCACAACGGTGGATGTATGTTTTAGCAAAGGCCGGTACATCGTAATTAATTACCGCCGAAACAGATGGCAAATCCATTCCTCTCGACATACCATCAGAACAGACTAGTACTGATACCTTCTGCTTGGCATCTGAACTCCGACATCTGCGTAGTATTGCTGCACGTTGCTTTGCACTTATCGAGCTTGAGAACTCAACAACAGCAGAAAATGAACCATGTCCCCCAGCCTCCCATAGTAGTTGAAGTAGTCGAGCAAGACGATGGGTCGAATCTACACTCGATGTAAAGACAATACTCAAATTGACACTATCTGTATCATCTTTACCCTTGTGAGTGTTTGTATGATTCTTCTCTTCAACTAATAACAAAGCAAGTAGAACAAGTGGTTTCTGTTCAGCAGTACACTCAACCATACTTTCTACCAAACCCTCGGGAACGAAGTATCGTCCAGCTTTGGCAGTACTGGCAACCTCTACTTTATTACTTTGGTCCATTTGGGCTGCTGATCTCTTGAGGAAATTGGCATCATAATGTTTTGGATTACCAAGTCCAAGCCTTGCCAATTTTTGAGGATCTTGGGTAAGAGTTGCCGAGAAGAGCATCTTTCGAAGAGGTACCGGATGGCCAAACACACCACTAATTAAACCAGTTTCTAATGATGAAGTCTTTTCTTTCTCACCAGTTACCGACTTCGACAAGCCACTAATACCCCCAGCGTTTCGATGAGTGATTGGATCAATAACAAACGACTTTCCATCAGGTGCAACATGCAGCGGCGCCTTGACATATTCTGATACGTTGCACTTATTTGCAGCATTTGATGCTTCAAGGACTCTACCTACCCAATTTTGATATGGTTGATTAACCAGTCTATCGGCCTCGTCAATGACAAGGAATCTCAAATGTTGCAAACTAAAGCCAGGTGTGGAATCCAAGTGATCAATCAATCTGCCCGGAGTAGCGACAAGAATATCGACTGCACTCTGTCCTCCAATCTTGGGTTGTACTTGCAAACCATTGAATTTTCGTGTCGTTCCATCGAATGCATCTAATGCTGCATGTATTGATGTAGGATCAAATGCATATCGAGTTCGTGCAGCGGCAGATTCAACTATCCCCCCATTCTTCCTCCGTATCAATGATCTATTATCATCTCTTACTTCTGAATAGGATTCATTGTACTTTTCAACAACTAACGATCGACGTTCATTGAGTAAATCAGATCTCTTACCACCACCGACGGCTAAACCAATTTTGAGATTTGATCCCTTGGCATATCGAACAAATACATCATGTACCTGCTTGGCTAAATCTCGTCCCGGTAATACAACTAATGCACGAAGTCTACGCAATCCTCGTACACCTGCTGCATTATTATTACTACTGTTACTTTCATTATTATTATATAATGCCGTCAATAATGGTAGTACAAAAGATAAAGTCTTACCACTTCCCGTTTCTGCATGACAACAAACATCTCTTGCACCACGAATATGTGCATTCCGTTCACTTTCAATAACATCCGGTATTACCATACATTGTATAGGAAAGAAGTTTGTATATGAATCTGCTTTTAAATTGTTTACCAAGAATTGTGGTAAGTTCCAATAGGACGGTGATGCAACTTGTGATATTGGTAACTTTGATAGATGTATTGCACGGTTAGCTGCAGAGTCATATTTTGTAGCTTTTGATATTATTAATGGAGATTTGGTAGTTAATTCACCTGTGTGTTGATCTTGTTGCTGTGTACTACTACCACCCTCCTCAATAATATCATAATCATCATCAAAATCATCAATCGCCTCATAGCCCAAGAATTTCTTCTTCTTGTCTCTGTTCCGTACATCTTCTGATATAGGCTGAGAGGGTGCAATCACTCGTAATGTAGACTGTTGAAGAACAAGGGGGTTATCTTCTTCATCTGATGACGATGATGGTACCGAAGATGAATCGGAGTTTGATGTATTACTTGCAATTGAAACATCATCATCGTTACCATCTCTTTGTCGTTTCAACTTGCTTGTTGTATCTGTAGCCTTTCTCTTTTTATCATTCTTCTTCACATTAGGCACTACTTCTGCTGCACTAGGATCAAATCTACCAACGTGAAACATAATATTATCTCGTCCAATACATTAATCATCAAGAGGTTTTGAGTGGCCGCATTAGGTATCCTCACTGAAACACTACCAATTGAAAACTACTATCTTTATCCACCATATTATATCACAGCCCTTCTCTCATCATTTAATGTCATACAACGGCAGCGATATTGTATTGAAATAGGGCAATAGGAGAACAAAGGAGAAAGATAGAGGCGAGGGAGCAATTGAGGATATCGTACCTGACCTAAGGATTCATTTATTGGCCCATTATGGCGATTTAGATAAATGTGATTATTACACATAGTAAGTGATCATGATGATAAAGCGATAAAGCATGGGATATAGTGATAGAAATGAATATTTGCTCGTTAGTTAGTATATAGTATATAATTAAGACTTTCAGTAGTAGTACAAATTAGAAATCGTACAAGATTGTGAGCAGTTAGAAAACGGTATAAAAAGGGAAGAGTATTAAAAGTCATTAGGTATAGGGAAGAGTATAATCATAACAGACTTCGCAAGTAAAGCATACCATAGTATGACAACACCTCAAGAAATTCAATTTACAAATGCATTTAATGCAACCAAACCAACATTGGCTCTCTTTTCTAAATGCAATAATAAAGACGAGTTGCATGTGTTAAGAGACAGTCTCTTTTTAGGAATGGGGTCTCTGCTTTGTACACAAGAGTATAATGATCTACGAGAACAAATGATTATAGATCCCGTATCACATACAGCTATTTCTAATTCAATCGATTCGCCAAATGGTTTGGAGAGTATGATAACAGCAGCAAGAACGTGTGATGGCTGGGAAAGTTTATTAGCAGCATTATTGCAAGTTAGTACTTCTGTTGGAAGTGATTTGGATAGTATATGGAATACGCTTGAGGATGGCCGTCTACAGTGGTTAGGAGCATTGAATTCAGCTCACACAATTAAGGCAACATTAAAAGATGCACTGGACAAAGATGCAAACAAGACCGAGAAGGATATAGTTGATGCAAAGATGATATACATCTATGCTCTTGCACTATCAATACCATCATTGAATGAAGCAGTTGAAGCATGGTGTAAGATAGTAAAGATGAATGACAAAACACAACCATTGAAGAATTATAATGCTGAACTTTGGGACTGTAGAAGAGAAGAGTGGAGACCACTCGATTTAGGAGTACAAGAAGCGGCAGAAAGAGGTGGCTCTTCATTTATTGATACATGGGAAGCTTGATAAATATATCAACATTAATATGCATCAAACAATATACATCTTCTATATTAATGTTAAGTATTAGAGTGACATACCAAATTCTGTTAAGATCATGATGACAAAGCCCACAACTAGTCCGATATAATAAGCTTTCATACCAGAGTTTGCTGCATGACGTTTAGCCTCGGGAAATAATTCCAAGAAAGATACAGTTATCATAATGCCGGCAACGAATGCAAGTATGTTCTCAAGCGCTCCCTCTCCCCCTATCGCACCATCTCCTTGTTTAGTGTGTCGTTCTACTCCTCTAAGAAGCACTAAACTAACAAAGGCACCAGCTGGCTCTGCCAATCCACTGACACTAGCCAGAAGAAACGACAACCACGGAGAATCTGGCCTTGCTTTCAAACAGGGAATGGCTATAGCTATTCCTTCAGGTATGTTGTGTATCATAATACCCACAGTAACAGTCATACCCAGCTCTTGCGATTCCAAAGCCGAGGCTGCCACGGCCAAACCTTCTGGGAAGTTATGTATAAGTAAACTAAAGAATAGAAGCACGGCTATTCGATTTGCCTTTCTTGCCTCAGATGAATCCAAATCAGACCCTCGTGTAAAGGTCCTCAGAGATGACATGCAATATGTAAATGGGTTGTTGAATATTGTTCTTTCAGTGGGAGGACGGCGGAATACTCCCTTCCTTTTACCCCATATCGTTTCATTTGGTGCTATCCCTACTCTTGCCAATTCAATATCGTTGTCATCATTACCCCCTCTGCGCTGTAATGATGAATTCATATTGTTGATAATAGTATCCGGTACTTTGTTTGGACTTTTATTAGTCTTCTTCGAATTGGTACCAGTTGAATCTATTTCATCTTCATCTTCACTATCACTACTTTTATCAGAGGCAATAGAACCATTAGATGATCGTCTCACATTTCTCTTCTCTAGATGATTCGCCAATATCTCTTCAGGTTCATCTGGGAATGCATATTTCGATAGTAAAAAGTATAATAAACACCCAGCACCAAAGGATAGTAACCGATGTAAGAATTCAATTGACCATAGAGGCATTAATGTTATACCAAATATAAAGAAGGAGTTATCACTATCGAGCGATGAATGTTGGGCATTTTTTGGCATACTACTCGCGGCCAAACATTCAGGACCAATTGATACTACACTAACAGTTACCATAACACTGCCTGCCAGTGCTAAACTGAATGCCATCTGATTTATGCAGAGATTAAAGGGGGATTGTGTTTTGATTGTGTTAGTAAAAATATATTATAGATAGTGAAGTACGGTACAATACAATACAACAAAGGAAAGTGAAGTACGGTCTACGGTACATATGATATGCACACAAACAAACTTACTGTAGATGGGCTCACTTTGCGTTTACCAGTGAACCTTTTCCGCAGTCTAGATGAACTATTATCACCAACAAGAGCTGCAGATTCTTCATCATCTTCGTCAACTGGGTGGCAGAATACTACATAAGAGTGGTCGTAATGATAATTGAGAAAGAATGAGAACTAACCTCCATACATAGTATTTGCAAAACAAAACAACAAACAGACCACTCACCAATTAGAGCACCCAGACATGTAGACATTCCAGCAATAGTGGAGAGATATAGGGGTGTCCAACCCGCATCTGCATCGACTGAGAATGGCATACTATCACAAGAGGTAGATTATTCCTCTATGCAAATAATGCAAATTATGTGTTTATGGTGAAACTTATAAAAAATTAGAAAACTTCTTCTCTTTCGAGACATAAAGAGATGTGAGAGATGAATACCATACAAAGAGAAGTATTGGATGACAACTAATAAAGCGATTGCGTTATAAAGGTTCCCTGGTTGGCTTTGTTTTCTTCTACCATACAGCATACTGAATGTTATTAAAGTGATTGCAACTGAGCTATTGCAATAAATAAAGGTTCCCTTTATAAATTGTTGTGACCTGTGACATACAATAAACATGACATCGGTTGGCTATATTATAGCAGATTATATGTGCCCAACCATTGGGTGTATAATGTCAACTTTGACCTTCATGGCACCTATCAAATCTTTACAATCTGCAATAAAGAGTGGCAATTTAGGAAGTCTCAATCCGACGCCTTGGATATTTATGACTGGTGAGTGCAATTATGAGTCACATTACAATGTTATACGTATGTATTGCATATGCTATGTATAATGTATATCATTTGTTTGTATATGCATATGTAAGGTATAATGTTCATGTATGTATTATATACTGACATAAGATATATTTTTTCAATCATCCACTTCTACATATAGGTAATTGTATTGGCTGGTTGGCTTATTCATATATTGTCCTAGACCTCTACGTTTTCTGGGCAAATGCTCCTGGTCTTTTAATATCAATTTGGTTAAATATTGGAGCAATGAAATTACAGTACTATGAGGAGATAATAAAGTATTCATCTGTCGAAACAACCAACCTTGAGAGAGGAACATATGAATCGGATAGTAGTGATAATGAAGAAGATGATAATGTCAATATATGTCACAGATCTCCACCCTCCTTTTCTCTACACGAACGAAAGCTACTTTCAATCGTAATCATATGGATAACAATACTATCGACGATAAGTCTAATGTCATCAATAAGCAAAGAAGAGTCTAAGTTCATTGTCGGCGTTGCAGTGAATATAAACCTCATCTTCTTTTATGCTGCACCGTTATCAACAATTATGTCAGTTTTCAAGACAAAGTCATCAGATTCAATTCACATTTGGACCATGATAATGAACACCTTGAACGCTTTCTTCTGGTGTGTATATAGTTTGGCAATTCAAGATTATTATATACTCCTACCAAATTCATTAGGCTTCCTATTTGGTCTTTTACAAATGGGATTATACAGATGTTATCCTCGGAGTACTAGCAATGATGATAGTTTGGATGAGAGAGTGCTGTCACTCAATAGCCCATCTTCTACACATGTAAGCACTACTGATGAGAATACTATAATATGATAAGATATCACGAAGTGTTGTAGATTGACAAGTACAAAAGAAATATATCCATTGCTACGCATAGATTACTTCTACTACAACTTGATAATCGTTAAAGCTTTGCTCGTACATAGTTGGGAGATACTCCGCAATTGGGGTGACGCGTTATGAGTTTTCTATTCACGTCGGAAATGCTTTCAACTCCACATATCGCCATAGCTGCCTCTAATTCCTTTTGCAGCATTTCAAGCAGATGTACCACTGCATTCTCACCACCTACTGCTAATGAAAAGAATACTGGTTTGCCAATGCCGACTGCTGTAGCTCCAAGAGCGAGAGCCTTTAAGACATCTATCCCTCTCCGTATACCGCTGTCGAGTAGTATCGGGACTTGATCTCCCACAGCTGCTACCACTTCTTCAAGAACATCGATAGAGGCTAAGCAACCGTCAAGTTGCCGTCCACCATGATTAGATACCATTATACCATCAGCTCCTGCATTCACGGCCTCAATGGCGTCTTCTGCAGTCATTATACCTTTGATAATCAGAGGAAGATCCCGGCATGCTTCTTTCTTCAGCCATCGTACATCATCCCATGTAAGATTTTGTTCAAAAAGTAACTCAGTGTTTTGATCCCATGCTGCTTCCTTTTCTGCATTGTATATCTTGGACTTTCCAACAACATTTGAACTTGAATCAGGCGCATGCCATGTTGTTTTCGATGTTGACGAAGACGTTATACCCAATTCTCCATCATAGTTAACTAATCTATGTGGCGCTGGTAGTGAATTGAATCCATTTCTTGCGTCTGCCTCTCGATATCCAAACCGCACTGAATCCACTGTTAAAAATATTCCTTTATATTCAGCATTGACGGCTCTTTTAATCAAGTTTAGCGTCATTTGTCTGTCTTTTAAGATGTAGCTTTGATACCATAAGTTAGTATTATCACAACACTGAGATACTTGTTCAATAGATTTTGTTGAATGTTGACTGAGAGCAAACATAGTCCCAACTCTACTGCAAGCTCTTGCAGACGCACACTCCCCTTCATCATTGCACAAGGAATGGACTCCTGCAGGCGATAAGAACACTGGCATAGACATGTGCTGTCCAAAGAGAGTCGTTTTTGTAGATATTAATCCAACAGGTCTCATAACTCGAGGACGGAGATACCACGATTTATATGCTGATCTCTACCCAAGCATGAATGTTAGACATGTGTTTTTACTAAATGCATTTGTATCGGTTTCCTTCAACACTCACATTTTCAGCCAGAGTTTGCTCATCATCGGTCCCAGAAGCTAGGTATTCATAAAGAGCCTTGGGAATAATGGATCTAGCAGCGATTTGGTAGTCATCAACGTTACATATTTTGTATTCTTCCATCAAATGATAGAGATAGTGATAGCAATCAAATAATAAGTATCTTCCTTTGCAGGTACCCTATCGTATCTTTTGATTGCAGATAGAAGTAAAACGACAGCCAGAGAGGAATATAAATCCACTTTTTCCTCTCCCTTTCTTGATTGGCATTGGAGGAAGAGGACGAATCAGTAGTAAGGTAGGGGGATAGGGAGTCATTTTTTATTAAGATTATAATGCGGTATCCTCTGTTGAGATAGATGAGAGTAGAGGAGGTTATGCCTAGCAGCGAATGATGAGAGTTGTGGTGTAAGTATGTTATATTATGTAACCCCGCCCCATATTAACACTTCTGTTCCCTTTTCATCTCCACCGTTTTTATTGGAGAAAGATTTAAAAGTTAAGCAGAAAGAAATGAGTAAAGTCGGCTGAAAGAAGAAAGGAACTCGAGTTAAGTCCTAGAGTTGTGTCTTTGGGTTATTCTCTTTGTATATTTCCCATTTACTCATGCTTAATCCCTTAATCTCATAAATAAGTTCAATAACACCTGGCATCAAAGCAAAGAGAAATAGAAGAAGATCTTCTTTATATATATAAAATGATATTATAATTTACTCTTCAGCATCCTTCTTGTCATTAGCCTCAACTAAAGCAGTAAGGGCCATATCTCCCTCACTCTTGTCTCTGATGTATCCGGAAAGAGCATATGAGGCAGTCTCACCAGTGTAAAGTCCAGTTACGGGGTCAACATTGGCAACATTAATCTGTACTGATCCGTGATCCTTGGCTTCAATAAGTCTGTTAGTCCATGAGCACTTGCGTGGGATATAAAGGTCGACGTTTTCTCCGTTCTCGTTCTGCATGATTGGTGTGTGTATTTAGTGTGTTTTGTTTAGGTAAATGTATCAGTAGACAATCTGAAGGAGAATATAAAAAGAGGACACGAGGTGTAAGAGTTTGAAATGTTATATATCAATAAAAATAGATGAAAGCCCAGTCAACCCGTGCAACTCATTTAACAAAAAAAACATATATATGGAAGCGATAAATTTCCCGTTGAAGAGAATACGATGATGGATGTTTGCAATAGACAACACTTCGTCATCACACTATTACAATTTTTATCATAATTATAGGTAGATCACATCGTATTGTCGGTCGGTATCCTCCTCATACAACGCCGCCTACACCGTCAATTACACAATATATCGTCCCCATTTCACTGCAAGTACTACATAACCTTTCTCTAGATGCTGCCATCAGTCCCTTACCGTTAGAGTTGCAATGGTGTTTATTTAGTAGAGTTGCTGTCAATAATATTTTTACCTCAATACTTTACACTTGTAATAAATCCAAAGCGATTGCAAGCACTTGAGGTCGATACGTAGACATGCATATGTAAACAGGAACCTCCTCAGACCTCAGGAAAAAAGATTCGATTATCATTGACAATTGACAGCAGCTTGCAAAAGTTATAAGAGTTCACATACCATCATATGTATTGATATTGAAACATGGCTTGTCTACATAGTGCTGTATTGTTTCGTACTATCCCTAGGTCGTCGTCGGTACTTCCAGTAGCGGCGTCTATTCTAGCACCAAACCAAATTGTTGGTGGCAATTCTTCATGCACCAAACCATTCTATCTATCAATAACAAATCGATGGCTATCATCAAAAGTTGAGGTAACAAAATCTACACCATCCTCACTAAAGAAGAAACCAAAGCCAACTCCACCACCATTTTCCTACACGCCATTATTTGATGCTGCTCCTGATACAACCACTGAATATCGTCAACTGTTGGATTCATCTGCAGTTGAAACAACAACTTTACCTGATGGAACTACGACGTTACTAAAAGTTTCAGGCGATGCATTACGTACGCTATCATCAACAGCATTTGCTGATATAGCCCATTTGTTACGTCCTGCACATTTATCACAATTACGAAAGATATTAGATGATCCGGAAGCGAGTGAGAATGATAGATTCGTTGCTATGGAATTACTCAAGAATGCCAATATTGCATCGGGAAGGATATTACCCGGATGTCAAGATACGGGTACAGCAATTATTATGGGTAAGAGAGGTCACCTGGTTTTAACAGATGGGAACGATGAAGAGTATTTATCTGGTGGTGCCTATGATGCATATACCAAATTAAATCTACGATATAGTCAAGTAGCTCCAGTATCAATGTTCGAAGAAGAGAATACACGGACTAATTTACCTGCTCAAGTGGATGTATTGGGTACGAAGGGAGATGAATACAACTTCTTATTTATAGCCAAGGGTGGTGGATCAGCCAACAAGACATTTTTATATCAACAAACAAAAGCGTTGCTCAACACTGGCTCATTAGAAGCCTTCTTGGAAGAGAAGATTAAAACAATTGGCACATCAGCATGTCCTCCGTATCATTTAGCAGTTGTTATTGGAGGTCTTAGTGCTGAACAGAATCTCAAAACTGTAAAACTTGCATCTACCAAGTATTATGATACTTTACCTACAGAAGGAGATTCGACAAACGTGAGTGGACGAGCCTTCAGAGATACCGAATGGGAGAAGCATATCTTAGACATTACTCGGCGGTTAGGTATTGGAGCACAGTTCGGCGGAAAGTACTTTTGTCATGACGTTAGAGTTATTCGTTTGCCTAGACACGGTGCTTCTTGTCCGGTGGGAATTGGCGTCTCTTGTTCTGGAAAGTCCGCGTTAGTATTGTTTTATATTATGAAGTGCTGGGGATTTGAGTGCTTCGTTTGGCCTTTATGAATCTTAGTTTGAATAGTCTCTGCAAGCCTTACACACTAACATAAGTTACTATCTCCTCTCTTCATCTTCATAAATTGTGAAACGCACATCTTCCAGCGGACAGACAAGTAAAGGGAAAGATTACAAAAGATGGTGTATTCATTGAGCAGTTGGAAACAGATGTGAGCAAATATTTACCGGAGGTAACTGATGAACATTTGAATGAATCCAATGATGGTTCAGAGGAAGTGAAGATTGACTTGAATTCAATGTCTATGGACGAGTTGAGGGCTACATTATCAAAGCATCCTGTTCGTACTCGTCTAAGCTTGACCGGCACCATTGTTGTTGCTCGTG
>Ga0214480_100396_pt1 | contig 22356 bp, 20 predicted proteins | sample M1_20Mar14CPVII9_3_FD_165042 | JGI IMG/M metagenome (GOLD analysis project Ga0214480, IMG submission 165042) | Marine eukaryotic communities from Monterey Bay, California, United States - M1_20Mar14CPVII9sort6BwellE17 | ecosystem: Environmental > Aquatic > Marine > Unclassified | place: USA... | reverse complement strand
TCGAATCAACTTGACCATCGTCGTTAGCTTTGAGTTTCAAGCTGAGATTCTTCGACTCTGGCAGCACATCCATGTTCACTTCTGGCTTGGATACATTGGCTGATTCGTCTTCATCCGCCATGGAATGAATTGATACTCCAGGATCTTCATCTTGGACAATCACGGCTCTACTTGAGGGGCTTGCTAAGCTTGAGTTTGAAACCTGACTCTCAGCTCCATCATCAACAAGGTCACCTTTGTTCGTACTTGTGGCCAAGTCGTCGTTGTTGAAGAAAATGCTTGGTTGAATCAACTGTGTAAAGAGAGGGACATTGAGCAACAAACCATTAGTATCAACACAATGGTAATAAGCATGGCACAAATCTTCACTATGGTAGAAATAACTCTCTTACCAATGGACCACTAATACCTCCCATACGAGCACTGTCGAGAATCTTCTGTATCCGACTCATCTTGGGAGACTCTGGACGTTTCAACCCGTCGTTTTCCTCTTCACCACCATCAACGATATCATCTTCCACTGCCTCTGAGTTCTTCTGTAACGTATGATAAGAATAGACGGGTGAGAGACAAGAGGAGGTATTATCAAAGAACTCATGAGTGTGACCATACCTCTGACGATTCCACTCCGTCACGGCGGCTGACGGCAAGACCCTGAACTGAATCTTGCCATGACACAACCGCAAACACACCACTGTTCTCTCCACTTGACTCATGAATGTCCTGTAAAGTAAGAGAGAGATAAGGAGAAGTGATAAGACTTGTAAAAGTTGGTTATGAAGAGAGTATCAAAGGAAGACAACCCTTACCACCACATCCTCACGTCGTCCAGCCAAACTAGATACATCCTCCACACCACTGCCACTACTATCCCCTTCCCATCCCACGTTACCCCCAACCAAACCTACTTCCAAGGTATTAGGCTTCTGTAGTTTGAATAGGGTAGATGATTTGACGAGAATTAAAAGGTGAGTCGAGATGATAGGAGAGCAAAACAATGTCCACTCATCATAGACTCACAGCAATAACTCCACTTCCAACATCATTTGCTACTTCCAACACATCTCCCCAACGACCTTCGCCGCTATTGGCATCCCCACTGATACCTCCTCCCTCAACGGCTACATCTACCATCTGTTCATGAGTGTGATGTAGTGGAATAGGATGTGTTAGAGATGATATTGAAGAACGTACGAAGTATGAAAAGAGTTACGTGATGAGTACGGAAGATGACTTACCGCTGATCCACCCTGCCTGACGTTCACACACGAGAACAAGTCTAAACATTAAACAACTCTACTCGGATCGGGGTAATGCAGATAGACTTGTAGCCTTGACGTGCATATCATATGATCGTATCCAATAGGATACCGAACAAGATAGATTGGACATATCTTATCGTCTTCGTGGGGTGTGGAATAGAAGTCTTGAGGAGTCTCTTCATCTTTTCTTGTATTCAACTATACTATACCTCTGATTCACATACTATCTATAAAAGAACTCACCATCTTAATAGATGGATACTAATACTACCGCCACTATGAGGCTGTATCATCATAATCATAGAAAGAGATGATCATGATGTGATATGATACAACAATTAACGAGCGAGAATAGAGTGTATAGGATGAGATGGATGAGTAGGCAGTTGTAGAATATCATCATTTGCAATATAATAAAATATCACTTCACTTACCGACGATGCAGATGCCATGACATTGCCGAATGCGGCTGCCATAGATAATGAAGAATACTTCATATGGATTGTTTGTTGCAATTAGATTGCTTGCTTTTGTTGATGTTAGATAACTTGAGACTCTTGTTATATTCCTTGATATAAAAAAAGTGATTCTATTTGTTATTGATATCAAACTGCCTTTTGGTCGAGATGAGCTTGGTGATTCTCGAACAAAAGTATCTTGGCTCAAACTCAAAGTGATTAGCTTGCACATGGCCGGAAGAAATAATTTGGAGCTTTGGGCTTGGGGTCATAATACATGATGGTGATAATGATAACAGCCTTTAACAGCCCGATAATAACAGCTATATTGATTTCCGTGGCAGTGGTTGAATACTGCACAGGTAGTAAATTAGTCGTATCTGGGGTCATGGAGGCATGCATTAGGTACTCAGCCCAATCGAGGTCATCGAAACTTCAAGTACCCCTAACACATGATGGTGATAATGATAACAGCCTTTAACAGCCCGATAATAACAGCTATATTGATTTCCGTGGCAGTGGTTGAATACTGCACAGGTAGTAAATTAGTCGTATCTGGGGTCATGGCATTAAGATTGTTTCCGTGGCAGTGAAACGGGGTCATTGAAACTTCAAGTACCCCTAACTTACAACTAACCATGGTGAATAGACTAATAACCCCAAAAAGACGGTTTGTTCAATATGGTATCCCCCCTGCCTACTGTGGAGGCCTTTGCTTGCTTAAGATAAGTAATCCTTGCTCAATAATGACCTCTATCGTCCTTCCTGGAAGTAACGCAACGCAACAATAATGAGCAGATATATATCTGGCTCAATATGATGATATATGGATAGACGTGTACTGCTGCAAGTCCAGTTCCTATAACACTATATAACAGTGAACTTGTTCTCAATCTCTTTACGACCACGAAGTTTCTTGGCAGGCTTTGGATCACAGTCTACTACCTTTACTTCATATTGAATTGCCACTGAAGAAGAAGAGGCTAATGAAGAAAGAGTTGCCGAGGCGTCATTCTTTGTTGGAAGTAAGCATACTTTAATACCACTTTGATCATCAGATTGGCACTTTCTCAATACTTCTTGATGAGCACATTCAATTGAAACTACTCGAAATGTAATGAAGAAACTAACATCACATAAAACTAATGATAATAACCAATTCTGAAGTAGATAAATACATCCCTCCTTTGATAAATGATTGATATGATCCATACTCTTGATGTGAGCAGCGTCTACAGTTGGTTCATCTAATGTGATGTTGCCGTTGTAGTTGTCATTTACTGCTGCTATTTCCTTCTTCTGTAGATGGTGGTCACGCATGTACTTGTCAAACTTTTCAATTTCATCTAGTAGATTTCGAAGCGACTTGCAATGTTGTGGAAAGGTAAATGGAGATGATTCACTAATACTACGATAGCCATTGTTCTGCTTCTGCTTGTCCACTGCATCTGCTACAAAATCATCACTTGAAACTAACAACGCCTCATCAAGCATCGCCTCAGCTTCCACATTCGATCCATTACATAACTGTACTAACCGTTCATATATCATGACAGCTCCATCGCCATCGATAACATCTAGTTGTTGTATTGATAATATGTTGGATAAGAGTTTGTGTTCATGATGAAGAATTGTAGATACTATTCGAGTGATTGCATCAAGGAGGGTGGTAGTGTCGGTGGTGGCCGGCTTTGAATCATCATTGCTGCCACCAAGCATATCATTCAGCATCATCTGACATTCATCAAACCCTACCTCAACACAACCAAGTCCAAATATCTGCTTACCGTCATACCAAATACGTATATTATTTTGCATATTATTCATTAAATCTGACAGAGCGTTATGTATTTGAGTAATATTGTTGGAGAAGAGATTTAGTGGAGAGTATTGACTTGGTGTAAATCCGTCACTATTATCTTCAGAAGTTGACGATATCTGCTGTTGTTGTTGCCATCCTTTGTGAATGACACCCAACCTCATCAACTCTTGTTGTAATGTATATCGTGGATGTTGATACTTACAACGATGATTTGATAATACCAATGGTGATGTTGTTATATATCCTGCCTTTGGTTTAATCTCTACACTAAACGTTTTCGATGATGTTGATTTAGTTTGAAGTTGACGGGCGACAGAGGGCGACAGCGGTGAAAGATAGGATGTATAATCACGTAACAATAAAGCTGCAATAAGCTTTTCAGTACTATCCGATATACAGCCACTGCCATTACAATTCTTCTTCTTCTGCCAAGATGATAATCTTGCATTAGGTATCAAACCACTAGAAATTGTCTGTTGATATAATTGTGAACAAAATGATATTGGTAAATGAACTGTATGTCCTATATCAATGTATTGATGTCCTATTAATGGTTGAATTATATTCTTTTGAAATGTTTGTGATGACGATTTGCAATCGTTGGGTACTTGATATGGAGTTGACGTAGACTCAGCTTGATTGATATTAAATGCTGACAGTAAATCACTCTTTGCAATTCGTAGAACATGGCCATGGAACTCATTATTGGACGAAGTAGTAGTAGTAGAAGACGGAGAGTATTGGAATATAGCATGCTTACCACCCTCGGCAGTGTACAACCAATCACTTACATTCCATGATGTCATCTCTAACAACTACTAACTTTTGATCTCCTCATTGGTCAAAATAAATTATCGTTATCTATCAATGGGATACGCCGCCCACCGACGCCGCCACCGCTGATACTACTACACATAATTTTGCTATTAATACCACCATACACCATAAATCCAACCTCTCTTTTGCAGTAGCAACATACCTAAAGCCACAGCGCTACATAATATTATCACCAGCAATGCCTGATCAAAAAATGAGTTGGCGATCAAACGGGGTAATTATTTATGATACAAACGCCATGCGTAACATATGGATAGTCACGGGTCTTTCGAATACTGGATCAAGGATGCATTAGATAAGAAGAGATGGGCATGGATGATTGAGTCAAAACTAGTACATCCCGACAGGGATATACCAGAACCGTCTCAAGATGAAGAACCTACCTCTCGCCCTAGAAGAGCACCACGCTCACCTCCTAGAGCAAGACCTAGTACCCCTCCTCGAGCTAGAAGAGATAGACAACAGCCTCCATCACCACACCAACCTCCATCCCCTCGAGCAGGACAGCAAACTTACAACGAAGGTGGAGTAGGTCGTAATATGAGAGATTCTCTCGCTATTCTAGGCCTTACCATGTCTGCTACTGAGAGAGATATTAGAAGGAAATACATGCAAATGGCACGAACCTGTCATCCAGACAAAAACGACCCCGCAGTTACTGGTCGTAATAATGAAGAAGCAACTCACTTCTTCCAACTACTTGGCTCGGCATACCGCTTCCTACCAGGAGAGGTATGAGCCAAAGTTATATTGAAGTACAAATACATAAATTTTATAAGAGTTATACCTATCTTTTTTGGGGCAAGTTGTGGATACTGCGGTCGTTAGGCACGGACGGTAACTACTACCTACACAAACTTGGAAAAGATTTGACAGTCTCAATGACCTCTACTATTTGGGCAACCTATAGATAGAAGCAAAAGCACGGAGTTGCGGCTATGATAAACTAAACTAAACTAAACTAAACTAATTGATTGACTTTGTATGCAAATACTACACACGCCACGCCACTAAAGGATGGTAGAGGAGGAAATGAATTGCAACAAAGAAGATAGTAGTCTTCGTACCGTGGCCGCTAGATCAAAAGATAGGGCTTTTGAAGGTGAAAAAATGAGCCTCTCCAAAGTTGGTGCACCGACAACTTTCTTGGAAGATGATGCACCAACTTTATCAACTACTAATACTACTGCTACTGTAACCGCTAATACTACTACCGCCGTGGTATTGGGACGTTCTAAAGTTAACAATAACACTCTAGCAGATGGTATACCAACTTTATCAGCGGCCACATCAGATACAACAGAGAGCAACACCACAGCCACAAATAATAATGACCTCCAATCATCCTCTTCTACTGATATGCTACCTGACGAAGTGAAGAATGTACTATCTCTCTCCTTTCCACGGTGCTCTGTATGTGACACAGATTGGTATAATTATAAGGAAGGCGAGGAGGAAGATACAAAGATGCCTGCTAAAACCACAGAAAGTAGAAAACGAAAGCGTAATACTTCCACTACCACACGGCAGCGTCCTTCACACTATACATTATACCCCATGCCTAAATGTCAATGTTCAACACGTCTAGCAGTGCCCCATAATATTAACCTGCAATTGCCACCAGCATCAAGAATGCATGAGGATACCAACAACAACACCAATAAAGAATCACCAACAAACATATTATCAAAAATAGCAACCCACACCTTCTCAAACTTGGCAATGTGTAAATGTTGTTTACAAAAGTCATTACAAACATCAAATGAAGTTATTACACATGATTATCGTCAATCACATATTAAGGATGGACAACCGGATGTGAAGTTTACTGTGGATACTAAGTGTACTATTTGTAAACAGAAGTTTTTACCGAGACAATTGATGAGATTTCTTTCTGAACAGGAGCGTGGTGAAAAGAAGAGTGGTGTGACGAAAAAGAAGGGTAAAACAGATATTAACTGGTATGATGCAGTAGAAGCTACTATAAAATTGGTTGGTTGGGGTAAGAAGCATCAACGAAGAGAAAGGAAACAGAGTAGGAAGAAACGAGCAAAGATGACTAATGTAAACGATAATGATGATGACGAAAAGAGAGATACTTGGTGGATAGATCATGATGGATTTACCGGCGGTGGTGGGAACTATTCATCAGATGATTGTTACTCGTATTCTAGTGATGATGATGATTCAGATGATGATGATGACGATATCAACTACTGCTCACATAAAAGGTCAAGTAATGTGCACCGAATATCGACAAAGAAAGGCGAGCTATTAAATGAATTACTTTCCAAAGATCCAAAGTTAAAACAAGAACTAGAGGATGTACCATATGCCAAACAGTTACAAGATGAAGAAGAGAAACGACGCTTAGCAGTTGAAGCTCAAGAGAAGAAGGATCGTGAATTTGCTGAGAAAATGCAGAAAGAAATGCAGCAGGAAATAGATGAACAAGAAAAGAAAAGGAAGACAGAGAAGAAGGAACCTGCTAAGACTAAAGGAGCTCGTAGGAAGAGTTCTCCAATTGACAATCCAATTTTCAATGCTTGGTCTGCATCTGCCAAGAAGAAGAAGAAGGCGATGAAGAAATCTCCTCTTAAGCAACAACAGCTGGATGAATGTTTATTACAGCAAAATAGTAGTGCCAAGAAGCAGCAAAGTATGAATAGTATTGCCGAATCAACAGAGGTACAACATGAAGAGACTGTGCCGTCATCTTCTGCGGCTGCAAGCACTTCTACTACCAATCAACTAGAAGACAGTGTCCAAACCATTGTTGCAATGGGCTTCAACAATGAAGAGGCGGCACGACAATGTTTGAATGATGCTGATGGGAACGTTCAGCGTGCAATAACTATGTTACTATCAGGAGCATCGGTTGGTAACAAGTGATATTGAAAGTTTGTTAACCAACCTTGATCCTTGGCGGATACCTATATGTTAAGGCTAAAGTCATGCCATGAGATGGAATTGGATCAAATAATGATCACATCTACATTAGAGACAAAGCAGCGTATCTTTACAGTAGAAATCTATCTTATTCTAGACATATTCTTTCAAGGACAGGGGGATTAAAACATTGACAGCTTCCTTGTGACAATTGTACTCCAGGGTACGGATAGCCGCAATGCATATGCTGCAACATCAATAATATATCTAGGCAATAGCGGCAACATTCTCATCCTCATCAGTATCAAAACCAACCCAACGACAATATGACCTAACATGATGACGTTGCTTTTTGCGCTTGGAGGGCTTGCAATAATCCTTCCATAATTTGTCACAAAACTTCTCCTCACTCCTAGTCTGCCTAACCTCTGGGTCACACATGTCTTCTTCGGAACGCCTCTGCCTGAATGAACGTGAAGAAGAAGACGACTTGCTTGATCGACTAGATCCACTAGATGATTTGCTTGATCCACCACTGCTCTTCGATGAACGAGGACTACTGCCGCCACTTGACTTTCCAATTCGTACAAACTCATCCATCACTTCCTCTTCACGGAAGTAATCCAATGAGGATTTAGTACTCTTTGAGGAGCGGGAACTGCTGCCACTGCGAGATTTACTACTCTTCGAAGAGCGAGGACTCGATGATGATGAACGGCTCTTTGAACTTTTGGACGATGCTACATCTAGCAATTGCTCATAGAAGTTGACTGTGGTTGGAGCAGCGACCTTGCTGCTCTTGCTGCTTTCATCATCAGCAGCACGGGTAGTTGATCCTCCTTTGGCAGACTTTGAGTCGTTGCTAGTTGCTGCACGCGTACCAGAAGAGTCTGTAGGAGCTGCTACTTTACTTCCCTTCGTTTCGACTTCAAATTGTGGGAAGGCGGCAACTCCAGTGTTGTGGGAAGTTAATGCTGCTAATGTCAGGATGATAGAGGAGATCTTCATGGTGATAATATATTGCAATGGAGAGAAGGGCGGGATGGAGTGGTGATAGTAGTAGAGTAGAGTTATATTATGAGAGGTCGACGAGAGGTGAGATTGTCATCGAGCGATCTTGCTTGCTCTTTATGTCAGTGGCAGCATCTTCTTAACACAGGATATAATTCCAGCTTATTGTCTTTTTACACTGCGGATTGTACGAGGTTAGTTGTGATCGATATACCCGAATAAAAGGAAAGAATGTTCAGAAAAAGTCTCATACATCTCATGTCTTTTTAACTTCAATGGGTCCTTTGTTGGTCATTTACCTAATCCTTTTAGGTTAGAATCTATTACTTTGAGTGATTGTGATTTGTGATGAACTACACATATAATCACTATTTAATTAGCTGTCAATATCTTTGTGCACACTCCGCACTTATCACTCACACAAACAACCAAAGAATGGTTACATGCTGGCTAGATATGAATATTAACTTCTAGTTAATGCCCGAGGAAGGCAGTCTGTGTCAACCATGACAACTTATTTCTTACATTCATGAGCCCCTTGTTTTCTCTTGAACACAAAGAGCTGCACTAATTATACACCTTCTCCTCACTACTTTTCGTCCTCTTCAATACCATCCAATGGAATACCCTCAATCAATGCCTCACAGCCGGCATAAACTGCACAATCCTTACTCAAATCATCTTGACAGCCATACTCATCATCATTCTCAAAGCAGCACATACTACCATGACATAAAGATTGACATTCCGATTTGTCTTTATTGAGATTTGTTTCCCCGCACGCTGTTATGACTCGTTCGGCTATCTCCAGCTCTTCTTGGGCACCATTAGTTGTCAGATAGGAACTTTGAACATTATCATTAGGATCGCCACTACCAATAACGGCATAGCCAATGGCCACAGCCGAACCTAAAATAATACCAACTAATGATACAATAACCACTACTTGACGATACCTTGTTCGACAGTTACTATTCGTTTTTTGTCCCCTTTCTAATGATTCTATAATGCTATTGCGATTGTTATTTTTTGTAACATCCTCATCACTGTCGGACCCATCATTGACCAAGTCGGCCAAGTTTTCAGTTATTCGATTCATATTACTTGAATCATATCGTGAAACGTGACCTTCGCTTACTCCGCTGCCTGTGAGTGTTTGGTGTGAGGGTGTGTGGTCATTAATGAGATTTGCAAAAAAGAAGAGGGAAATCAATGTATGAAAGAAATGGCGTAACTATCCCCCTCTGATTGCAAATGCAATAATTAATATACATCGAATGCCCTAAATCGATACCATTCAAGGTATTAACCACGAGATAAGAAACTCCGAGGACTAAGCCCCACATATCAATCAATCAATCACATAGAAACACATAAGTATAATATACGTACCGACACTTTCAGCATCACATCCCCAATCGAACACGCTGCTCTTCAATACATTCTTAACTGATGATTCTTTTTTCATTGTACTGTATTGCATTCACTGCTAAATATACGTATGCCTACTAAGCCTGTATGCTGCAATGCAAATACAAAAAAAAATACTCCGAAAGATAGAACTCAGAGGAGTTGTTACTTAGTTGTTGTTGCGAGTTACGTCCGCCGCCGACAGATCAAAGAAGAACGCGCCACTACTCTATATCCTACTGCAATCTCTTTCTTATTCAACCACTTCTACCAGGTCAGGAGGTTAGACAAGCACAAAGTCTGAAAGTACTTATTAGATAGCAATTTCTATTGAGAGTTTTAGGATACCGGGGGCTGGCTAACAAAAATGACCTTGTTTCAAGTCACAGTCACAACCAATTCACTCATCGAATATTTCATGCCGATGATAACAAGGGTGGCAAGATAGGCTAATGTATTTGCACAACATACGACATTGCATAGCTCTATTAGGCCAAACAATCGTGAGTGGTGTGGGCGGATCAACTCCACAACTTAAGCTGCCGTTCGTTCAGTCACCATCATTTACATCTAAATTTCACGATCTGAATTGCAATTGCATAATGGCATTACATTTTAACACTGCATAGCTCTTTTGACCATTACCAACTAGATGTGTGTCACCGACACCATTCAGCTGCCATACATCAACTCCATCTTGTGAGCATATCATAACCTCACAATTATTGCAAAGTCAAAGATAATAATCAAGCCGTCATGAAAAGAACCATGGACAATATGCTATCGTCAAACAACACGACACCATCACATACCTTGCATGATGACGAAGAACAATACTACTACGGTTGTTCCAATGCCACCCATCACCCTATCTCTCAAGCATCAGTTGGCAATAGTCTCATAGTAGACTGGCCACAATGCATTGTCGATTCCGCCGCCGACGAGGCAGCAACACGACGATATCCAAGTAAGAAGCATAGAAGAGTCACCAACAAGATGACCAAGACGAAGAAGAGTGTTAGATTCTCAGACATGTCAAGTATGCAAGTGTATACACCCGATACTCCACACTCCTACTACTACACAGCTAAAGATCGTAAGAGATTTAGTAAAGATGCACTACTTGATGCTGTTTGTATTAAGACACATCTCCTCATGCTATCAAGATCATCACCACCGCCAAGAGAAGAAGATGATGAAGAGATGTTCATGACGATGATGGACATTTTTGAACCAGAAGATATTATAGGTATAGAACAGTTTGTATTCTGTAAAGATTGGAAGAAGCATTCTTCTGCAAAGATACGTCAAGATCATGCAAGGGCGGTCTTGTGTGCTCAAGCATTAATAAGAGTAGACGAAGGAGAAGACTCAAGACTATCCGTCTCTTCTGAAGATAGAGCAAAGAAGCTATGTGACTTTGCATCATATCATTCTAGTAAATCAATTGAGGAAGCTAGAGGCCGTGCTATGCTTTAATGACTGTATTCTATTAGATTTATCGAGGAGCTAGAAGCCGTGCTAAGGTATGTATGTATGTAGAGTAGATGTAGCCAGAAGCCGTGCTATTAATGACTATAAATAGAAGAGTATATGTTAAAATGGAAATGCAAACTTGTCGTAATCTTATGCACTTGCTGAAACCTGTGGTATATGTTTGTGTAGTGAAGTGTGAAGTATCTTTGAGTATCCCACTCCTATGGAGCATCTTCAGTTGTAATCCGATCTTGATTATCCTGTGATATGACATAAGATAGCTGAAATAGACTATCAAACATTGAATCTATTATAATTGCAGAACAAAATGCTAGTCTACACATGGGCAAGTCTACACTTCTTAAACAGCTAATCTTCAGGGCACTCATTTGCATCATTCTCATTCTTCATCGGCCGAAGTACCACCCAATGGAATGCCCGTCACCAATGCCTCACAGCCAGCATATACAGCACAATCCTTACTCACATCATCTTGGCAGCCATACTCATCAGTCTCAAAGCAACACATACTACCATGACAAAGATGTTGACAAACCGACATATCGTCATTGAGTTTATCCTCATCACATGCTGTTATGACTCGTTCTGCCATTTCAAGTAGCTGCTGTTGCTGCTGTTGTGTGGATGATGATTCTTCATCAACATTGTCTGTTGTTGAGACTAAATACGAACCTTGTATTGTCTGAGGATCGTCAATCCTATCGACAGCATAAAGGATCGCCAAACTAGCCCCACAAATGACTGACACTATTGCAATAATGACCATTACTTGTCGATATTTTGACAGCCCTAATATCCCCCCAGCATAATCAGCATCATCATGTCCACCACCTCTTCGCCGTCGTCCTTTACGAACAACTCGTCCATTCTCAACATCTTGTGCAATCTCCATACTCGAATTAAAACCATTATCTATTATTGAATCCTCATCGTCACTATTGCTATCATCTAATACCAAATCAGTTATATCTGCAATACGGTTCATAGCCGTTGGGTCATAACGAGATATTCGAGGTGATGTACCATGATTTTTACCTGTATGATGATATAAAGTTGTTGAGATTGAATGAGATTCTATTCACGGATTGATAGGAAAGGAGATACATATAACATATTGCAAATATACTCACCCTCTTTTGTTACAGTCTCTCCTTTAGTATTTGATAATGTCGAAACACCATCCTTAGTTTCAAAACTATTGGCTAACGATCCCCAATCCAATACCGAATTTGTCGAGGCTGATAATGACAGATCGTCGATAAAATCTCGTGATGACTTCAAAGGCATCTTATTCTTTTTATGATAATTGTTGTTTCTTTCTAAGAACTTAGCACCCCGGCGGCGCAAATATATCTCAATCTAGTAGCGTATAATGTACTCTAAACGCCATATAACCTTGATGACCATTGTCATTCATGATTGTTCTTGAGGGCGGGTTGAAATACGATCGACCCATTGAGGCCAAAAGAGAGTCGAGTGCCTTATGCGACATTTTTTACTTTTGCAATGAAGGGCAAATTAAAGGGCATTACAAAGGGCAACTTAAACTCTAAAACAACTAATAAGAGCGGCTTTATTTGACAGCAAACACATACGCTATAGAATTAGAAGGCACAGCCACCACTACTCATACTATATCGCGTCGTCTAAATATAGTGTATATGAAAAAAATTAGACGAGATTATTTTTTGTACACATCTTGTGCTCACAAAATAAAGTGATACTTATATTTTCTTTGCAAATCGGCAATACGAACAATACAATAGTTATACCTAAATACACCGTGAAAACGAACATATTAAAAATCAATGACAGATAATAACGAAATGGCCATATCATCCTCCGGAGGTTCAGTACTACAGGCAACATTAAATAATGGTATTAATTGCAATGTACGTGTTATACTTAATAATATAAATGTTAGTCCACCGCCACCCAGTGATGTTGAGGATATGATGGAGGAAGATGTGGTTGGCGGTGATGGTAAGTTAGTTTGTGGTTCTATTTATTATTATCAGCTATGTCTTATTTTTTGATTGTATTGTTTTTTTGGGGAAGGCCATGTTGGTTGTTTGTTACTGCCTGATCGCCCTTAGATTTCAATATCAATATCACATTCTAACAAGCAATAATCAATATCTATCTGCATCCTCTACCACAACAGGCGTTATTCCAACTAACGTGCAAGATAAGGAGTTGATGCCATCTACTCAACCTGAAGATTCAACATCCGATGAAGGTCGTGGCGGTGCCTCAACACCTCCACCATCAGAGGATAACAATGGTGGTGGTTTCTCACGTGAAAATTCAGATGGTTTAAATGTACAAACCTCCTCAAGTACTGCAGCAGATGGTGCTGCCGGTGCAGGTGGTGAGGGTTCAGCGTTGGAATTACTACTAGGTATAGCCGATGATGCCACTAACGCCGCGAGTGGATTCACATTACCACCCACACCAAACATTGAAAAAGAACGTCGTGAATTATTAGACCCAACGACATTACCCACGAGTATGACGAATTTTCTAGATATGTTAAGTGAGGAACAGCGACGTGTACGTCATCGATATATACCCGGTGTGGAGGGATTTCGTAAGTTATATAAAGGTGAGGTACGTAGTGATATGATCGAGGCACGGCGAATGGCTAAGAAGAAAATGCCACTGAAGGAAGATATCGAAGTAGAAGAGGAGGCTGCTGCCGCCATGGAGGGTGTTACGAAGAGCGGAGAGGGAGGAGGTGACGATGTCCCTCCCAAGGAAGAAGAAGAGGAAGAAGATGATGGCATGCCTGACCGTGAGGCATTTATTGCACCCACGAAGGAATCACGTAAGATGGCATTAAGTGGTCAATTGGCAAGTTTACTTGACAATACTGACTTTGAAGAGAGTATCAAGGGTAGTAATACGCCATCCAAGAAGAACAAGCCGTTACTAAAATCACCACAGCTCGTTGATACATTAACATCCTTCAATCCACCCCGTCCACAAGAATCAACAACGTACAAGACACATCATCGGTTAAAACGTTGGGAGGAAAATCCCAATGAGGTTGAAAGTGATTTATCCAACTATCGCAAGACAGTAACAAGAACACGTGAGGAATTAGACATTGCCAAGAATGAACATTCACGTATCGAAAGTGTCAGTTCATTAATGCGGAATCATTTCATGAATCATTTAATCAGTTATAGGAAAGAAATGCAGGCGATTAATGATAGTATGGGAGGTGTGACTGGTAGTTGTGGTAAGTTGGATGATGAATATAATGGATTACGAAGTTTGGTAAGGACTCGAGGTGTGAATGTACGTAGTATGAAGGATATTATTGGTACATTGAAAATGTTGGGTGAAGAGATTGAGGGTGTCAAGGCCGATGACGATGATGACGTGTTGAAGAATGATGATTGGAGAGTCATGGGTGTGGGTGGTGTGAGTACCAAGAAGACAAAGATGGCTAATGGATGGTTACTTGTTGGAGATGAAGTGATTGTTAGCTCTACTGGCGAGGAGGGAGTTGTAACGTCAGTGACTGGTCCACAGTTGGAGAATGCTGAGGAAACTAAGAAGGGTGATGCCATGGATGTTGACTCACCAAACAAGAAGGAGGCTGCTGCCAAATCCGTAGCCAAGAAGGTATTGAAGCCCACTACCATTAGTGTCAAGCTCACCGAGTCGGGTAAAATCCAGACATATTCGCCCGCTGAGGTTGAGTTCAACCCCAAGGGTTTACCCACACTTCTCCTCTCGGATCCCAAGCTTGCCAAGCGATGGGAAGACATGGTTTCTACTGCCTTGGCTACTGGAGTGGATCACGACACCCTTGCAATGGAGGAATACATTAGCTCTTCTCTCACTAAAGATAAGACTTCCGAAGACAAGAAGGGTGATGGAAAGACATCGCCCAAGTCTGTCCTGCCTTTTGGTTCAGGCTTAGTTGCCGCTCCTGACGATGTTAAGAATTACCCAAGTGTCATTCCCATGGATAATTTAGAGGAGACGGTCAGGAAAGTGGTATATGAGGCTGACAAACCAAGAATTATGGTCACCATGTCTGACAACTTACGTCAAGCCGAAGCTCGTCAAGAGGAGATGAGTGTACTAAAGGGCAAGGTCCTCCAGTTACGGAACAAGTTGGGACGACAGAAGCGTTTACGAAGTCTCAATGAACGTAGTTTGATAGCGGGGAAGAATAAGGCCAACAAGGTTGAGGGATTGTTGCTTGAGATGCAAATGGATTTAAAGAATCTCAAGACTCGATTGCACAAGGAGGTGACAGACTTGGGAATTGGTAATGGTATCATGCCATCTGAGGGTGCCAAGGAGAATGAGGCTACCGCTGATCCTTCGGCACAAGGTGGAGGAGAAGCAGGTGAGGCATCAGGTATTAATGATTCAGAACAGCCCGATGCCAAAAGGGCAAGAATTAATGTGTAGAGTAAATTGTGCCAAGAGGACGGTCCTGTAGTCAGGCATAAAACATAAAGATTTAATGCTTATGAATTGACTAAAGTAATCCTAACTCAATCAGTTGAGAGTATACCTAGATATTTCTGTCAGCCAGTAACTATTCGTAACTCGGTTTCTCAACATCAAACGGAGCCTGAGTGTTATCGTCAACAGCCCAATGACTATCTTGATTGCTCCGAGGCAGATAATTATCCACAATAAACCGAGGATGACAATTATAATACTCCTAAATAAAAGAAGCGAAGGAAGTGTAGGTTTTGGTAAAAGGTACATGTTATATACATATTATAATCTTTGTATTGGCCAGCTCACCTCAACAAAGCTACATTTTTACGGAAATTGCTAGGAGTAGAATCCACAGTAGCTTCATCCTTGATCATTTTGATTTGTTGTGTATAATAAGAGTATTCCTTATGTTGCCTGTTATAGAAAACAGAGGGAAGACAAGTGGTAGTGGTGAGCAAGAGAAAACAAAACAATAAGAAGCATTCATGTCTCGGGGAAGACTTATAGTTTCTTACAAACCAGCAACAAACTAACAATACAACACTCTAAAGCTATAAAGTGATGTAAACATAAAATATATACGAGCATGTGTCTCTTGGTGCATCTCTCCAGTATCTCAAGTATCTCCGGTACACATCTCATATATCTCAGGTATCTTTGTCTTTAATACCACTATAATGTATAGTTTCTTACTAACCACTACAACGAACAGACACTAATAAATATCCCCGATATAATAAAGCTGTAAATGAAAATAGATGTTTATGGTGCACACATCTTTATCTTTCATGCAAAAGATACCTCTCCATAAATATTGGCCGTCGATTGATATGTTCTTTTAAATGGTAAAGTTTATAATATCTGGACTCACCTTATTCTAAAGTATCATATACCGGGTCATATGAAGCGAGGTTGTTGGGATGCACAACAGGTCTCTTCGTCTTGTTCAACTCAACAAGCGGAGTAGTCGTGGATTGAGGTATCCTCTCTTTTCCCCATCCACGACAACTCCACTTAAAAACTCAAACATTCCTCATAAAATACAATACTTAACAAACAACATACCAATTAAACAACTACCCAATACTATGCATATCAATATGCGTCAACTATCCCGCCGTAATGCAAAAACGCCACAAGAGTTAATTGCTGAGATACCTCATCACATGAGAAGGCGGTCGACATTATCACATGCACCATCATCATCATCAGTCAATAAATATACTAACAATAAAAACAACAAGCAGCAATCATATCATATTCGATCTGATCTATCAAAGCCCCGTCTTATTAGATCTACCAACAATTGTACAAGTAGTATTGGCGGCAGTCATGTATCAAATAAATTATGTACACAAGATATGCACAAGTTAGAGAGGACGGTGCATCGTAAACCAAATCCCCGTAAAACCCTTCCAAAATCAAAACTAGTTAGGTCAACTCACAGTCCTATACATCGGCGTCAGAATGCAATGGTATGGGATGATCTTGTATCTATATTGCGTATTGAAGTGATGGAGGATACCCCTACTACTATGCAATCGTGTACTGATGATTACTCTCTTGAGGTATCTAATGCAATTGAACTGGTATTAGATTATCAATCACCATTAAATAATACTAATTCAATTGAATTGGTATTAGTTAATGCAGATAATGAACCTACACCGTATGTTGATAATAATTCAATTGAACCAACAACACTACTCAGATCTCCACCGAAGACGAAAAGAATGTCGATGTGCTTTGATGGTCCATCAAATAATCGTGGATTAAGTGCAATAGGACGTATGGTACGTCGTCTTTCACCTATGGCCAGACGTCTCTCTCCACCCGTAGTTATGAGAAGAAGAATGTCTTTTAAGTTTGGTGGCCGTGGAAGTAATCCTTCTGGCAGTGTTGCTCAGTATTCAAGAAGTGATACCTACATTTCAGACTCTGATGATTCATCCCTTGATTATTCGGATGAAGATGAAGATGTTGAGGCAGCTATTTTGGCATCAGCTGCGGTATTCTCTCAACCTATAGGAAAGTTGGAAGATGAAAGTGAGGAGGAATTTGACATTGAGTGTGCCATTTGTTTGGGATCTATCACGGACTCTTCCAATATTGCTACTATAAATGGTTGCCGACATAGTTTTTGTTTCAGATGCATCGATGAATGGGCCAATCAGAACAATGAATGTCCCTTGTGCAAGGAGGAGTTCCACTTGGTTACATCTAACAGTAGGGTGCGGTGGTATTGATTTTGTAGTCGTGTCACTAGATTTGGAAGATACGGCTGGGGTTATGCCCTGGATTATGTGTCCATTGTATATATAATAGAAAGTGTTAGACAAAGGTAGAGAAGAATAAGCACTAGATTAAGTTCTCTATCCACTCACATGGAGCCACTAAGATTTCCTTGCTTCATTCCGTATCCCCTCTTCTATCGAACCCCCTTTGATATGCAGATCTATGAACAACAACTACTCTCTTTTGACACCTGATACATCCTCACCCTCACCATCCATTTATCTCATTTACACACGCTTAGCCTCCAACAACCTCGAGAAGTAAAAGTTTGTACCAGTCATCTCTTCCCTAGCAACCTTAAACCCAGCCTTTTCCAATGCATCCCTAACAACACTCTCTTCATGTAAATAAGCCCGAGTAGTCTTACTAGGTCCAGGAAACAATTCACCAATCTTTTTCAATAATTCATAATACCATGTCTTTGGTGCAAAGCTAAAGAATACACGATCTTCAGCTAGTGAACATAAATGACCAACCATACCTGCCATTTCATCGGTTGGATAATGAATTGCAACATCTACACATGTTACTGTGTCATACTTCCCGGTTACTGATTCTAAGTCGGATGTATAGAATTTGGCATTATTAATACCTAATGATTTAGCACGATCGGCTGCCTCGTTTGCCATTGCATCGGAGATATCTGAGGCTGAAATCTTAGCACCTATATAATATGGGTTGTGTGAGTGCATAAGATGTGTTCAAAATGTCAATATCGATGTGCATATACAATATGCAGCACTGCCATAGAGCAAGATATAAAGAGACGACTACTCACCCATCTGTGCCAGCGGAATAGCCAAACTACCAACACCACATCCACAATCACATACACTCTTCCCTTGAATATTATCATCATCCTTAATCCAATTTAATATCTTTGATATAGTTTGATCATGACCATTACGTATATCTAACTGAACTTTATTAACTTCATCACTTTCGGAATAGATTTTATTCCATCGTGAGAAACCCTCGTTGTTGAAATAGTCACGTACTTCTGTTTTATCATCGATTGCTTGATTTAATTGAGTTGATCTTATTGTTGTTGATTGAGATGGAGGTGCGAATGCGGTTACAGTTGACGGTGTTGATATGGCAATTACTGCCAATGCTGTTATAGATGAGATCTTCATGGTTATTACTACTAATGTGTTATATAGTTGTTGCTTTAGGATATATTAGTTGCAAGTTGTTACTGATATCTCGAGTTGCAGTTTGAGGAGAAGAAGATTTATTTGGCGCTGAGGTGGAAGCAACCCTAGGAGGTTCACTCGCCAAATCTTCTAAGAGCAGAGCACATATGATGCTCTCAGTTGATAGGTGGGGGGACATATGATTGATATGCGCGAATAGTATTGATAGGTCTCACTAACTACTGTGTTGTTAGAGTACCTCTTCTACAGTTTTGCTTGGTTACAGTCATAGGACATATGATATGCGCGAATAGTAGTATGTTCCTATCAACTCTCTATCTCTTCTTCCTAGTTGCAAAATGTCTTGGAGATTGTCTACCAACAACACCATCAATTGCAGAGAGTCTAAAAGAAGAATTAGATGATGGATTACTAATTGCAAGATTGACATTTACTCAAGCCGAAGTTATAGAGGAAGAGGAAATAGCTCCAACTGAGGAACTTGTAATAGTTGGTGACGATGGAGAACCCGAAGATGTATTTCCGCTATCTATATGTCAAGGAGATTGTGATGATGATGACGAATGTGCAGATGATTTGCAATGTTTCAATCGTGATGATTTAGAAGAAGTTGCTGGTTGCATTGGTGATGGAGAGTCTGGTAGAGATTACTGTTATATACCACCTCCTATAGAAGAAGAACCAACAACAAAGATGATATCAACAAATCCATGTTCATTCGAAATATATCAAGGTGGTGAATATATCTTTACAGATCAAGTTCAAGCATTTACAATTCAAGAGATATTTCATGATGGATCTTCAAGTAACTTAAAGGTAGGAGATGAGATACCACTGCTATATTCAACTGACACAGGATATCGTGAATTCTTCTTGGCGAGTCCATTGAATAGTGGAGAAGATGGATTTCTAGCTGTTGTTACTTTGGTATCTTCTTGTTATATCAATGAACAATTGGAGTATCCATATCCAATACAAGAGGTAGCATCAATACAACCATATGAAATGAATGAATGTAACTTTAATCTGAATGTACCTTGGTCATCTGTAACTGAGGAAGAGCAAGTGCTTCTTCGAGCTATTAAAGAAGATACTGATGTTAAAGTAGTTTGTTCTCCGCTTGCATCGGTATTTCAAGGACAAGCTTTGCAATCAAAGTTCATGAACACAACCATTTCACCTAATGGTGATATGACAACATGGAACGATGCCGATATATACATAAATGGCGAAGGAGATGAAGTAGTGGGTACCCAATCTGGTAATTGTACTCTGCAACAAGACACTAATGAATGGGAATGCACAATCGAATTGATTCTACCCTCTGGAGGTCTTACATTTGCTGGTCCATCCTCTTTTGATACATTGTCCGAATTACCTATTGTTTCTGGATTTAGTTGTTATGATTATTACGACAAGGCAGAATACAATGGCACTGCTGATATAAACGATTTCATTTTACAATCTCCTGTTGGAAGAGGGTTCAAGTATGAACTGAATGGGTCTGGTTCTTCCACGGCCACAGTTGATCCAACTGAGACAACCGAGAGAAGCTCTGGCTCAAGCATGAGAAGAACTTTTTGTGCCTGTTTGGTTCAAATTGTGATATACATTGGTATATGGTGGTGGTGTGAGTAAGATATACGATGAGCCAGTAGATAGTGGCTAGTGTGAATGATATGATACGTATTCATGCAAACATAATAAGCTAAAGAACAATGACCTCAGATATCTGATATAAGCTACCACCACCTCTTAAATTGCACCAGGCACATAACGCGCTCCTCTACTTGGATGATGATTACTACCTATCATAAGTAGTGGTGGTCGTGTGACAGTGAACTTTCGGCAGAGATCCTTTGCAAGAGTTGCTTGGGCTCTTTGGTATGCTCATTTGTTGTATGAGTAGAGAGCGAACTATGGTTGTTAATTGACTGAATATATCCTACTGATCTTCTATTTTTAACGTCATTCAATTACCAGACATCAACAGAGGCTACTGAGTACAATAAGTATAGCACACTCTCATAAAAAAGATATCTTACATCAACAGATATTATGGGCAAAAGATCAAAGAAGAAAGGAGGCAAGAAGACAACATCCGACAATCAATCAGGTGGGGGTATGTAGTGTGTGTCAAATATGTATCATCGGGGCTGCAATGCCAGCTGTGTCAGAAAGATTTTATTTTGTGCATATGATATGCACAAAAAATTATATATTGTTCGTATCTAATTCGTTTGTTTTCACTTCAATCAGCTCCTCCCTCTAATAATGGGGAAGATCGTGATAAAGATCTATGTGAACTGTTGGATAAGCTTGATATGGATGGAAGGGATGAAGAATTCTTGAATAGAGTAGATGCTATAAAGAAAAGGTTGGCTGATGGTAAGGAGATCCGAAAGGATAGAGGTGATATGAATGTCAATGAGAAAGGTTTGGCAATCAGAGCTTCTCGTGATAGAATTGAGGTTATGGATATGCTATCAGATGCAGATGTGGAAAAGTTTGGAGGGCTTGATGATAGCGAAATCTTTATAAATTTCAGATGGCTAAGTCTACACTGATGATGGCACAAGCTGGTATCGTAGAGGAAGAAAAGCATAGCAGTGTGACATTTGTTGAAGAACATGGACATGAAATCTTTGAAGACGGAGGAACAGAGTTTCTGAAGCAACTGGCCATGGCACGAATGCATGCCATGGCAGAAGATTTGAGAAAGAAACAAAATGCCGTACAGAAGGACAAGGGGGACGAAGATGCTATAGAAGAGTATATGCGTGCAATGAAGGCTTACACTCTGGAAGCAAAGAAGTGTGGCATTTCAGAAGAGAAAGATGAAGCCGTGTTGGATACAATGTTGGGGACATTGGTTGATGATGAGTTGTTCGCACCCCCTCCACCGCGCCCAGAATGCCCAATCTGTCTTCTTCCAATGCCATTAGATAGAAACGAATGTACATATCAACCCTGCTGCGGCAAGGTAAGAATTTTGTCTTCATTAAGTTGTATTAGGCTTGTACCTTACTTACTAAAGACGCTCTTCTCTTTCCTCAAGACTTTGTGCAGCGGATGTATGCATGCTCATAATCTGTCAGAGGCTAAGTATATCTGTGCTTTCTGTAGGGCTCCTGTTAGCTCAACGAATGAAGAACGAATCAAGCTTACCCAGAACCGAATGAAACACAACGATCCAGAGGCGTTTTTAATGATGGGACAGATTTATAAGGAAGGGTTGATGGGTA
>Ga0214480_100395_pt1 | contig 22359 bp, 19 predicted proteins | sample M1_20Mar14CPVII9_3_FD_165042 | JGI IMG/M metagenome (GOLD analysis project Ga0214480, IMG submission 165042) | Marine eukaryotic communities from Monterey Bay, California, United States - M1_20Mar14CPVII9sort6BwellE17 | ecosystem: Environmental > Aquatic > Marine > Unclassified | place: USA... | reverse complement strand
TAGTCTCCCTCATTCTCTTCAGTTCATGTTGATCATTAGGTGATGATGGTGGGAGGCAGGCGGTATCCACGGTTGCTCGACGTTTTAATGCACCCCTTTGGACGCCGCTACGAAAGTCTTCAGCAACATATGTATTGGTATTAGTTGTAGTACCACAGGAGGATAAACTAATCTTGGTGGGACTATCGGCGAATATTGGGGAATCGTTACGAAAAATATCCTGTAATTCTTGAACTTCATGACTTGGTATTAAACCGGCACCACTGGATACGGCTGGCGGAATATATGCACTAGTGGATGGCTGTATATTCATTGGAGAATACATATTCATATTATTATTGTTGCTGCTGCCCATAGAATATGTCATGTTTCCATTCATTCCATTGAGGTGTTGAACATGTACTAAAGCAGGATTGCCATAGTTGGTACTACCTTGACCTTGAAGTGTGGTGGTGGGGAGGTACCCATTATTAAATAATGGTAATGCCGGAGAAGCGCTTGGTGTACTTTCGGCAGTAGTTGATGCTGTGCTTAGTGTAGGTGTTGCCTGGGGAGGCGAAGGTTGATACAATTTTTTCTTCTTCTTCTTCTTCTTCTGACTCTTCTGACCCGGCGTATCCACCACCCCACCACTCTTCTTAATCAAACCCATAGTATTATTATACTTATCTTGTTCGGCGGCTGCTAATTTTCTACAATACTCTACAACCTCCTTACTTGCATTCTTCCAAGCAACAGAAACGGCTTTACTTAATGTCTTCAAGTCCATCCGGCCAGGACGTTTCCTATGCTTCCGTTTCTTCTCGTAGGCGGCCTTATGTGCAGATGAATACCAATAGGGTGTCATTTGAATATCTCTATATTTAGTAGGGCGGGGATGTTCTAGCGGATCATGGTGGTTAGGGTGTAGTTTCAGTGCATCTAGTACTTCCTCGTCGACTTGTCCTGTTGTTGTTTGGATGATGTAAGTTTGTTCCAGACGAAAGAATATTGTGTATTCTGTATATGGTTTTGGTGGAGGTGTGATAGTATCAATGCTATTATTCTTCACCCGATTCGCCATGATCGACATGGGATGACATGAACTTGTTTTTGTCATTGGCAGTTGTTGTTGTATTTTATTGAAGTAATTATTTTATTTGTTTGATGTATTGCTATTATTTATTGCAATAATATAATATAATTATTGCAACGAGAAGTTGATAAACATACAATCTTAATTGATTAGATATTCATATACTGTCCATCTGTTGACAATGTGGACATTGCAGAATCATCATTCTTTGTCTGTAGTAGTGGTCAATTGCATTTTAAGTGGTTTATGTAGTTGTTTCGATGTTTGGTTTGAAGACAGCAAGCCTTCGTGATACGACTATTGAAGTGGTATGAGCTACTTATATCAATGATCATGGAAAATTTTCAGGAAATAATAGGTAGGAAGGCCGTTTGTCGCCAATTTATAGCCTTAGGCGTTTTGTCGCCAATATGGCTGAATCGGTTTCACCGATTTTGTGGTGTAGTATCGTTTATTATCTCTAGTAGTGCTGGTGATGTATACTGAGCTGAGGAGAGGGAAGTTTATACGATAGTTGAAGAGTAGCGAGGTATTGTTGCAATTTTAGAGGATCTAGCGGAACACTATTCGACAAATATACAAATATAATGGCAAAACATAATAGTAAAAAGAAGAAAAAGCAGAGTACTGCAATATCTCCCCTAAATTCTTCCATTGTAGATGATGATGTTATTGGTGATACCACTGACAACAACAATAATGCCAGTATTGATAATAATGATACTCTTAATGATAATAATACAAGAAGATCACCTAGAGTAATGTCTGATACGAAACTATCAGAGGAGGCAGCATTAACGGCACGTTTATTTGGTGGCGGAGGAAGTGATGCACCGTCCTCAAATTATTCTGCAGCAGCTTGGATGGATGATGACGATGATAATAATATATCTAATAATACACGGCACCAAGATGGCAATGACGGTGATAAAGGGGTATACTGTTCTGGTGATTTGTTTGCAATTGACCGATCAGGTGAGGAGGTTACTGATGATTATAATGATGTTGAAGAAGAAGAAGAAGAGAAGGGTATAAAGCAAGATGTATTTGATAATAATATGGAGGATGAAGAAGATAGTGAGGAAGAGTATGAAGAAGAAATGGCCGAGGATAAGGCATCTATGGGTGGTGCCGCTTGGCAAGATTTATCTTCAGACTCGGAGAGTGATGATTCAGAATCTGATGATGATGATGATTCTTCAGAAGACGATGATAACAATTCCAAGAATAAGAAGAAGGGAGTATCACTAGTTGATGGTCCCAATCGTCTTAAAAAGTTACGCCGATATGCCGATGAAACTAATCCAATATCATTGAATGAATATGAAGTACGTCTACGGGAACGTTTCATGAATACATCAAGTGTTGCTGCCAATACATCCTGGGCGAATGTTGGTTTAGCACAGAAACAGAAGCAACAGGAAAGTGTAGAGCCACTCAAGAAGAAGAAAAGGAAAGAACGGGGATATGCCTCATCGACAGATGAAGATGATAGTAGTGATGATGAAGAATACGGCACTACCGCCGAGAGCAAATTGTTACAATCCAATACATCCTTATTTCAAACGTCATCATCAGGATTGCAATTACCACCAACGTTACTTAATATTACACGATCACGGGATGCAAACCTGTCCGATCCAAACAATTCTGTTATTAATGCTACACAATTCCATCCCGGTAGTGATGAGGACTCGCCCCTATTAATGACTGCCGGTATGGATAAAATGTTAAGGTTCTTTCGTATTAATAGTGATGGTGAAGAAGAGAGTACTAAAATACATGGAATACAATTTCCTAAAATGCCAATAACCTGTGCATCCTTCCTTGGTAATTCCGGTTCGGTCGTATTGTCAGGACGTCGACCATTCTTTTATGTATATGATGCAATATCTGGGAATATACAAAAGATTCCCTCTGTTGTTGGTCGGACGGAACGTTCACTTGAAAAGTTTGTAGTATCACCCAATGGTTCAATGATTGCATTTATTGGTAATGATGGATATATTATATTGGTTGATGGTACGACATACCAATGGATTGGTGATTTGAAAATGAATGGTAGTGTTCGAGCGATTACTTTTACCGAGGATGGGGAGTATATTTTAGGTAGCGGCAGTGATGGTGATGTCTACAGGTGAGTTTATGTTTATATATGTAGCATATATTATGAACTGATATGGTATAGAATTGCGCATGCTAACTTTTTTTTTTCACACATTATATTTTAGGTGGCATATTGGCAGTCGAAGATGTGTCGAACGCTTCCACAACGAGGATGGTACCATCACTTCATCACTTGCCATGTCGAATAACTTTCTAGCCGTGGCTGCTGAAAGTGGTGTTGTCAATCTCTATAATGACAGACAGACTCCATCACGCAGCAGAGGTGGTGGTGGGCATGGTGTATCCCTAGCTGCCACGGAACGCACACCTGTCAAATCTATCATGAACTTGACAACCTCTGCTGATAATGTATGTTTCAATCATGATGGGCAAATCCTTGCCATGTCAACACAACGTGAAACAAATGGTCTTAAGTTATTACATGTTCCAACTGCCACAGTCTTCTCGAATTGGCCAACAAGTAAGACTCCTTTGAAGTATGTTTGGTCTATGGACTTTAGCCCAGGTAGTAAGTACTTGGCTATTGGAAATGATCATGGAAAGTGCTTGTTGTATCGATTGAAGCATTATTGGGATTGAGTTTCGGATGAACAGTCATGAAGATAAAGTAAAAGTGTTTCTACAAATTAATATAATAAATACGAGTGCTTCTACAGGTATATTACACACAAGTTGTTACATCGATTACCAGAGATCTCTCATTCACGCATCGGGCCAGGCAACTCTAACCATCTCCATGAGCAAATCCCGATAATCACCACTAGTCTCATCTGTTATGCGATCACCGATTGTCTTACCGTATAGATTGCTATGTTCAATCATAACACGGGGAAGAACATGTTGATATCTTAAGATGGCACAACTTAGACCAATCTCGTCAGTACCAATTCCGGCGCAAGTTGACTTGATATGCGCGGCAATTGTCTCATATGGATGCAGTTTCATACCCAGTGTAAATATTGCTGCTTTCTCAGTTTTACCTCGTAACTCTTTCTCTAGAGCCTTCTCCAGGTTAACATTATACTTGGAGACGTATGCATCATCAACCATCTGTAAGTATTTAGGTGGAGATTTGCAAATGATTTCGAATATTGTTGATTCGTCAGTACCAAATCTCTTACCCTGCCCGGCTTCATAGTAAGCTTCTGCATCTTCGTCTGCTTTTGTTGTATTGTGATAGGGTGCCGAATCCTTCTGTAGCTGTGTGAATTGCCTCACAAGCCTCGTCAATTTCCGGATAGTATTCAGGGTCACCTAGTTGTGCCTTGTGCACTTCATCAGGGTATAAATTCATGCTGCTGCTCATGGCTGATCTATTGATAAATTTTAATGTCAATAGATATGATATGATTTGTAATTTTATTTATTGATAGTAGTTTGATAGTATCGCCAATGCATTGAAAAATCAGACGACCATTAACTATTGTAAATACAATGAGATTCTGGTATAATTAACGGCAATGTGTGTTTGAACAACTTATTGTGTACGATGAGATTGAGAGGGATTGAGCCGTGCTGTAGCAATATATATCACAAAGTAGACACAATATATATTGTATCTCGTAACTAGATAACTCTTTATGTCTTGAGCGGTATCCTTCAAATTTAACAAATGAGCCAAGACTTGACAAAGCTTGACAAGACAACTATGAAGTTGATATTATCATTAATAGCCAGTTGCATTGCCGCCAACGTCGTTGCAACAACTCCAATATGTCCTCCATCACTTACCAACTCAATCAATATCAGTAATGGCACTAACCATTACGAAGGTGCAATATTAAACTATGCAGTTGTACCCTCATCACCAAGTGATGCAAATAATGGTATACTATGTGGTCGTCTTGAGGTATTGAATAACGATGGCAGTTGGGTCGCAATTGGAATGTCACGAAATTATAATATGTTTGGTAGTGAAGCAATTATAGGGTTGCCTATTGATACTCTATCTGCAGATGGTGCAACAAAACAAAATACTGTCATGAAGTACAAGTTGGGAGGATATACGGTCGGTTATGAGGTAGGAGGTTGGGGAGTATACTATATGGCTGAGGAGAAGCAGACATTAACTAATACCTCCCTGGTTTTAGAAGAGACAGAAAACGGAGATGAATTGATGATAATGTCATTTACAAAGGTGAGTAAGAGATGCTTTGTCTGCCAAAAGTCAAAAATCCAATAGTAATACTATACCTCAACTCACCTCTTTGACTATGAAGCTTTTAATTGAGGACGATGAGATTATTATAAAGGAGAATGGAACGAACGTTTTTCTGTTTGCATCAGGCACGTCACCGGAGCTAGGTCCCCACGCAGATTATGGAACATCATTCACTAAGGATTTTATAGATGAAGTAGAGAAAGTTATTGAAGAAGAAGATACAAATATACCAACAGATCAACAACCTACAATATTTGAGCCTACATGCGATTGCCAACCTCTTGGTCCACCAGATGCTGAATCATTCGTAGTAACAAGGCTTTGGGATATCTCGCCATCCTCTGGGTTTAATGATCAAGATGTTATTGATGAATTCAATAAAGGGTTTGCCCCTATTGTTACTGCTTTGCCGGGGTTTCAGCGTTACACTGCATCATACACTGGAAATGCATCTACTGTATTTTTTATGAATGCATTTGACACTCAAGAGTTGGCACATGCCGCCCAAGAAGCAGCAAAAGACTTTGTTGCTAATGGAGTATTGAAGAATGTTATTACTCCTAATACATTCACTGAAGATGAGGTCATTATTGGTTTTGGGGATGAGTGTATCACTGAGTCTAGTAAGGGTCACTATCTCTCAACAAGAGTATTTGAACACGAGGAAGGCTATGTCAGACCTGATAATGAAATTGAGATATTTACCGATATCGCTGATATTGTTAGGACTGTTGAAGGCAATATTATGTATGCGGTATCAACTACATCCCTAGGAGAATCGCCTCAGACTGATTTTAGATGGGATATATACGAAACACGGGAGGGGAGTGACAAAATTTCTTCAATTATGACACCTCTTGCAGCCAATGGTACTTTTGGGGATATCAATGCTCTTAAAAAGCTGGTTGCCGTGACAGAAGGTGAAATTGCATTTGATTATCTATGCGCATCGCCGGCCAACTTGCCAGTGGCTGAATCTGGTGAAGATGTCAGAGTGAACGAGAAATTACCTTTGCCAGAAGAAGTAACTACGAGTAATGTGGCATCATCATTGAATGTACATATTATCTACTCTGTCTTGATATGCATAACTCTAGTTGGAGGTGTATATTGGCGGTAGACACTTGAGAGGAAATGGCAGTGTGTATATGGGTACACGAAAGCTTAAAATAAAGCTACTTGAATTTAGGTTAGATGTCAGACCTTTCAACCTTTCACACTTCAATTCAAAAAGCAAAAATGGTGCTTCCTACAATCTTTCGAGAACAGTTCCAACTTCCTCTGCTGTTGCACTATGATATCCCTTCTCCTCGGTAACTCTTGCCAATTCAACATTCTCGGTTGATATCTTCTCTTCCATAACCTGTTTCAATGTACTTAATGCCAATTCCTCTGCTTCTTCCAATGTCATATCCTCATTATAACTCTCCGATAATGTACTCTGTGCACCCTCACTACCAGCTCCGATTGCCTTGGCCTTGTATTGAACAAAGGTACCAGAGGGATCGGAGAAGAATAGTTGATGCCCATTGAGATCATCATATCCAGCAATTAAAAGGGCAACACCAAATGGACGGGACATGCGTTTATCCTTATCTCCATCGGCTCCTTCTCCAAATGATAGTGCAAGATCGCATACTCCTAAAGTATGGTATGGTTATGTGAAATGCAAAGGGTTAAAATAAGACAGAGCATCTATTCATTTTTACCCCGACAAAATCGAACCTGACATGAAACCAATCCAAACCACTTTTAATAAATCTCTCCATATAAATATATCCAATGAAATATGAATCTTTTTTTTGACCACAAGATAATGGAATGCTCATTAAAAATACTGCAATACCCCAAAATAAACCTCCTATTGCAACCCAGTATAAATATAAACGGACTAATATCATACATATATAAATATCTAATATAATTTATAATACCACTCACCCTGTGTCAATGCCTCAACACCAATAGCCTCATCATAAGTAAACCTATGATTCTGTGCCTCAACCCTAGCATGGTCAACTAATGTTCGTGCATCAGCTACCAATCCACTCATAGCCGCACCAACATGTACATCAATTTCGGATATTTTTTCAACACTACTTGGTTCTAATAATGGACTTGATAATCGTTTTTCCACAGCCAATACTGAACCATGCTTAGTTTGTAATCCTATGGCTGTTGATCCTAATTTAATTGCCTCGATGGCATACTCTACTTGGAATAAACGGCCTTCGGGAGAGAATGTGTTAACTCCTCTGTCGTATTCGGAACGTGTTAGATACATATTGGTTTATTATATTGTTTAGAGATATTGCAATGGCAAATAGGATTTGAAATGAAGGCCAAAGAAATATCAAGGATACCGATGTAAAATATGAGTTGTTAGTTGTTAGTGATAATTTGAAACAATACATTGATATTAATATATCATGTTCAAGGCTTTAAATAACAGCGAGGGCGATGCTGCTGAAGGGCAATCCTCCTCTTCTTCCTCGTCGCCCCCAGAGGCAATACAGTTGCATACGAATCGCATAATTGACTTCCTACATGGCACCACAGTGCAACTACAAAATTCTACAGGTATTGGCAACTCAACATCTGGTCCAGAGGATAACAATAATAACTCCACTACCAATGGTGGTGGTGGAAAGCAGCAATCTAGATATTACTCAGCATTATCATATCAAGCGGTGCAAACACAGCAAGATGATACTTTAATATCTAATAATAAAAATTCTACTACATCCTCCTCGAATGAACATTTACGTCCTGACTTGGGTATATGGGATTGTCGTATTAATAACAATAATGAGATGGCATCAGCAATGTTATTAAAACGTGTAGTATTGGATAAATCAATACCATCATCTTCAGATAATAATTTATCTGGTGGAAATGATAATGGTGAAAACTCAGTGGATGAAAATAAACACAAATTATCTTCAGCACCCCCTATTGTATTGACAGTGGATATATCAAACCCAAACGAAGTACAAACAATTATTGAACAAATGAGAAGTGTTGTATTAACTACATATGATGATAATGACAATTCAAAGAATAGTACTGCAGCAGCAATACCCAACAAGTCATGTACCACTACAATTAAAGCATTGCAAAAGTGTACCTTTGGTTCAACCAAAATCCAAGAAGAGGTTACAGTCAAGGGCTCGTCAACTTCCAATGAAGAACGTATTGCATTAATATTAGCAGTAATCATTCCAAATTCTAGTACTGTATCATCCAAAAGTACATCTTCGGCCGCAGATGAATATAAGGAACGTCAAGCACAAGCCTTATTATTGTATCATTTACACAAGTTTAGTTTGGAAGTTAATTGTACATTATGTTTTGTCAGTGATAAGAAGGGATCAACTTCTGGTGGAGATGGTGGTGAAGAGAAGGAGGCTAATGTCGTCGGCGATACAGATGTATTGTTGGGTAGAAGTACGACCATGTCAATTGAAGAATTGGGGAAGGTAATTCGCCGTGTAGCAATGGGATTATCTCCAGTAGAAGAAGATAATAATGTTATTGATCAACCAATGATTGAAGAAGAAAAAGGAGAAACTGCTGGTGAAGACAAAGAAGATGAAGAAGCTGCATCATCATCACAACGTCCACCCTCAATTCATGTGCCTGGATCTCACGATGCTGAACTAATCCATGGTGCTTACTTGCGTAATGCCTCATGTGAAGGAAGATGGGACGCCAGTAAGGATGATTTGAATGTGGCATTACCACCGCAGTCTAGTACAAATGTAAAGGCAGATGAAACAAAGGAGAACTCAACTGGTGGTAGTATTGTTGGGGGTGATGAGGAATGGTTATCTCAACTAGCCTCATCAATCGGTCTGTCACCGGAGTCAGCTGCCAGTGCTCTATCACCCAAACAGCGGTCCAAATCTCCCAAACAATCACTGACACCCGAACGAAAGAAGAAGGAAAGACCTGCGGTGAAGAAACGTGTCACACGGGGTACTGCAAGGAATAAGGAAGGTGGTGCCAAGACGCCTAAAGATGAGAAGGAAGTTCTAAACTTCTTTGACAATCTTTTGAAGTCACCAAAAGGAGTTACTCCTAAGCAAAAGAAAGACGAGAAGTAATAGTGCTTTTATCTAAATAATATTAGATGAACACTTATCTACAATTCCAAAATCATACATATTCAAATAAGCTGGTTCTCTATCATACACCTCCCGCATAAATATCTCGCAAACAAACCAAAAAATATACCTACGCTTCCAAATCATACATGTTGGCTATGTTGAGCTTTCGATCTGTGTTAGCCGGTAGACACTCATTACAAAAGATATCAGTAAAGGAAAGCCTCCTCTTGACGTCTCCACAGTAATCACTCCTCAGTCGTTCAACAACGGGAGCACACATATTACAATTCTCTTTTCCGCATTTCTTGTAATGGCTTGCTAATATCTGACTCTTTATACAACCCTTGACAGTACATGATGGATTCTGGCATCGCCTCATATGCTTCCTTAGCTCCTTTACCCTCTCGCAGTGTTTGTACTTACAATTTGTTTCATTGCATATCTTGGAGTGCTCGAGAAGGAAGAGTCGATAAGTTTGTCTTCGAAAGTGGTCGGCCATCTTTTGCTCTAGTTCTAAATCAAACAGACTACTCTTTCTTTTTGGAATGTCACTAGTGACTGTTACTGAAGTTGATTGTGTATTATGATTGGACGTCGTTGACATAGATTGCAGACTGCAAGTTGCTACTTTATTATTATTATGATTCATAACCTTTGACTCTGTTTCAATTGATTTTGATACTACCAAGTCCATTGATGTTGACAATATATTCGTGGTCATATCTTCACTCCTTTGATGATTATGATACGAAACAAATGAGATGTGATACATAGATTGCTTCCTCTCAGCTCTCAGTCTTGCTAAATTAATTCCCGCTAAACTCCTGATGTGCGACTCAACATTGCAATAGACACAGTTCAATGGCTCCCTTATTTAGCAAGGAGAATGTCCACGATATGACAATTGACTAAAGGGACACATAAGATATGTATAATCTATGTCATGCTTATCACAACTAGTTCTTCTTTCTATCCTTTTTCTTGGACTTTTTCTTCTTCTTGCTCTTACTATTTTTTGTAGGAGATGCCATCATCAGCTCGGCCTCCTTCCTCGCTTCTTCTATGGCATCAAGTGCTGCACTACTGATTTGTGTAGTTTTTGCAGGCGTCGAGTTGCTAATTTCGGGTTGTTTCAGTGATGCAGGAGGCTCATCCTTGCTTCTAACATCTATTATACATGTTGACTCGTCATCAGAATCGATAACCAACTGGCGTTGCTGGTTCTCACTCTCTACCTCAGATGGAGTATCTGGATCCTTGTCTGACGAGGTAGCAGTATCTGCAGTATCAACCTCCAAACTTGTGTCATCTTTCTTCACTGAATCGTCACAAACAGAAGATTCTGTGTTATCTCTTTTTGCATTATCAATGTTTACTTCTTTTGACTTGCTTTCTTCAACTACTTCCTCAATGTCGTCGTCGATCTCAGAGTTGGTATCATGTTTTATGTCGTCTTTACAGTCGGTATCATCCTTATCAGCACTGATCGCTTCTTTTACTTCGCCTTTTTCGAGTACAACATCACTATTCTCATTCTCGGGTTTTGTATTATTGTCTTCTATGTCATCGAAGTCTTTGATGTCATCTTCTTCTTTTATCTTTACAGTATCAGATGTATCTTCATCCTTCACAATAATTTGCTCTAGCTCGCCCTCGGCTTTAACATTCGATCCCTCTATATCTCTAATCTGTGTCTTCTTTTTTAGTGTGTCTTTTTGTTTTGCTAACTCTGGCTTCTTCCTTCGAGAGGTATTGACATGTGATACTCGTGTACCAGACACATCTACTATAAAATCATCATCATCATCACTGCTATCATCACTTGAACTACTATCTGTATCAGATTGTGACTGGTCGTCATCCTCTTCGTCATCAGAGAAGAACGACTCTAGATTAGTTTGCTCGGTAATTGCAGTGGTTGGCACTGACTTTCTTGCCACAGGCAATACATGCCTCTGCACTTTTCTATCACTTGATTGAGTTGATACAGCTTTACTCTCCTTGGAAAGATGAACATCTAAAGGTGCTGTTTTTGCACTATCTCTCCCATCATCTTGCTTTCCTCTTGACTGCAACACCTCATTCTGCTCTTTTAAACGACGTTGTAGACGTTTCTTCTCCTCTTCCAGCTTTTGACGATCTGATAATGGTTTGGTATGTTGTTGTTTCTGATCCTTCTCAACTATGATATGCTCGACAAAATCATCATACTGTATAACTTTAGACTCCTTCAATCCCTTCTTACATTGTAATTGTTGCCTTCTAGTATGTTCAACACGCCGTATCAACTCTCTTTCCTTGTGAGATAGATATGGTAATGTGATGAATGAATGAAGATTTTGTAATCCATAACAATTCTTCATTGAAGATTCATAAACAAAAATAGAGGGAGCAGGAGTTGTACCATTTGTATTTGTATGATTATCAAGCACTTGTTGTATGATTTGCTGCATTTGATCAACTAATGATTCTTTGTTATCTTCTTTTTGAGTAGATTTGACATCTCGAAAGTTGATTAAGATGCACAAATGTTGGATCAGAGGTTGTTGTTTGGCTTTATCATTTGCATACTCAGTCCTATCTTCACAGTCTATATTGCCCGTTGCAGGAAACAGTACTTTCAACCCCTCTCGTAAAAACTCTAATACCTTGTCCATACGAGGATCTATCATCCATGCTACAAAATCACATTTCTTTCCTCTATGATGTGATTGTAATGCTGAGATCCATTGTTTTTGTAATGATCTATTATCTTTCTCTGAATAATTAAAGCTCTTCCCCTCAGATATATACAGCTGAACTAAGTCGTCTATCTCAGTTGGATTGGGCTTTATATGTTGGAATGATGCTTCTTCTTCGGGTATCTTCCAAGGAATTAAAGCCATTGCATTTCTTTTGGGTTTACTGGCTTTTGTGTTGGAATGACAGTTTCCATTTATTGTACTGTCCTCTCTATCATCAACAAACGGATCTCCTCTCAATCGTTTGATTAAACTGGTTTTACCAGATTGACGTCCACCCACTATTAGTCCTCTAAGTACTGTAGAATTATCAACTGCAGATGATTTCACCATTGGTTGCTGTGTATGATATCTACTACTGCCACTACTATTCGATGTAGATGCAGTACTATGCAAACTAGTTTGCAAGTTGCGACCGCCACCTCTACTAAAATTTGAACGAACAGTAGCAGCAGTTCTTTGCGCACTCATATCTGCTTCTGAAGCAGTGGATCCGCCGTCGTATATACTCCACAGAGAGTTCCACATCCTCTATGATATTTCTTGGCCACTAATTATACTATTATGATCGGAAGGAAATAAATTAAGATTTTTTAGATGCAAGATACAGATTCAAATGAAGAGTAGATAGATTTTTCTCCTCTCCTCAATCTTCAGTGATTCAGACAATGCATGCAGACCTCTTTGTAGTTGTAGGATATAATACTATTCTATGCATATCTAATAACTGGGGAGGAGATAAAAATACTCTACTACACTAAGCTCGCCTCGAGTAGGAGACTCTACTACATTTCTTCACATCATTTTGACGACATTATCACTTGACATTATCACGAATCACGACAGAATAGTTGATACATGCATTTTGGTATTAAGATCTCCTCGTATTAACTGTTTTACTTATTCAACAGGCTGGATTGGCAAAACTGTCAGCTAAGCTGCATTCATGGTTACATCAATATCCAATATGAGTAAACAATTATTCTTTCTTTGTTTATCAATATCCGACGTACAACTGGATTCTCAACATACAGTAGACACGTTTGCGTGGGTCTTTCATCTAGTCATAACGTTAATGATATGCGTTGTTGTAGCGGCAATCTGGCACAAAGACAAACTTGTATTCTTCGAGGAAGTGTAGATCCAAAAAATAATATAGACGACAAGGATGAAGAAAGTAGCCTTGAAGAAAAGATTAATAGTTTCTTAGATACACCTTTTTTCAACCCAAATGAATCGAACAATTGGTTTGCAAAGTTGGTAAAGAGTGATTATGATTCGGCAGAGGCATTATATGTTGGTATTGTAGTTGTCGGTGGAGTAATAGTATCACAGGAAATGTTGAGAATAGTAAAGTATGGCGGGTTTACATCTGGTGGTGGAGGAGGTAATCTATTCTGAACTATGTTCTATGTTCTCTTGTGATTACCCTTAAGTTGCAATATTGAGGGTAGATAGTGAATGATATACTCTCCTTTGCCAAAAGACTAATCAAGATTGATACACACATGATATGTCATATGTACGCTGTATCTCTGTGAAATCCAAACCAAACCTATTAATTCATTTTTCGTTTTATTTATACCATCAATCAGAAGAAGTAGATAATATGTTTACTCCTCATCATCCTCGCCAATATTACGAGTGTAAATTCTCTGTGCCCTGCTAACACAAACAGGAGAAATAAGACCCTCGGCGGCCAATTGGTTTAATGCCCTTCGTGCCAAACCTCCACTAATCTTAATCTTTTCAACGACTGCACTCACGGTAATGAGCTTCATCTTGGGTACCTCGGAATATAATCGGTCATATTGTTCCTTGGTGAAAAGGACCTTGTTATCGACCTTATCACGGGACTTTCCCTTCGACCACTTCTTCTTCTTGCCCTTACCACCAGCCATGGCGGCGGCCATTTTCTGTTCCTTCGACTTCTGTTGGACTTTGGGAGGCTGTTAATTGTAATATAAAGGGATTGATAGTAATAAAGAATATGGTCAGTTATTGAGATGATTCAATTGCAATAAAAAAATTGACACATAAGTATGTACAATTGTATCGTGGTGATTTAACGCCTACACCAGCTACCCATCGAAAAAAAACGACCGTATGCTCTCCATACCACCATGCATGCAATATTCAAAGATAGTAGCAAACTCAATCAATAAAGGAAGGCTAGAGAGGACATCACTACATCTTATCCACATATTTTGATATGTATCATTTTGTTTTGACTCTTCACTGGCCGCATCGATAGATGCATCAAAATCCCAAATACCATATATTCGTAAAAGAATCATCTGATAATATCCTTACCATATTGACAGATTTTGTTTAATAATAAAGGATAGGTGATAAGAGACAACAACTCTTATTGAAAGTTGTTGTTTTTTACCAGTTACTAGACTATTTTTTTACAAGTGTAATAAAAAGGTATCCTCCTCTTCTGCCACGGGCCACGCACCATTGGAACTCTATTCTCTTTTACCAATAAGTTAAACCGTCATCGTCATAATATCCCTCCTCTTCTGCTCTGGCGAATCCCTGATCTTTTCTAGCCTTGCCTTTCCTATCAGCCCCCTGTCTGCCGTGTTCGGCTGCAACTTGTAGTCTTTCTTTTATCTGTTCAAAGTTTGGGTCATCATCACTCATATTCACATCATATTCACACTCTTCATGATCAAAGTTATTCTCAATTTGTTCGTCTGTCAAGTTTTCCAAGTTATTTGGGTAAAGCGATCTACGCTTCGACCATAAACTGTCCTTTACACACCAGGGCTTGACACTGAACTCGTCACGATGATTCAACATAATCCAGCCAAGTGATGCAAAAACGATATCGTTTCGGATCCATTTACCTAAATCGTCATGTGTGAGTTTAACAACACCATCAGCCTTTTCCGGGCCTCCACCACCACCCTTGAAGATGGTAAGTGGTCGTGATGTGGTATTATTGTCAAAGTTTCCACTAGAACCAACCAATTTCTGCACTTTGTCGATATAACCCTGGGGAACGGTTGCTTCGGTTGGCGTATTATCAGTTCTAACAATTCTGATAGTCAAACATGATGGAATAAAGGCTAATGCTTCGACAGGATGCCCACCATCTGCAATAACATCGAGACGTGCCAATGTAAAGGGCTTGTTGTTATATTTGTTGCTGCTTTTGTTGCCTTCTTCGAAATCAACAGAAGTAATGGCTTCCTCGTTTGTCCAGACAGCTTCAATTAGTAGTGAATACCCTTTCCTCACTCTTACTTTCTTCCCATTCTCTCTTGTCGGGATCTCAATCTTATTTGGATATGCCAATGGTTCCATAAGATGAGAAGGAAATAAACTATATTGCATTGCCGACTTATTGATTATACCGGGTGTGTCCCAAATTGCATGCTTCGTTGATGGAAAGCAAGGGATACGAACTGCTTGTAATGTAGTTCCTGGCAAATGACTCTGTGTAGTATTCAGATTTTTCAATATACCTCGTCGCTTGTCATCAACTCGCTTATTCTTTCCTCTGAATCGTAATGTTCGTGCCAGCAATGATGATAGACTCTTCACCAGAGTGGATTTACCAACGTTGGCACTGCCGACAACAAACACATCTTTTCCTGCTAATTCTGAAACTATTCCCTCAGCGAGTTGAACCATCCCAGTACCATTTTGAGCTGAAACTGCGTAGGCATCGATTACTCTCGTCCTTCCGGCCTGAGCGCGTTGTTTCAGATAATTCAAATCATATCTTGACATTCGAGGTAATAGATCAGATTTGTTTATTGCCAATATACATGGAGTGGACTTGATTGCATCTCGTAGTTTTCTAACAGAACTAAACTCAGGATCCGTACCATCAATTACCACAATACATAGACCAAATTTACGACGTGATACAATATGTGCCAGTTGAGATGAAAACACTTTAGGATCAACATCTTTCAAAGCATCATATGCTGCCATCACATTACCCTTTTGTAATGATTTGCATCGCTGACAGAGTCGAGTACTTGAACTGTCTCTATCAAAGATATCAGCATACCTTGCCTTCTTCTCTTGTTTTTTAGTCCTTGAATTACCATGAAAGGCATCATGTCCAGCAGCCATTTGTTTATCATTGTTTCCTCCACCTCCTCCTGATATCATTTCCACTCCGCAACCTGTGCATAATTTAGGCATTTTACCATTCTTTCCCCCTTGATCTAACACTGCTATACGTCCAGATGATGCACCACCTTGGCGAAGATTACTGCTTGCTTTTTTCCTTCTCTTTAATGCAGTGTTTGAAGCTTCTGACCATTTTCTTATACTCATTAGATTGTAATGTTGATGATGGGCAGATACTGCCGCCCTAAAACTCCCAACACCACTTGATTTTGTAGCCAACCCTACACTCCTGCATAATATCGTTCTCCCTCTAAGAAATACCCTATCCATGTTTGATAGTTTGTTTAAGTGAATGTGATAATATATTATGGTATGATATGATAATATGATAAGTAATAATATGATGTGAAGTAGGTAATTTTATTCTCAGCAATTTTGATAAGTATCGATATTTCCTATTACGACGACTTATTATCAAAGACGATTTAGGGATAAATTGATATCAAGACTATTACCAATGGATATTCAACCTATTTGGAATATATCATACATATTGACTATAAATACTACTACTGTTACATTATTGTTGAATTTGTCAATCGCTTTTATTTTATCATAAAAGCGATAAAATTTTATTGTCGTATAAGTAATAATTCACTCTGTCCTCTTATTTGGCTCTTTCCTTTTAAAATTTCTACGTAGGAATAGTACAAGATACCGGTATTTCAGGTGTATCTTGAGAAAGTCAGGTACCTGACTAAAAAATTGGCTCTGTCCTTTTATTTATAACTCAATAGTTCAATATGATGAATCGGTCTGAGATCAACCAGCAATGGCGAATCGGTTATAGTAGATGCTTCTCTAAAATATTGCAATTTAAATAAAGTGAATTGTCGTGGCAGAAGCTGAGATAATTAGGTTTGAAGTGGCCGGTATCCACATACCTTACTTTTTAGCAGGACAGAGTGAATTTTTACTTGTATCCTCCAGTTTATTTTAGGCCACATTTTCACCGGCCAGAGATCATTATCTAGTACCTCTGATGTCAAACTCTATTATCATGTCCAACTCAGAAGCAGCAGAGGCAAAGAAAGAGTGAGTATAGATTTTATTAATCGATGTAGTGGTCGAGTGGTCAGCGTGTAGGCTGTTGGTGTAAATAAAGTATCGTATATAATTTGATTATTGCAAAAAAAAAAATGACAAGTGGGTTACTTCATGTTCCAGTGCTGCTAACCTCTCTTTCTATTATACAATCCATTCTTATTCTTATTCTATATTGATATCACTACAGACTTGGAAATAAGGCATTTGCCGCCAAGGAGTATGATGATGCCATCAAACACTATACAGGTACGATACGTATAATGAGATATGAGATACCTAACAAAAGTTGTACATTGCTTATTTTGTTTGCCTTTCTTACAAACATATTATGATAATCCAATTAATTCATAGCGGCAATTGTATTAGATTCAAAGAACTGTGTATATTATTCAAATAGGAGGTGAGAAATAATTACAGTAGTAATGATTTTGTTCTTTGTCTCATTATGGTCTGTACCTACTTAACCAATAATTTTGACAATCATATCAGTGCGTGCTATGGTGGTAAAAAGGATTGGGAATCAGCTGCCAAGGATGCTAAGGAATGTATCAAAGTCAACCCCTCCTTTATCAAGGGATATTACCGTTTAGCTAATGCACAATCTGAGCAGGATGAATTTGATGCCGGTTTAGCAACCATCAAACAAGGATTAGCCATCGAACCAGACAATGCACAATTACAGAAACAAATGCGACAAATCAAGGCAAAGCGATCAAGTATGAGACGTACAGAAAATGCATCTGCGGCACCGTCATCTACTGCCATGCCAGGAGGGGTGGCTAATCTCGATTCATCGATTTCAAAAGAGGTTATGGATTTACAACAACAACTTCAAGCAACGGCGAAGGAATATCGTATAGTCAAGGCAAATATTACAAAAGCTCAGAATGGTAAAAGAAGTGCTGATATTACCAAAGGAGAGTTGGAGAAGATGCCACAAGGAACTGATGCGAAAATGTATCGAGGTGTTGGCAAGATGTTCATGCTCACTAGTAGATCAGACGTTATGACACATTTGGACGAGAGCATTGAAAAGGATGGGAAGGAGGAGAAGGATCTGACTGCCAAATTGGCATACTTGGAAAAGAGACTGAAGAGTCAACAACAAAACATACAGGAGTTGACTAAAACTGCCACTTCAGAGTAAGTGAGGTGAAAATAAGATATTGGAGATGGTTAGCTAGATAGTTGCTGAGGTCTAAATCTTACCGAGAAGTAAACTAGTATTGTGCATATCTTTCATGAATATGGTGCTTATTGTTTACCACTGCAGATGGTCTCGCGTCCGCCTTGCCGCCCAAGCGACCGGAACGCCTCAAAACCAATATCTCATGCCACGTGGAAAGATCATTAAACACTGTCCTAAAAAACATCAACACTCAAAACGTCAGCTCTTCCCTAGTCCCTACATCCTCCCTCTCTAGCGACAATGGTCAGGTTACTTCCTATAATTGCAGCTACAATATCTATATCGAAGCCGGTATGCCATGGTTTCGTCGCTCAAAGATCTAGAGCAAGTGATGGCCGACCCTTAGGTGTTCAATTAGAAGGTAGAGAAATTGAGGGTGCCTTGACACCAACAAATAACTTTGTATTGGTAAAGAAGGCTGAAATACAAGATGAAACAGAGGGTGGTATTCTTTTAACTGGATCGGTGAGTAATAGTTATTGCATACTACTCATGTGCACAAACATTGATACATCATTCATCATACATTTGCAACTTACTGTACATCTAATCATACATATCTAATTTATTCTAACTTGTTGAATACATATATTTGCAATATCTTTCAACAACATAAATTATAATAATAATAGGCTAAAATCCAAAAGACAGAAGGAATTGTTATCTCTGTAGGCCCAGGCAAAACACATCAAGAATCTGGATTACTATTTCCCATGCCAGTAGAAGCAGGTGAGGGGGTAGTATATGGCAAGTATGATGGAACTGAGGTAGATTATGACGGTGAAACACATACATTAATTCAAGATAGTGATATCCTTGTTAAATTTACCAGTGGAGAGCTTACTTTGGACAATGCCGATGTAGTTAGTGATAATGTACTTGTTAAAGTGGAAGATAATGAAGAAGAGACATCGTCTGGATTACTTATAGCGGCAACATCAAAGAAGGGGGGTAAGCCTAGTACAGGAAGTGTTGTTAAGGTTGGACCTGGTAGGATGGCGAGCAATGGAGAAATCATGACTGTGGATATCAGCGTAGGAGACATGGTAAAGTTCCGTGATTTTGCGGGTAATGAGGTAGATATTGATGGAGGAGAGTATGCAGTTGTTAGGATGACTGATATCCTTGCAAAGTTCTAAACATGAAAGAGTGTTGTCAAGAAAGGCGATTTAATGCAGTTGTCAGGATGACTGATATCTTGGCAAAGTTCTAAACATGAAAGAGTGTTCTTAAAGTTGATGTCAAGAAAGGGGCGACTTTGACCTGGGTGATGAAAAGCTGAAGATTTCTTTTTGAGGTATAAGTAAAGTAATACTTAAAAAGTGTGTATGTCACACAGAGAGATGATGAAACTATTAGTATTACAATAATTTGTGTAATGCCTGCGCTACGGATGATTGTCAACTTGACTTGAGAAGGCAGGTGAAGACCGCAATAGCGGTTCTCTCGCCACACTTATTCATCACCCACAACACCAAGCTTGTAAATAAGAGTTTGCAAGTTAGTGGCCAGTTAATTTAAGTGAAGAATACACTAGTAATATAATCAAAACCAATATATACTGCACTGATATTATTCAAGTAGTAGCAGAATTGCAATGGCCAGTAAGATACCGCCGCATGTTGCTCGTGAATTGAAACGACATGTTGTTAAGCAGCAGCAAAAAACAACGTCATCGTCGTCATCTAATAGTAATGGTTCATCATCTTCCAAAGTATTGGCAGGAGTTCTTGCTCTTACTGGTACCATGACAGTAGTTCCGTATCTGTTCATAAACTGGATTCAGCCACTGACAGACAGGGATGGAGAACTAACACAATCCCAAATTAGAAGAGGTGCATTTAATAATAGTGGATCTAGAGATGCTGGAAAAGATCCATATTGGGATTTTAAGAGGGGTAGAAGAAAGAAGATTGGTGAGGATGGATGTGTTGATGATGGTGGATATGAAGATTTATTTAGTAGAGATCAGGCGGATATGGTAGAGCACGGCGATGAACTACTTGGAAAAAGTAGAAGAAGATGATATCAGATATGTTTGATGTCTAATAAATCTTTGAGAAAGAGAGCAAAAGAGCATTCATCAAAATGAACACTCAGAAGTGCATGATGATATAGTTTGAGATCGTAGGATGGGAGATAGTATCACAAAATCTAGCTATTAGGAAACACAGTATCATATAACTCGAAAATCTTGAGACTCGGAATTAATATTGAATACAGTGTCAACTGATGTTTTATACTATCATTACCGTAGCTATGTCTACTTTTCAATGACTATATCTGGATCATCTCCACCCTTTAGTCTTTCAACCACCTTCAACTTCTCCTCAACTCCTGTCATCCCCGGACTACTTAAGAAGTTACTCAATTTTGCTACTGGTTTCAACCCATTCTTACCATCTCTGTATCGATATACGGACTCATACACTGTATTTCCGTCAGTATATAATCCTGGGTTAATACGTCTCTCGCGCCAAAATGAACCAGAGGATGTAGTAAACATGCGCTTTGGAGAGAAGTTCCATAATGTCTTCCATGATCTTTGTTTAACTCTGTATTGTGCCTTAACTAATGGTTTCATACCCGGCTGTTGATCAGTATCTTCTCCGGATGTTTCTGCTGCTTCAAATGCTGCCTTGTCTATTCCTTCATTGATATACTTTCCATATACATCAACCTTTCCCTTGACAAATAGCTCACGTAATACTGCATCTCTGTTTACATGTACAAGACGAACATTCCATTTTGAATTTTTTGGTTTCTTGCGTGCATACCATTGAACTGCATTGTTATTAATACCCTTCTTGTTATCTTTTCCATCATTTACTAATCCTACAAATTGATATTTATTACTGTTAGATGAGGATGCGAGTGTTGAAGGAGAAGAAGTTTTTGCTGCAACTCGTGCATCATATGACAAAACGGCAGTATCATATGCAGTCTCGACACGTTTGTCCATAGCCTTCTTCTTCCGTTCATCGGCAGCAGCGCTTGCCTCTGCCCAACTACCACCATCAATATCATCCTCGTCGTCATCATAACCGACTATACCTCTGCGTTGTTCATCCATCAACACCTCCTTAGCTCTGCGTTCGGCAATTAATCCAGCACGAAATCGGGGTAAGAACTTTCGTCGTGGTGTAACACCTGATGTTGATAGTTCTGATTTATCAAATATTGTATATGATTGAATGGGTGACGTAAATTGTAATGGTTTAGTATTGCCACTTGAAGATGTTGTCATCGGGGATGATGATGATTTGGCAGCAGTTGTGGTTAGTATAATCGCTACCAACAATATTGGAATGGAAGTTATTATAGACGATGATGTCATGATAATTTAGATCTATATTGTTCAATAATAATGAATTGTTCTAATAATATATATTGGTATAATGAGAGTATATTGTTCACAACAAACTAATACAATAGTACAAAAACTATAAACTATCTAACCTCAAAAATATTCCAACTCATCACTCAGCCAGCCAGGGGTATCTTTGCAGCTCACTGTACTAGGTAGGTATTCAAAGTACTGCCGAGAGAGAAGACTGACTGGAACTGGATTGTGTATGACTTGTATTATGTTAAAGTTAGGGTGTATGATAGTATTGGGGTGTTTTTTATTTTTAAGTCAATGTTTTGCAATAGACATTCATGCACAATGAGCCAGCCTGAAAGGTGTCAACCAGTTCATATCCAGAAGAATTGTACAGTTTATTAGCAGCAATCAAACACTCAGGGGTAGTTGC
>Ga0214480_100394_pt1 | contig 22384 bp, 16 predicted proteins | sample M1_20Mar14CPVII9_3_FD_165042 | JGI IMG/M metagenome (GOLD analysis project Ga0214480, IMG submission 165042) | Marine eukaryotic communities from Monterey Bay, California, United States - M1_20Mar14CPVII9sort6BwellE17 | ecosystem: Environmental > Aquatic > Marine > Unclassified | place: USA... | reverse complement strand
CATTTCTGTAATAATTGTGACATAAGTCGCGTCTTTCTTGTGAATTTTCATTTGCCTCTTAAATTTGCATCAACCCCAATTTATCCCTTCAGCGATATATTCTAATAATTCCATGCAGGGGATGATGTACCTATTATACCCATACATCCATCTTCTAAGTGTTTTGTATATATAATATTATCAAGTTAGACAATGGAGGGAGGAATAATAGATGAAAAAATAAATGATGCATGTGATGGCTCCTCAATGAATGGTGATGAACAAAAAAGAGAAGTCCCGGAGGATGAGCATGCTAACACACCTAAAGTAGAGACGACGGTTGATGCCGGTGGTGATATAATCGTCGATGATAATATAGAGAATGATATAGGGGTTGTTGCAACTACTGCAATATCAGAAGATACCGATGTTGTTGAACAACCACAAGATGATGTAGAAGTGGAGCCTCCTTCTGAACATGAGCAACCTGATATTGCAACAGATGTACAAAATGATAATAATGGTAGTGCTGGTAAAGATGGGGGAGTTGATACCCAAGAAACGTCATCATATCAGGAGGATACCACGCCTAACAATGAAGATGAAACATTTTCACCTCCACATAGAGATGAAACACTTGAAAATGTCTCAGATATTAGTGATCCTAGTTGTGAAGAAGACGATGAGGGTATAATAGATGCTAATTGGGCACAAGATGGGGGTGAAGAAAATATGGATAATTTTGATGCTACAAATCCAAGATATCAGGAACCCCCCACCAGAAGAAGTTTTACAATTGCAAATGTTATTGCAAGTTCAGATCACGGTTCAATACGGAGTCAACGTGAGAATGTTGATAGATTGTTAATGTCTGGTTCAACTGGGGGGCATATGTCACAACATGGTGGATCAAGTTTGGGCGGAATATCCGAAGGTAGTCCACAACATTTACCTGCTCGACATTTGCGTCCCCCAGGACAACAACATTATTATCCCCCAGCATCATATACGTATAGTCAGAATTATTACAGAAATGCAGGAGATTGGTTGCGATTTGTTCCGCGACGGAGTTCGGGACGGGAACATATGTCAAATACCTCCTCGTCTGATCATGATCCTACTAGTAATATACCCTCGTCATCGGATGAGGGTCAAAATCATCATCACCATCCCAATTATCATCATAGGGGGGATAGTCCTAATTATGATACCCCAGACATGTATTATAGAGGATTTGATAATACGAGGATACGGACGGGATTTTATAGAAATCCCGGAGCAACGAGCACAAGGGTACGACATCCTACCGATGATAGTCAACATCAGCTCAATTATCCACTGCAGCATCAACAACAACTTAATTTTCCTCCACAAGTTGCTCAACAACACTTTCATCAGGGTAGTGGTGGACCTCCCATATTGACAATGGTCGGTCCAAATGGGGAGCTTTTAGCTGTTGAGCAAAGTTTTCCAGAGGGTTATCCTCATCATCAATATCCATACCCCATGCCTCCAATGGTACCTCAGGTGACAACCGGATCAACTACCACCTCTGGTCATCATATGCATCCAACTTACATGTATCCCAATAATGTAATGTCTGCTCCCATTGACGAAGAAGAAGGGGGAGCGAGAGAGAGGGATGTCAATAGCAATGTTGAGGTTGTTGGTCAAAAGATACGCAAGGATAACTCGACACCTCCGCTGGAGATTCACTGTACTCCAAATTTTGATACTCGTGTCGAGTCTTCCTCTCAGGTTGGCGGTCCTCAAGATGTTCAAAGTCTTAATCAAGTTCCTAGCCACCAAGAAGAAATGATGCGAGGTACTCCATCGCCCCTGCCAAGATCCGGCAGTCCACCACAACAGTTTCCTCCTCCGCCGCCAGATGGGGAGGAAGTACAGTTTGAATCGTCACTCCGCATAGGGGGGATCGTTCGTCCTCCCTCTCGGTCACATACCAGTACCACACATTCCGCCTCTCGACTGCCCCCACATATTCTAGAACAAAAGATGCATGAGGCATCATGGGATTCTAAGTTTGAAACATATGCCTGCCGTGTCGATCAAAACCAAGAAGATCGCAGTGTGGAGATACCAATATTTACCATGTCACGTCCACATATGCGTGCTTTTCATTATGCATGGTTTACATTCTTCTTCTGCTTCTTGGCATGGTTTGCTATAACGCCATTATTAGCAGAAGTGCAAAACTCATTGGGACTTACTCATGAACAGTTGTGGACTAGTTCAATTTGTGCTGTGGCAGGTGCTTTGGTCACTCGTCCTTTGACTGGGATGTTTTGTGATATATATGGAGCAAGGTGGATGAGCGCAGTGGTCTTGTTCGTCTGTGGATTTCCCACGATGTTTACTGGGTTGGTTAATAGCTCTGTCGGGCTTTCTATGCTTCGGTTAGTCACAGGGATTGGTGGGAGTGCATTTGTTACCTGTCAATATTGGACCAGTACTATGTTTACGAGAGAAGTGGCAGGTACTGCCAACGCTATTGCAGCAGGAAAGTCCGCGTTAGTATCTTTGTATCATATGATATCTTGTGTTCAATATAAAGTCTTGACGAATCAGTCCTTGTATATCATATGTACTAACCTGAGTTACTATCGTCTCTCTTCATCTTCATAATCCGCTAAACGCGCATCTTCCAGGCTGGGGTAATTTGGGTGGGGCGGTGGCACAGATATTTGTAGGTTCCATGTTATTCCCAATGTTCAAGGCCATTTATAGTGCGGCTGGGACCGAGACAGATCCGGCTGAATTATCATGGAGATCTTGCTGTGTTATACCCGGTCTTATGTGTACGGTATTCACCTACTTCGTTTATAAATATGCAGACGACTCTCCAAAGGGTAACTACACCAAACGGAAAAGTCTTGGTTTGATGCAAAAACCATCTGCAATGAAGCATATCAAGACAGCTCTTCGTGACCACAACACGTGGCTTCTCCTCATTCAGTATGGTTGCTGCTTTGGTGTTGAAATTACCACAACTAACGCCGCGGCTTTATACTTTCATCAAGAGTTTGAATTGAGCATTGAAAGTGCCGCTGCTGTTGCTAGTATATTCGGATGGATGAACTTGTTTGCTAGAGGACTTGGTGGCTTCTTGTCTGACATTAGTAATGCATACCGTGGCATGAGAGGTAGATTAGTGTGGCAGCTGATATCGTTCCTTCTAGAAGGTAAGTATGTAATCCGTGCTCGTTTTCTTATATCTCATATTGTTTCATATCTCAACATACTGTCGTATCTACCCACAGGAATTTTTATAATAGTATTCAGCAAGGCACTGACCCTAGGGGGAGCAATATGTGCAATAATAATTTTCAGCCTTTTTGTTCAAGCCTCCGAGGGGTCAACATTTGGCATCGTACCATACCTCAATGTAGGCGTCACTGGTACTGTATCAGGAATCGTCGGAGCTGGTGGAAACGCCGGAGCCGTAATATTCTCAATTTTGTTTCGACAGCTGGTCGACTACCGAGCTGCCTTCTTTTGGATGGGTGTATCCACTGCAGTTATGTCTCTTCTGTCAAGTTTTGTTTGGATCAGGGGATATGAAGGCCTATTCTTCAAGCGAAGAGTCTTCCCCCAAGCTAAGGCTAGTGATCAACAAGTCAACAACTCGCTGGAACCGATTGGTGAAGTATGTACACAGAATCAGAGTAATTCTGGGCGTCGAGGGTCACGATCTCTACCCGGAACAGATCCAGAAATACCATCAATTGGATCATGAGCCTTTCTCCATGTATATTCTTCTCCAGCCATTTCATATATATTCACAGAGTGTTGTTGATAGTGTATAGTTGTGTAAATTGTATCGTAATGAAATAAATAGTTATGTGTATATAGTGGGTATCCTTTATCCTATACTGAATAGTGTATTATCGTATCAACCAGCCATAGAAAAGGTGTCCGAGAGGTTCATCCTATACTTTCAGGGCATTAGATTGATATCAGATCATGTTATAGTAGTATCGGAAGAAGGCTGAGATTGTTATAAAGGATACCGGTCAAAAAATTAAATATACTTAATCTCTTTGTAGGGAGGCTAAGGGCATCTCTTAATTATAAAGCTATTACAATGATGCTCCTTCCCCTGCTAGATCTAGTGAGAATTGTACTGTAGGTGATCGACTACTTGAACTCCCCTCAGAAGACGAAGAATCCTTTTCTCTAGCAACTGCTAGTTCTCTTTCCAACGCTTCTACTCTTGATTGCAGAGCCCTCTCTCTTGTAGAATGAGCAGCCATTGCAACTTCTAGTGACTGCTTTGCCTTTAGAGCAACATCTTCAGATTTCTTTACTTGTTCTAAATATTCATCCGGTTTAATGTTGGACTTGGCAGGAGAAGTTGGAGGCGTGTTGTCCCCAGAGAAAGAGTTCTGCCTTGAAGTTGAAGGAGAGTGGGGAAATATCTGTCGTCTCGGGCTTTGGATGTGTCTATAGTCCTTCTCAAAAGTCTTGGCTGCTAATTCTAACCGAGTTGATAGATCAGCTATAACTTCATCACGAACCTTGATCTTCGTCTCTGTAGAGTGTAGCAGTTGTGACCTCTCGTATTCCCACTCTTGTCGCCGTGTGGATTGCTCCGCATTCTCTCCCTCGTAAAGACCAACACGAGCTTGAAGAGTGTCGATTTGACTAGACAGTGTGTTTCGTTCATTCGTCATCTTGTCCAACAATACTTTAATCTCCTTCACTTCATTAGCTCTCGATGCAGCCTCTTCGTTAAGGTTCTTGTTCATCATGGCAAACTTTTGAAGCTTGAGATGCTACGATAAATTGCGCAATGAGAAGTGAACACAAGATATGAGAATCATCTATCAATACAGAGTAGTAGACAAAACTTTCTGAATTAACATGGATATACGACTTACCATATCATTTTGCCAGTAAGCACGCTCTTTTGTGGTTTGCTTCACTTGCTTCTTATGCCGTGTGGAAAGATCCGCTAACCGTTTGGATGCATCATTCAAAAACATCGACGTTCGGCTAGCAAAGTTGGTTGGTTGAGTTCGTGATCGATGACGAGATGTACCAGTAACTACAGTACTGCCGCCACCGTCAGTACTTGGCTGTCGTCTAAGAAGGCGACGAGAGCTTGCTCTTGATCCAGACTCAATTGATGCATTATTAGCTGATGAAACTGATACTCCGCTGTTTCTACGGATAAAGGGAGTCTTTTTGATGGATGACGTTGTGCCAAGTTGATTTCTTCTATTGTTGAGGTTGGCACTATGATTATCGCCACCACCCTCAACCTCTAGAGCCAATGCCCGTAAGTATTCTACATCCGCTTGGAGAGATAATACCGTGCTTTCCATCTTCATACATCTGTCACAGCCAGAGCAATTGCTCTGTTGCTGTTGTTGCTTTGGGGAAGCTGCTGTTTCGATATTATTATTGACAGCATCACTCACCTCCACACTGTTCTCCGGTAGAGTAGGTATATCACCAACGCCTTGTTGTTGCTGCTGCTGTTGTGTGTCCAAGCTTCTATTACCAGCGATAGCGGTACCAGAAGAAGTAGAAGACCGCCGTTGACTTGTCAATTGATTCGAGTAAAAATCCTGCATATAATGACTTCCAGGATTTGTCGATTTGAGATGATCATATCCAAATCGTCGATCTAATGGATCCTGTCCCAAACTAGCACTATATGGCGCATGGTTGTTGCTGTATAATGATTCGCTAAGTAAAGAGGAAGTATTACTCCCCGGGGGATATTGTTGCTGCTGTTTTTGTTGTTGCTGTTGTTCCACCGTAGATGATTCATTTTCATTACTTGAACTCAATTCTTTCTCATTCTCCTCTCGGATACTCATATTCATGGTGTCATGTATAAAATCGGGCATATTCCGTCGTGTTTCGAAGTGATGGTGTGATAATTGCTTTGGTATTTGCAGGGGAGATTTCTGTGAAGTGACGCTATCCAACTTCTGTGGCGGTGAGCTCTTACTCTTTAGTAATGAAGCCTGATTCATCATGGCACTTAAATTGGAAGCGTTACTAACAAGGTCATCGCTAGAACTATTGCTTGACTTTGATAACTTTATTCCACCACTAGCGGTACGATCTAAGGAAGTTAAACCAGAAATGCCACTACGACTGCTCCGTGTGACATTATGCCTCGAATGATAACTTTCCAACTTTTGATAACTATTTCTATCGCTGGCCATTTCTCTGACTAAATCCGTCCTTGACTTTTTCCTCTGTAGCTTTCTCCTTGAGGTAGTAGAAGAAGTACTGCTGCCTGGTATTGGTACCGATGAAGATGATCGTACCGAAGATGAAGAAGATGCAGTTGCAGTCGTTATTGCAGAGGTATTATAGTTCTGAGATGGTGACTTCTTCTTACTCGTTCGATTATTCTGGGGTGGAGTCTTACCCAACAACAGTTGTTGTTGATTCATTGTTAATCTGTTCATACTTTGTAATGCATGATTGGCACTTGCATTTAATTCTTCCATTGTTGCTGAATTACCGCTACTCATGCCTGATGAGCCTACCCTCATATTGTTTATCTTATCCAAAGATGATGTAACACTTTCTGCACCACTTCGCGATGATGAATCACCACCACCTGCATTAGTAGCACCATCCCTCGATGAGATGGAACGTTGTGAATGCCATAAAGATGAGGAAGGTGACCGTGCCAATAATGACCCACCAACACTACCACCACTTCTATTTGGGGATGATAATGACGTTGGCGGCTCGCCCAATTGTTGCTGTAACAATGAAGCAGATGATTGACTAGTAAAGGAATTATTAGCATTGAAAAGATTGGATGAGGAGGAATTTGATTTCCTCCTGCTCAATATGGCATCTGCTCCTGCTTGGGGTAATGGAGGTGGTGGTAGGGTGTAATCAATTTGTGTAGTAGAGGTAGTAGAACGTATATTCAATCCTCCCACACCACTTGTTTTCTGTATTCCTCCAATGGATGAAGAAGACCGTGAAGAAGAAGACCGCACTAGTCCCCTACTTCCTATTATCTGCTGCTGCTGTTGTTGATTATTATTATTATAAGATTCCAATTGATTATACAATGCACTATTACTACCAACTGAGTTATATGTTGCTGAAGCAGCAGCATTTGATCTATTACTTATACGTGAATTGGAAGAGGCAGATGATGACCCTCGTCGACGACTAGTAGGTGATACATGCGATTGTTGAGATACTGAACTTTTAGAACTATGACTTACTGACAAGTTGGCACCACTACTTTGTGCTTGCTGCTGGTTTTGTAGTTGATGCTGAGCTGCTGCCAATTGTGATGCCAGTTGTGTAGAAGATGTAAGTAACTGTGGTGGTGGTGGCTGTAGTTGGACATTATTACTATATCTCTGATGCAATATCCCAGGTTGTAAATTTTGAGCAGCTGTACTATTGCCATGTTGTACCAACTGTTCCCTAATAGACGGTGGAGTTGAATTTAATGTAGTGTCAGCAATACTACCCTGAGTAGTTAACTGTCCATTATTCTTGGCAGCAGCAAAGGAAAATGTAGATAAAGATGATCCTGAATGAATAGATAATTGTGGTGAGGCATGTTTATATGTTGTGGTTCGTGGATCGATTGCTCCCTGGGAAATAACACCGCCGGTATTGGCGATGATAGTATTATCAGTGGGAGGTTGTGGAGGTGGTGCGGCAGATCGTGCTTCCAATGGACCCAATTGTTGACCAACTATACCCAATTGATGCTGATGTTGTTGCAATTGAGATATTGGCTGTCCTGCTACATATTGTATACTACCTACCTGACCGCCCTGCTGCTGCTGAAGTAAATGTTCTGGTATACCATTTGGATAACCCTGCTCTTCATTATCACGATTAATACGTGTCCATGCGCTTACTATGGATTGCAATCCTTTCCCCATGATGGCTTACTAGTTTTATATTTTTAATATCTAACTTATGATTAGTCTAGAATCTTTGTGCACATCTTGTGTCTATTGATTAGAATTGCAATTAATCAAAGGTTCTAAGCCCGTACTGTTTTAGAGGAAAGGGCTTATAATGAGGTGTGCTTCTATCAATAGGTAGGTAGGCAATCAAATGAAGCACGTGAATGGTGAGTTTATGAGACTTGAGGTAAGAAAGAATTGATTTTCCTTTCTTAAGAGAAGGTATAAAAGGCCACAACCATTTGAAAGAGTAGAACTATTGCACAATCTTATTATAAGAGTATAAACCTGATGTTGTCTGTTGTATACTGTGTAGTAAAATGTAGTATGGTTGATGCATTGCAATATATTACATGATGAGGTTACATCAGGACCTAAGGATACCGTACCACAGCCCAAAATAAATGAAAAATGACAAGACAAGCAAGATCGGCGTCGGCAATATGTGGCACCAAGATAGGCCAAGATCCTCAATAGGCCAACCAATGAGTTCATGTCGGCAATGTCTACACATAATATATAAAACAACACAATAGCAAATTTCAATCGAAAAACTCATCCAACTTTATCTACTTTGCAAAAGGGACTTTCAACTTAACATTCACACAACATCATGACAACAACAATTGACGAGCTTATCCAACTTTATACCTCCTTCATCAACTCATTTGATGGATCATCATGTGATGTATTCGAATCTGCAGAGCCACTAATGGATAAGTTATTCGATCCGTCATTAGTGTTCATTACTGATGACGGGCAACGAGACTTAGTATGGTACAAGCAATTTGCTAAGGACTTTGCATCGAAACGAGATAACATGGCTAAAGTTACACATATCACATCAACTCCCTCTGGTTTCCAAGTTACAATACAAAACACAATAAATGGGGTTGAGCTGGATCTTATTACATACAATGGAACTTGCTCTAAAGACGAGAATGGACAGTACAAAATAACATACTTTGAACCAGTAGAAAGTAACAACAAGCATATAAAGAATGTCGGAAAGATGATTCAATTAGTTGAAGATTGCAAGAAGGAAGAGAAGGTACCAACTCTTGACGATAGTGAAGTCAGTAACTACCTAGAAGAAGAAGATCCAACCATCATATTCATTTGCAAGATGGTATTGTTGAATGACAAGGAAGTTGACTTTAGATATCATGCTAAAGAAGCAATGAAGAATATTGAACGTACTGAAAAGAAGGAAGGGACTGAATCATTTCAAATCTTCTTCTCGGAGAGTAATGATACGTGTCATACAGTAGAACGGTACCGAGACTCGTTAGCAGCAGTGAATCATATTAGCAATATGAGAAAGAACAAACATAGGAATGCGGCAATCTCTACTTGTAGTAAGATTTCAGTTCTTGAAGTTTACGGAGAAGCAAGTAAAGAGCTGAAGGATATGCTTTGTGATGAGGACTATCTTGTACAGTATTATTCAGTTTAGATCATAGACATATACACCATATCTTAACAGTTAATCATATATGTTTTAATCACTCAATTACTATCGTCCTCAGATACTTATTTCTTTATACTTTACATTGGGGGTGGAGGAGGAGGGGGTGGAGGCTGAAAGTTGTCAGTTTCACAATTGTGAACATGAAGAAAGAGAGGTGATTACAACTTCTGTTAGTACATGTGGTATGTAAAGGCAACAAAAGAAGCAAATGAAGTAGCCAAATCACCGAGATATTCTAAGCACACTGAGTTCACAAATCAAATCAATACTAATGCTGACTTACCATTGGGATACCCATCATTTGTTGTTGATTTTGATTTGGTAATGGCGGTGGTGGAGGAGGCTGAGAAAAGAAAGAGGTGCATATGGTTAGAATAGCAAAAATGAATAAAAGGATTGTCAAGATCTTACCATCATCTGGGGAGGAGGTGGCGGTGGCATCATTCCCATTGGAGGAGGCGGAGGCATCGAAGGCGGCATTGGAATTCCTTGTGGTGGCAATGGTGGTGGAGGTGGAGGAGGCATCATGTTTGGAAGAGCTCCCGGAGCAGCCATTCCTACACCAGCCGATACTGCAAACATTGTGTTTGGTGTCTTTTGTACACCAGCACCTAACAATCCAGTCCTACTTGATAAGAATTCTTTGTGTGGATTGGCAGCAGCCAACATCCTTTCAGCTCGACTACCATGCCGTTCAGGCATACCACCCGGTCCTCTTCCGCCCTCTGCAATATCACCTTCCCCAGTCGTTGATGCCTTCTTGAAGGCATACTGCACAGTAATCTGTCGATTGCACAAGTATTGATTATGCATACATTCAATAGCCAAATCACTAGCCTCAAATGCATCAAAGGAAACGAAACCAAATCCTCTACTTGTATTTGTCATATCATCACGCATAATTTTGGGTGGCTTAATAATAGTACCAAATGCCGAGAAGGTATCATACAGCAACTTTTCATCAACATCACTTGGGTCTAAGTTACCAATGAATAAATTAGCCCCAACATCTAATGATCCACTACCACTCTTTTTATCTAATGAACTTCTACTAACACGCATTGGTCTACTGAATAATTTTACCATACTCATAATTTGTATGGCATATTCAGCATCGGCAATGTCTAGAAATTCAATAAATCCATATCCACTATGTAAGCCTGTTAACTTATCCTTTGGCATGTGTACCGAATTAACACGTCCAATTTGTGTAAATAATTCAACTAATATATCATCAGTAACGGCGGGGTCAAGATTACCAACATAACATGTTGCCTCTTGGTTTTTATGTTCAACATTTGCAAGGGATGCCATGATGGTTGATATGTATATGATTGCTTATTGTATACTTTTGTTTGAAGAATATAATAGTTTGCTGAGAGATATATCAGCTGTTACTTGCAATATTAGATGATGGTTATGTTACTGTTTGTATTGTAGCCACAAGCCACAAGCCTTTAATTTTTTTTGTATTTGATTTGATACAGAAGTGATGAATCAATAAATAGCGTTGGAACCCTATTTATTGCTAATAACACAGTAGTCAGTAGATTGTCTCCGTCCACTTCTTATATCTAAACCACCTGTTAGTTGCAAGTCGATGATTTCTTCTAGTGCATAGGATACCATGCAATTACTCGAGTAATCTGCACTGCAGATACGAGAATTGCACTGGTATCTCTATGCACAAGAGAATCGAGACGAGCAACGTTTACCACACAAGTGCTTATGTGCGGTTTCAATTGTGACCTCAGTGGGCCTGATTGCGTGACAAGGGTGCGTTTACTAATCAACGCGATTTGTGTGGTGTGCGTGTGCTCTGACAACATCGTAAGTTTTAAGTTTGGTGGTTGAGTGCATATGTCAATTTTTTTGCTATGATAAATGCACTAAACAGTGTCAATCGGCGACTGTGCAGTTACCGGCTGGTGACTGGTGACTGCACTAGTACTGGTCCAAATCAAGTTGATTTGTAAATGCACTCTGGCCAGTATCAGGCCTGGTGCGGTCACAGAGGTTACCGCAAAAGATCTGGAGAATTAGTAGTTTTAGTGTAGGTAACAAGAATGTCATGATTCATTCAGTGTAGTAACTAAAGGTTAAGGCCCTATGTAGTACAGAAAAGATACAAGCGCTACTCATATTCAATCAGAGTAGTAGTTATCATCATCAGAATAGCAGCAATCATGACAACCAATTCCCAATTCATAGCACCTATCTAAAATGGCATCCCTTTCTCCTTTTTCTGCTGCAAACCGATCGCCATGATGCTCAAAGTATTCTTCATAGTTATTCATACAGTCTTTATCTGGACAATACCCCTTTGCCTTGCACCTCAAGTGATAGGAAGGATCATTACTTGCAACCCAACTGAAGCTTTGTCCCTTGTGTTTACCAAAAGTAAATATATCTTCACCACTATCATCTGCTTGGCTTATAATCCTTGTTTCAGAAGAACACTGAACTGTAGCTGACGCATGTCTATTCTTCTTCTCAAACCATGCAATATATCTAGATAGTACTGGATTTGGTTCTTCCCTATTCTTGGCGAGCATATACATATACTTCTCGTGATAATTTGGCTCGTCTTGAGCAATTTGTTGAAATGTTTTCCCCTTGTGTCGTCCGAAATTAAATATTTCTTGTCCCTCCTGTATTAGTTCTCTTTCTTCTTCTAGTTTACTAACTTCTTCTTCTGATTCTTCTACCCAATTAACAAAGTCTAATAATCTCCCAAATGCCGTTCCCTCCTTCTTTTTCCTTTTAGCCCAATCAACAAAATCATGGTGGTTTATCCCAATCTCTCTATTTGTTAGATTTGGATACTTTGGAAATCCCATGATTGATTCAGCAGTAATTCTATTATCATCTTCATCTTCCTCTTCTAATTCTAATCTTTGCTTCTTTTTATGAGGAGTTATAACCACTGCCGCAGTGGCTGCAGATTCCTCAGAAGTACGTTTACGAGATGACATGTTATGTGTTGTGTTTTGCTGTTATTATATGCTGTTGTATTGCTTTGCAATATGTACTCTAGACCAGTGTCAAGGTTGTTGTTGTTGTGTTGTATTGCTTTGTATTTATGCTGCTCCCTTTACAATTAGGTGTCAAGAATTAGAACACAAGTAAAAAGATACGGTTGGGGTATCCCAATGGAGCACTAACTTATGAGCTTTATTATATCGACTACCGACCTAAAGACCCTTTATTGTTGCAATTGATTCCTCCTCGCTTTGTGTTGATAGTACTTGCTTATCCTACTCTAATTACTAAACGCATTGAAGATGGTGGAATTGTAAACTGAATATTTAGTTCCCGCTCCCCAGCCATCCACCAAAAAAACTGAGAGAGGTACTTATCATCAAGATAAGATAAGTTGGTAGTGCAGTTAGATATAGCATATAATACACTCAATAATCATGACTAATAGTAGTAGTAGTATAAATCAACCTAAAGTGACCATTGGCGTCCTAGCTCTTCAAGGAGCATTTGAGGAACATCAACGTTCCATCGAATCGATATCACCATCCATCTCTACATTGCAAATACGTACTCCAGATCAACTACAGCATATTGATGGTATAATCCTACCAGGCGGAGAGTCTACTGCAATGGGATTAATAGGTGATGCAACCACTGGCTTATGGGATGCATTACGAACATTTGTACATTCTGGGAAACCAACTTGGGGAACTTGCGCGGGTATGATATTACTATCAGAACGTTGTATAGGAACATCAGCGGTCATTACCAAAGGACAGAGTTTAATTGGTGGTGTGGATATATTAGTATGTCGGAATTACTTTGGTAGTCAAGTTTCTAGCTTTGAAATGGCAACGCCACCTCCTCCCAAAGTGAATTGTAATAATGGTATTATACAGAAGAAGAAGGATGAGTCAGATGATACACCATTTCCAGGTGTGTTTATCCGTGCTCCGGCAATCTTAACTGCCAGTCCTGATGTGGAGGTATTGGGTAAGGTTGTAGCTGCACCATGTCGTTCTGCGGCAGTAGTATTAAAAGAATTGGAGAGGAAGATTGAGGCTGGGGAGAATGTAATTCAAATGGAAATATCAGATGCCTTGGAACGGAAGGATGGAGGTATCACCTACACTGATGTAAGGCTTCATAAAGAGGAGTCAAGTAATGTTGGTGATAACTATGAAGAAGAAAAAAAGGAGGCAATTGTAAATGAACGTATTAATATTGATCTACCTGGGGCGAGTGATGAAACTAATGCACGAGAGGTAATATGTGCTGTTAGGAAGGGAAAGATTCTTTGTACTGCATTCCATCCCGAGATTGCCGATGATTTACGGTGGCATGAATACTTTGTTAGTATGGTTATGGATGCAAAAGAGGAATGAAAGACCTAAGGCGATGCACATAGGAGTAAAGTTCACTTAATTTGCTTCATGCAATATTGGAACTCAGAGAAATCAATATTGGTTAATAGATTTCTAATCCCAGTATGTACACTTGCCTACTTGACATTTTAGCAGATCATAACTTTGGGAATAAAACTATTTTAAACCGCCACTGCACAAATTATTATACATAGTTGATTGGCTATGTGTGGTGTTTTCAAGTTATAGTATCATATGTTGTGCACCAAGCTTTAGTTTTGAGGCATAGTAGAGTGTAGTAGATATGTCGTCTGCCGCGGCGGCGAAATGGAAGCCAAAGAAACGCTCTTTCAATGAGAGTTTCTTGAGTACACTTTTATCTCCTCCAAATCTTATATCCAATGGAACCGACGATGTGTATAATAGTAATGTTGCCAACATGTCAACCTATGAACTAAAATCGACATTGAAGAAGTTGAAAGATATTTACACTACTAATAGTACAGCAGATGATACTGATGATGATGAATCAATTATATATAAGCCATCTCGCAAGAGAGCAAAACACCAAACACCAAATTATCACAATAATTCAATATTAAAGTTTGTAGACAGGATTGTCCATCAACGATATACCGATAATAACAACAGATTAAACTGTCCACATTTTGCATTCTTGCAAAATGAATTACGAAGTCAATTTGGTACCAAAGATATAGTATTCCAAGCTGAGGAAGATATTATCAATTTGGTATTTGAAATAGTCATAAGTTGTATCAAGCAAAGAGTTGACTGTATAAATAAGTCCAATGATACAACAAACAGCTCAAACTCTAATATACTATGTGATGGTATTGTCAAAACAGGATTGCAAATTGTTGATATTATTGTTCAGTATGACCAGAATGAGAGAGTTCTCCGCGCTAGATTATATCAGTCAAGAAATAATAAAGAAGATCATCCCAGTTTACTGATAGCTGGCAGTACCGATGAGGGTAGAAGAAGTCGGAGAAGTAAGTATGAACATTTATTAGAGCCAAAGAAAAAGAAGAAGAAGAAGAAGAAGTGTAAAGCAAAAACACATAATGCATCAGCAGCAGATAATGTGAAGACATGCATTGAAGAAACATTCCCTGAGCAATATAGGTGGTTGTGTCGGTTTAGATCAGAGTCAAAGATTCAAGGTACTGATGAGGGCACTGAGGAATTACAGCAGTTGCATTATTCTGAAAAGAAGAAAGATGATACAAATGATTTACCTTCGATTAATAATCAGGGGAAAGAAGTCGTCGGTGATGGTAATTTTGTAATCATCAGACGGAGAATTGAAACACTGGATGATATATCAATTTCTTCTACTGAAAGTGACGATGAAGAATTGGATGTTGAAATGGAAATAGCGGACACTGGAATGCAAGAGCAGAAAGATACATCAGTATCAGCATCATCTCAGCCTGAAGAGACCAATCGAGATACTGCAACTAGCAATACATTGATAACAACATCTTCGGGAGATCCCTCATCTCCATTTAAAAAGCTAGACAAAGAAACAAATAATTTACGGTTGACATTAGTCGATATGCCTGCAAGTGAAGCTTCCTCGGTAGAAGTTATACGGCATACGGTTGATGAGATTCAAAAAATACTCTATCGATATGGAGAGGTGGATGGTGCAAATGGTATATCTCGTTGTGGAGAGATCTTTGCAGGCCAACATGTTCTTGATACCAGTGTAGATCAAGCAAGTGAAAGTTCTCAAACGTTTCCAATTAGTGATGCTATGGTTGCCTCGCTTGTCAAGACTTTTCTTACTGATGCAATGGGTGCTATACGGGCCAAGGCTTTCCTACGATCATTTGTACTACCGCTCATGGTTGAAATGAATCCAACTGCAAAAATATCATCTGAAGGTCAACAAACGGCAAAGAGTAGTAAAGGTAAACCAGCCTCTCGGGTCCTAACATCCCTCTTGACATCATTGGCACGGGATCGACCTACTGAGTGTGTCGTGTCTGTTCTCGTACCAACATTAGTGTCGCAGAAATATCTTCCATCATCAACAGCAGCACATGAATCACATTTTGAACCGACAAGGTTTCAATGTGAATTAATTTCACGAATATTAAAAGGCAGAGATGCTTTATCAAGTACAGCGATTAGTCTGTTTGTGGAAGAGCTCTTGCCAACAACAGAGGAGATTGAAAGCAGCTTGAATAATACACCACGAGTCCGCGGAGGTATGAAATGGACGGACAATACAATGCCATTACTGAGTGCATGTTTAAGTCGTCAATCTGATTTGCCAGACAATGTTGTATCGCGATTAGCTGATGAGATATCTTATCAGCTTTCTTCAAAGACATCTCCATCAATGGTTAAGAGTATGAAACTATCTACTCTGTTTCATACGTTTGTTACCAAGTATGGAACTCAAGTCAAGTCTACCGGTAAAGTTGAGTCTTTAAAAGATTCATGCAAATTATTGAAGACATTCATGAGCAAAACAATATCTATGGCTTTGAAAAAGATTTCATAATAATCAGATTTAGTAGCTATAGCCATTATCAGTCTATCTCCCCCCTATGCACCCCCCTTGAAACCAACAAATTTAAGTAATTCGACTAGATTCACCTACCAAAGTACTAAACTCCTTATCATAATTTCCAGATTCTGTTGGAGGCAGCTCTACCAAATCCAAATATTCATCCAATATATCAAGTGCTTCAAGATATATAGAGGCGGCACTCAATTTAGCCTCCTTCTTTAAACTCGTTCCTAATACCTTTCGTTCAAACACATTCATCTTTTTGAAGAATTTCTTTGCTGCCTGAACTGTGGGTAGGTTGTCAGGGGCCTTTTGTTGATTAATACGGAAGGCGTTACCTAATAGGTACATACTCGTTTTCATATCATTGTATCGAGAGTCGTAGATTGTAGTTGACTTGCAGTCGCCATCTTTCTTTGTGCATACGCCATTAATATCCTTCTTCTTACCCTCGACAACTACGGTCTTTGTTACATCAAAGAAATCCTGTGGAATGAAGAGATATATTATATAAGCATACGATAACATAACTCAAATAAAAGCATAAACTAAGAAGATATATTTAACATATATTGATTTACTACTCACCTGGACAGAAGGGTCACTCAAATCATCCTTAATAACAGCAGGGCCCATCAATAGAAATTCATGAACAGCTTCCTGAACTCGACCATAACTAAATGTGTTATACAATAGTAAATGAGTAAGAAAATGACACATGATGTGCACAAAAATAAATACAAATAATATTTACTTACTACCTCCTCTTGGCAATTGGAATTGTCGTATACTTTCCAGCAGTAGCTCCCCCCGATGCATATGCTGGTGATGTATTAGATAGGAGAGATGGTACTAGAATTGCTATACTTGTAGCAGTAGTGGATGAGAGGAAGTCTCTTCTCCCCCCATCAGTGTGGTCTTCATCATTTAGGAAAAGTTGAGTTGATGTTATGCGCCTTAATTCTGTAGACGGTGATATTGAAGAGAAGCCATGTGTGCCTATTACGGCCGCTAATAGTATAGATATGATGCTTAACTTTGCCATGATAGTAGTAGAAAGGAGGAGGGTAGTAGTAGAAGTTCATGAGGTATCCAAAAAAATGACGCATCGAGTAGTGGATTTTGACGCCAAAGATCTTCTACTTCACCCCCTCTACTATCGCCTGCCCATAGATACATTGCAAATAGGATTGCGATTAGGTATACGTATATAATGTCGTGTGATATCAGTGCTCGTCCATTTCGATGGACATTCTTTGCTTTCCTCATTATTACATCATGTGATTTTGTTGAAGGATTTGGATACATCACAACATCAACTTCTTCAACATCTGCCGTGTCGCGTCTTTCTATGGGAAGAAGTAACAACGACAGTAATGGTAATGATTATAATAACAAATTACCAATAGATGTATACAATATGCCAATGCCACCAAAACCGTCTAAACAAAGAAGGAGAATTATAAGACAATCCTCATCTACAATGATACATGCAGTTATAGCTGCCATCCTTTTACCATTTGCACCGCCACCCACATTTGCAGTAGAGGAAGACGACAGTACATCATCAAGACAACCAGCTGAACCTTATACACGTACTTCGTCACCAAATGATAAGTTTAAGTTTAGCTATACAGTCACTCCCCCACCAACATTCGTGCCGGGGAATAAACCACTGAAAACACATTTAGATGAAATTAACTTTTCACCAGAACCTTCAATACGGGGATATACATTAGGTATAACTGTTGACCCAGTACGTATAAATTCCATAAAAGAATTTGGTTCTCCCGATGAGATTGCAGCCAAAGTCGTCACCGCGGAGGTTAATAGAGATGGTGTATTCAAGGTAACACTTGCCAAAGATCCGATTGAAGATAAGGATGCAGGATGTTATGATATTGAATATATATCAGATGGTAAGAGGGGTACAAAGTATATTACGAATCGTATATATGTCCAAGATGGATTCCTATATGTATTGACTGCACAGAGTAAGGTTGATGAGTATGATAAGGAGAGGGAAGCAGACGTGATGGCAAGTGTCAGGAGCTTCAAACCCTTGTGAGAGAAGAAGAATATTAGCACTGGTATAAGGGAAATTTTCAGTAATCTTCTAGTGTTGGCTAAATGACGCAAGAATACAAAAGCTATTTCAACATGCACTTATGTTTCTATCTTTTGCTATTGAGATCTAGTTGTGGAACCCACATGCACAGGCATGACATACCTGGCTTTAGTTTTGGTTAAGATGTATGGACAGTGTATGTCAAACTTGAAGTTATGATCTCCTCTATCAGGGTCGGTCCCTTGATGTGGCGGTATCCTACTCACTTACTGTGCAGCATTTTGACATTGACATCATCCTTCCCTTCAACTCCGGACAAACAAAGCTGCTGTGCATTCTGTGATTGATACCTCACCTACGTGTACTCGTTAACCACAAACCTGCCCAATGAGTTTGGTGGGAAAGACTGAACGAGAGAGCTAGGTGATGCAGATACGACAATGACTACCGGATGTAAGAAATAAAACGAAAAATGTATGCGGCTTTTGTGATCGACCTTTGTGATACTTGTGATAGCTGACTCGAACCCTAACAGTCCAGCCCTAAGGTTGTTTTAATGATTATATGTAACGATATGTACTGCTTCATAAAAGAAGAATAACGACGGCGGAGATAACATAATATAAACAATAGACCTGACGATGGAGACTCTAACGATGAAATTAACGGAACATAAGATCTATGATCATGACACGAACGGTGGCATGCAAGAAAAATGCATCGTATGCTGTATATCATCTATGCTTCGTCAGGAGGAACAATATATCTGCCATGGATATCTAGATGATGACTTCGATGCCGCCGACGACATGCAGATATCAAGCGATGAAGCAATAGACGAATCATGCCGTGCTAAAATGGCAGAGTGGATCTTTCATGGTGAGTAGTCATCATATGTTATTTGATCTATCGACAAGCTATATCATCATGATACTGATACATACATATCTCTGTACAGTGATTGACTCGACACGGCTGCAAAGAGATACAGCATCAGTTACCATGGATTTGCTTGATAGATTCTTATGCACAGAATCACATCGAGCAACTCAAGCTCGAGCTAATAGAAAAGAATACCAACTTGCAGCCATGACATGTTTATATATTGCAGTCAAGATATATGAACCATTTGAACTAGACGCGAACTTGATGAGCAGACTATCGAGAGGTATACACAGTGCCGAAGAAATAACTGCATTAGAATATGAGATATTGGTATCATTGCAATGGAAACTTGCAAACCCAACTCCGTTTCAGTTTGTGAATTACTTGTTAAGCTTGCTTCCTGAGAGTGCAAAGCCCGTAGCTCCATTGTTATATGAGAATTCCCACTTCCAAACTGAGTTAGCAGCTGGTGATTATGCTTTCGCATGCATAAAGTCATCAACAGTAGCAGTAGCATCCATCTTGAATTCAATGGGAAGTGCCCTGGGAGGTGTTGATCAAAGCAGCTCTGCTTTTAATGAATGTGTTCAGTATATAAGAGAGATCTCTAGGGCATTTAATCTTGACATTGACTCTCCTCTTGTCAATGCAGTTAGAGAACGGCTATTGAATGCTTTTGCTAAGCAGAGCGGATACGAACTATCTCAGGGCGTGGTCAATGTCTTATCGCAACCGCAAGATCCTAGCAGCAAAGAGAGCAGTCCATTTGAAGAATCTCCTCAATGTGTTGCCAAGGAAGCTGCGATATCTCTACAGGAATACACCTAGACATATGATATGAGTAGAATCGAGCTAAGATAGAGGATATACTGAGGGGGTAGGGGTCAGGTAGTCAGAAGGCATGGGGGCGGATAGTATGAAGATGAACAGAACGGAAATGCAATAAAAGATATTGTAGTTCATCTTTTACCAACTCTCACTACTCTTTTGCAAGTAATCAGTGATATTATATCATACCCAACAAATAGAGTAAAACAGTAACCTTACCGACCTATTAATACATTAGATATCTTTTCCAAACCTGCAATATCTCAAAGAAGCAACCTGAACATTATCTAGACCAATACCAAACGTGCATAACTAAACGATCTCAATTGTTGCACCCAAGCTCTCCAACTTTGTCTTTAGTTCCTCCGCCTCTTCTTTCTTAATATCCTTCTTAACAGTTGCCGGTACACCTTCCACTAGCTCTTTCGCCTCCTTTAATCCTAATGATGTAATTGCGCGAACTTCTTTTATGACCTTAGGGAATCAGAAGTTGATTCCACACATTGGTCACAATCATATCCAAGAAGAGAGGGAGGTAGGGTTAGCATTTGTTAGTGAAAGTGGAAAACCATATCATATGCACAATTAAGCCCATCCTAAAGCCACATGAGTATACATTCATCAGTTGGTTTCACAATCAGAACCCAAGGCCCAAATCACCGGGTGGTCTGTGACCATTGAGCACAATTAAGTTCTACTTACCTTAATCTTACTCTTGGCATCAAATGCAGTTAACTTTAAATCAAATGCAGTCTTTTCTTCCACAACTTCTTCTTCAGCCGCTTCCTTCTTCTTACCCCCACCTCCTCCACCAATGCTACCACCACTTTCAATTCGTTTACGTTCTGCATCTGATATAGTAATACCCATCTTTTCATTAATTAATTCTGCTAATAAATGTACTTCTACCATATCTAACCAGATTATTTTATGAAACAATTCTTCTACCTTTGGTGATGTGAATGGGGCGAGTGGTTCACCGTTGGCATCAGTTATTTTAGCTTTTGCTGCTGCACTAGTGACATCTTCTTGTTGTATAATGTTTGTATTGTGATATTGTCGGTATTGATTTACTAGTTGTCTATTATTATTGAGCCTATCTTGTGTTGTTATTTGAGTTGATGAGGATACCGATAATATTGATGGATGATAGGATGATGATTGTACACCACCGGCGCTTCTCGCGAGTACTGAACTCCGTCCAATACGTCGACATGCACCTAATGCAATTGAATTGAGTCTATGCGTCGCCATAATATATGAAATGTACAATAAACAGTAGCAGTCAGTAAATAATATTGTAGTCAGCGCAATAGGTTTAAGCAAATAAGTAGTGAGTTGACGGACAGACGGTATGATAACTTTGGTGTTATTTAGCACTCATCACTCTGCAATAGGTAGACGTTAAATACATCATAAGCCATCAACAGTTGCTCTTCTATCTAATATATTCTGTTTTGGTTGTTGAAATCACTTCGTCTATTTAGTGTCAATCGAGTTTGCAACAAATATTTGGTGACTAGGTGGATACTAAGAGTACCTATATCAATCTACATCTTCATTAAGTCACCTCATCATACGAGTGGTACTCAACACTGTAAATAATGGTACGTTTATATCTGTTGTGTGTTATATGCAATCTATATGATTTCCTCTATACCATATTGTTTTTGACATATACATATAATTTACTTAGACTCCCATCTAACATTACCTTTATATGTAAACATACTGAATATAGTTATTCTTTTCCTTCTTCAAAACCCTAGTTGGTAAAGAAGTTGCAGTTGAATTAAAAAACGATGTAGTACTAACAGGAACATTACACAGTGTTGATCAATATCTGAATATAAAATTAACAACAGTTAATGTGGTCAATAAAGATAAGTATCCACAATTAACTTCATTGAAGAATTGTTTTATTAGGGGTAGTGTTGTTCGGTATGTACAAATAAATCCTGATGATGTTGATACGGAATTATTACAGGATGCTACAAGGAAGGAGAATTCACCATTAGTTGGTGAAGTTACTGCCGAGACAAATTAGTATTAGAGAAAAAGAGAATTGTAATAATGCCAATATACAAAACAATATGAGCTTGTACTTATTGGCAGATTAGGTTAAACAAAATCATCACTCTTCAATCTTCCGAGTAGCTCATTATATGTTTCGCCTTGATGTTCGCGACCAGATTGGTAGCTAGTGGGATCAGTTTGTTTCAGTATGTTCGAGAGACCGACATTATCTACAGGCTTGGCCGTATTGGATTCATAACATTCAAATGTTGCATCAAACGTACTTTCATTTTCCAAACATGCAACACA
>Ga0214480_100393_pt1 | contig 22397 bp, 20 predicted proteins | sample M1_20Mar14CPVII9_3_FD_165042 | JGI IMG/M metagenome (GOLD analysis project Ga0214480, IMG submission 165042) | Marine eukaryotic communities from Monterey Bay, California, United States - M1_20Mar14CPVII9sort6BwellE17 | ecosystem: Environmental > Aquatic > Marine > Unclassified | place: USA... | reverse complement strand
CTGATACTATTACCCGGCGGGCATATATAAGAGCCATCCCGCCTACTACTACGCCTACTACTACGCCTACTGAGGCCTTCATCTCTCCTAATTTCCAAACTGTTAAGGTTAAGATGTCGAAGATCCTCGGCTTTAGTGAGGTAATTTTTGATACCATTCCAATCATTTAATGATAAAGTAACTGGATGACAAGAATACTCATTATCTTTTGCACATATGCTAAACCTTCTTAATGAATGGTTATCTGCAAATGGTCCCCTGAAAACATTATCGACTGATGTTGGATCCATTTCACTAAATGTTATACTCATTTGCTTAATTTGACCATTCTCAGCTAAGAGCGCCCCCATCTGTCTCTTCCCATCATCACTAAGTTGAGAATGGTAGGTATAATTTAAGTAGCGCGTTTGCCCCCGTCTCAATGGGATAATTGAGTTCTTGTAATGATACTTTGATATACCACGAAAATGTTCTTCATCTCCCCTGCGCATACTAAATTGTGTATAAAGCTGATGTGCACTCTCTGATGTATCCGAATCAGAGAACAATACATCAACAGATGAATCATCATGAGGAACACTCATTTTTAATTCTTCGTGATTATTTATGTAGCGCACTGTTCTTTCTTTACCTACCCCCAATACACCGACAATCGACAGTAGAAGAGTAGAAGGTGTAGCACTTGTTGGTAATTTTTTTTCACAAGATGTGCACTTCTGTATTTGCCGCTATCCACCAGCAAAATAGATATACTAGACAACCGAGCAGGCATTAACAACCCGATATTCGAACTTTAATTAGAGATATTAGATAGACAAACAACCATCTAACGAGAGAGCTGGTATGCATGGCAGAGAGCCAGGCACACATATTTCGTTGTATCGCCTACCCCACGGGACTCGGAGTTTGAGAGATGACATTCTTTGCTTAGTTTATAAGTAAATACATATCTTACAAACCACAGTACACAAGTATAACAGATGCACACATCATATATACATAGATTCACATAGCTTAATCATTTAGCTTTCGTCACAGGCACACAACTCTGTACTTCTTGAATACATAGTGGACACGTCGGTATACCCCTCTTCGAAGAGCAGAAAGATGATCGTCCCTTTGATGCAAATGTCTTTGCCCATTGAGAAATACAATGTGAATGAAATTCGTGTTTACAGCTTGGTAGTACTCTTATCCTTTCTCCGTTAACAAACTGAGAAAGACAAATGCAGCATGTATCGTTGTAATTTCTCTTCTTCTTAAGTATTGCAATCAGATCCTTCCTCTTTTGTTCTCTATCTTCTGCTGTATCTATATCGGTTTCGGTTTCAGTATTCTGAGTTACTGCTATTTGACGGCACTGGATCATACTTTCTATGGATGACAAATCACAATTCTCCAGCTCATCATTTGATACAAACTTCTCCTCAGGTATAGCTTGGATGATCTTATTGACATCTGCACAAGATAACTTTTTCCTATCCCCATTCTGTGCAGCTATATGTTGATTGACTATCCTTCTGGCGGACCTTGCAACCAAGATAGTTGTGATTCCATAGCACGTGATACTTAGCAACAGTGCTCTCATCACATGAACGTCATCCAATCCGGCCACAATTGCCATGACCATTGATGATATACCGCCAATTAGTAAGATCATCAAACCTTGATTATCACGAAGTACACGAGCTACATATACTAGTTCTTCTATATCTTCACTCCAGCTTTCGATACCCTGATGTACAAACCTTCCGAAGGCGGAATGATCTTGATTTCTCATATCGTTTAGTTCTTCTGTTGTTGCTTCTGTATATATTTGTGATGATGATGTATTATTATTGTCATCTATCCTTTGTGTAGTAGGCGTAGTAGTAGGCGTAGTAGTAGGCGTAGTAGTAGGCGGGATGGCTCTTATATATGCCCGCCGGGTAATAGTATCAGCGAAAAGGGGATAGATACATATCAATGTCAGTAATGCACTAATGAATGCAAGGATACTTCCTCGTACAGTGTAGACTATGTATATAACTCGAATTGATACTAATAATGTTGCAAATAGTGGTACATCCATATTCTGACCATAGGCGACCATGATGATTGACAGGGCAGCGTATGATCGATGATGTGTGAAGATACTTGTGATGTCAAAGTATCTATCTTTAATAAATTGAATATAAATGAGTTGTTTCGAGTGTATGCTCTGTTGCTGCAATGAAGTAGTTTATCTGATGATAGGCGGCTTTGTAAATGGACAGGCTAGCTTTAATAGCGGCTATTCTCCCATCATCGTTCGTATCAAGTGTTCTCTTCATTTTGACGTTCATCAAAAAAGATACCTCAAATATCTTTTCCATCAATGTGAGAGATGTGGCGTAGAAGGTAGGTTACTATCGACTCCTGGCTCCTTGGCATATGGTGATGGATTGAAGAAGAAAGCATGAGTACTCCATCAACATCAAGAGAAGATGTATTAGCATGTACAGTGTGTGGTGAGCGTGGTGATGATGGACGGCGAAAGATGTGCACATCATGTGTACAAAAGAGTAAAAATAATGATGATGATGATACATCATGTGAAACTGCTATTGATGGCATGTCTAAGTTGCAAGTAAGTACATCAGATACTGCAGAAGATACATCGCTGATAAGTGGGGGTGATAATAACAATGATGATAGGGGTGGTGACGACGGGCACACGATTCATGATGAGCATAAAAGTAAAAATAATCGTGAAACTGATGCTGAGATGTTACTACTCGAAGCTTCTGCTGCCATTGACAATTTGTCTAATGTTTTAGACAGGGTGCTTAGTAGGATTATCGAAATTAAAAGTGATAAGAATGATAAGCTATTTCAGGAACCTCCACCGAAGGAGGATTGTTCAATTTGTATGCTACCAATGCCGTATGCAGAAAATATAAATGGAGTAACATCATCATATATGCATTGCTGTGGGAAGGTAATATGCAGAGGATGCATGTGTGTATCGGCTGATGAAATGGTAGATGGTAATATAAAACGTTGGTGCCTGTTTTGCAGAGAACCAATATTTGAAGAAGAAGATCATCTTCATCTGAGGAGATTGAAGCAGAGAATGGAAATGAACGATGCCAATGCATTTTTCACTCTAGGAATGTATTACCGTGATGGGAGGTACGGGTTACGACCGGATTTGAACAAAACAGTTGAGTTATGGGGAGAGGCGACAGAGCTTGGTTCTATCGAGGCTCATTATGAGCTTGGTGGTGCATATCTAAATGGCGAAGTCGTTGAAGAAGATGAAGGAAAGGCTATCCATCATTATACGCTTGCAGCAATCGGAGGGCATGAAATGGCAAGACACATTGTTGGCCTTATAGATCAACGAAATGGCAACATGGATCGAGCAATGAAACATTGGATGATTGCGGCAAGAAGTGGATTTGATAAGTCTTTGAAAAAGATTGGGGAAGGATATAAAGCTGGACATGTGACAAAGGATGAGTATGCCAAGACGTTGCGTTCATATCAAGTGTCTGTATATGCAATGAAGAGCGAAGAAAGAACTAAAGCTATGGAAGTAACGAAAGAGATTCAAAAGAAAATGCAAAGCGGGTGGAGAAGAGTAGCGGCTGGATAAATGTTGTTGAACAGTCTTGTTCTAATCTACATAACCCCCTGATAATGTTGATATAGCAATGAAACACTTCATCATAGCAGCAAGGAGTGGATTGGATGAATCATTGAAGAAGGTTGGGGAAGGATACAAAGCCGAACACGTTACAAAAGAGGATTATGCAAGTACTCTACGGTATCAAGTGTCTGCCAATGAGATGAAGAGTGAGCAAAGAAAAATAGTGGCTACACTAGAATCTAGAACACTGAAGGCGAAGGCGAAGGAGGGAGTAATATAAACTATTAATTAGAGAAGACTTAAGATACACAACACGGAAGTCGTATGTAATTACATACTCATCTTTATCCTTTTTGCAATGAAGTAGTTTATCTATATAAATGACATGAGTTGACGGCTTTATAACACAAAGAATAGGCGGTCGTATCAAGTAGTACAGTAGAGTCCTTCCTTGCTTTTATTACTTGCGTTCATCAAAGGATACCGGCTAAATATCTTTCCACTACAAACTACTGTGAGATGACAACTAATAGTAGAGACCATAGGAGCCATGAGTACAATAGATCATCAATGTCATCAGCAGGAGATGTATCAGAGTGTACGATGACGAAGAGCGGCGGCGAGGGTGGCAATGGTGGATGACGAAATAAAGATATGCTCATCATAATATATTATGTACAAAAATTGTGAAGTCTACCTATTGCATTTGAGGGGATGAAAAGGGGAGCCAACTTCAGTAGTATGTTATAAGTATACTCAGTATTGATACCTAAGGATGCCAGTGTTTTCGACATAACAGAATATAAGCTTATTCAGAAGTATCAAATCTATCTCAAACCAAACCTCTCCAAATGCCAACCACAGTAAACAAATGCCATCTAGTAAAAGTAAAGAGGAAATGATCGTATGCTTTGGGGAAGCTCTACAACATCAGATATGAATATAATATTACAGAGGATAAAGAGAAAACATTTTAATTGTTCAAAGAAGGTTCGGGGCTCATGATCATACAGTGTCTCATTACTATTACTCATTTTGCAACGATAGAACAAGACACTTATATATGGTCTTAGATTAATTGGAGTAGATGAACACACATCTTGGGGATTATTGTATCTTATACCTTCTTGTTACGATTATTGTTACGATTACTCCGTCGGATGTTGACATCTTGGGAGATCACATTTGATAACCACTCGGCACCACAATATTGACATAATTTATTACAATACAATAAAAACAATCAATACAATAAAAGAATACAAGCATATCATGAAGTCTGTCATGAAATTAGCTATCCTAGCGTTGATCGGCGTTGCTGCGTCCAGTGCCTCAGCTCATGAACTCCGTGGCCACAAAGTCAAGGTAAGAAGAAGTATTCATTGCTTGATCTAGTCTACGAGAATGTATTATCTCTCATCCTCTCGTTCAATATCTATCCTTGTCTTTCATAGGCCATCGAGAATGCAGCTGACTTCTCTCCAAAAGAGGAGTTGATTGCCGAAGGCCGAGGTCATTGGGATGATTCTTGGAATGACTATGGACGTGGATATGATAACTCTGGTCGTCATCATGGACGTGACCACCGTGACTATTACGATGATGAGTGGAACCCACGTTGGCGGACCAATTATGGTCAACCTGCATGGAAGCGCCGAGCTAATGGAGATTGGAAGCCTACTGCATCTCTTAAGCGTCAGCGTAACCGTTTGCAACGCCAAGATCGTCAGTGGGATCGTCGTAACTGCCGACACTGCAGCGAACAGGAGAGTGCTCTTTTGTCTGACATAGAAGTAGTTTAACGAGGATGAAGCCGACTTCATTGCGGGCTTCCTCAACGACTAAGAAGAAATCTCAATAGAATACATAGTGACTTAATTCTACTTATGTTCATCGTACCTAATACACACGACTATTCTACATATCTTTCTTGACTCTACTGATACTCATCTTTGATTCTCTTTGCAATGGTCTGTAGTTGAATGTTTGACGTGCCTTCATATATACTACCAACTTTGCAATCTCTATAGAACTTCTCGGCAAGTAGATCCTGTGTAAAGCCAACTCCGCCTAGCCATTCAATGGATTTGCTTGCCACCTTCTCAGCCACTTGAGAAGCATACAGCTTCACCATACTTGCCTCTTTCACAAACGGAATTCCATTCTCTTTCAAACGGCATGCATTGTATGCCATGACTTCGGCCGCATGAATCTCAGTAGCAATCTGAGCATACTGATGCTCCATACCCTGTCAAAGATGAATGTATGCATGAGAGGTCATTACACATCTATCACCTACTTTAAAAGAATGTCGAATATGCTTACCTGAAAGTCTGCTAGCTTTGTACCGAACTGTTTCCTCTCATTCAAGTATGGCATTGATATGTCCATGCAACCCTTGGCAATCTTAAAGTTCAAAGCAGGCTGGGCATGAGCATATTATAGCAATGTATACATACAATACAAAGGACTTGACATGTACGGCCACTTACCCCAATTTGCTGACAAGCAATACCAATTCTACCTTCATTTAGAATGTTGATGCAATACTTGTAACCCAAGCCTACTTCTCCAAGTACATCAACGGCCTCAACTTTGACGTTATCAAACACCACGGGACATGTACTCGAAGCACGTAGTCCCAACTTCTTCTCTTTGTTACCAACAGTAACACCCTCGGTGTTTGCATCTACCATGAATGCAGTTATACCACGATGTTTTAATGATGGATCTACGTTAGCAAATACAAGAAAGACACCCGCCTCATTCGAGTTGCTTATCCATAACTTCTCTCCATTCAATGTATAATAAGATCCATCTTTGGAAGGAGTTGCTGTTGTTTTCATTGCAAAAGCATCTGTTCCCGATCCCGCCTCTGATAATGCAAATGATGATACACAATCGGTTGCTAATCGAGGTAGCCATTTATCTTGAATTTGTTTTGAGCCCCAGAATCTAATTGCATTGTTTGTTAATGTGTTATGTATATCAACTAGGATCGATACAGAAGGGTCAACCCGTGATAGTTCTTCTACTACTAAACATGCTGATGTAAAATTCATACCGGAGCCACCATATTCTTCTGGTATTTCCTTAAGAAGAGAGAAGAGGATGCATATTAGAGTATGTGCATATCATATGAGCATATCATATGTACATATACGAGCATATTATATCATACATATCATATGTGCATATCATACTACGCTAAACACTCACCATTCCCATAAAGCCATGATCAAACAAGCTCTGTATAATCTCCGGACGTGTCTCGCATGCATCATCCATCTCACGAACAATTGGTTTCAACTCCTGTTTTGCCCACATGCGAGCTGCATCTCGTACCATCATTTCATCTTCGGTGAATGATGTTACTGGCATTCGATTTCTCCATTCTTCGGCATTATGATGATGGTTATCGTCGTCGTGTATCATTGATGTAGAGAATGAATGTGATGGTATAGTAGATGATATAGTTCTTGATATTCTTGGGGAAACTACTAGACGCCGTATTGCAATCATTGTTATCAAGATTTGGAATTGGAAGATATTTTTGCAATGCAAATAATATGCAATCTTTCTATTCTATTTCTATGTTTACTCGGCGGATAAGAAACCAAAGCTGCAGAATCCCTCATGTACCTAACATATAGTAATATCTCTTTATCGGCAAGGCAAAGTAGTGATTTATGACCGATAGTACATAGGCAGGTAGGTGGCCATCATGATGTTATTCTCAGAATTGTGATTGTCATTGAGGTCGATACGTAGCTATACGTAGACACCAAAAAGTCTAGGAACCACCCCCTCTCACTCTCTAACAAATAACAAACTAACAAGGCAGGAGTGTGTTGGCTTTTGTATGTCATTCACACCATCACGCTCCCTTGGTAGAAGAATAGGATGAAGACTGATAATAATAATGTATCAACATGTGCGATGTGTGGCGTCGATGGTATGGATGTAAAATTATCCAATAATAAGCTGTGCACACTGTGCACATCATGTGCACAAAAAGTTGTAATTTGCAAAGAAGATGGTTCCCAAACTTCAAGTAATAATAATGATATTGATAATACCGATGTATTATCAGCAGGTTTGGATACAATGAAATTATCTAATGATGATGATGGGGTAGATATATTAGACAATAAGCTATTTCAAGATTCTCCGCCGAAAGAAGATTGCCCGATTTGCATGCTGCCGATGCCATTTACTGAAGGAGTATGTGGAGTAGGTACGGTGTATATGCCATGCTGCGGAAAGCTGCTATGTTTTGGATGTGTATTTGCTGCCCAAGTTGAGATGAAGAAGGGAAACATGAAATCATTGTGCGCGTTTTGTAGGGTACCGCTACCTGATTCGAATAAAGAATACATGAAGAGATTTAAGAAGAGGATGGACCTGAACGATGCTGAGGCCTTCTATGAGCTTGCATGTCAATATGAACAGGAGGGTGTTTTAGGCTTGACACAAGACTTTAATAAAGCATTGGAATTAATGAATCGTGCAGCTGAGCTTGGGTCATTGAAAGCTCATCATAGTATTGCCCAAAATTATTATAACAGTGACATTGTCGAGAAGGATTTGAACAAAGCAATCTATCACTGGCAGATTGCAGCAACTGGAGGGCACATGGCAGCAAGGTATAATTTAGCTGTAAATGAATACAACAGCGGCAACATGGTCAAGGCAATGAAACACTTTATGATTGCAGCAAGGGATGGATGCGATGTCGCGTTGAAAAGGGTTGGAAAAGGATACAAAGAAGGACATGTTACAAAGAATGAATATGCAAGTATGTTACGTGCATATCAATCCTCTTGTGATGAGATGAAGAGTGGACAAAGAACAAAAGCTGCCTTACACTCAGAAAGTTGGTAAAGCTATCTTTAAACTCAACATCTGGCACCACCACGCCAAGCCATGCATCTACCATTGCCTGTGTCCGACTTGGCACAGCATCGGCTTTTGTCAGGGGCATTACTATATCCACAAGTTTGACAATTCCATCTCTCTGACTCTGATTGAACAGATGTTTGATCTACTACCCAAGCATAACCGGGTTTTGGCTTTGGAAGATTAACGCCTACTTGTTTTGGCTTTGGCTTTGACTTTTTCTGTGGTGCCACGGCTGCTGCCTTCTTAGGGCGTGATTTAACACCAGCTTCCTTTCTTAGTTGTTTATTCTCTTCTTTCAATTGAGCCAATTCTCCCATTAGTGATGCATTTGTCTTACCAAGAAATGCTGACATATATCCATCAAGACTGCAGCCACTTTGTTCATATATTTGTTTAACTTTCTCAAACTTATTGAAGAGGATACATGGTGCATGAATCTGTAGATTTGGATTGTAACGATGATATATATTTGGTTTTGAGCTCTCGTATTGAGGAGTCAGTGTGAAGAATAAGATGTAGCGAGACTCCTTTGCGGAAGTTGGATTACCAGGTCCTCGATGTATTAACTGTGGAAGACAGATTACTCCAGACCCTTCCTTAGCAGTCACAGGGCCACAATAACTATCACACGACGCTGGAGCTGCCTCATCAAGCAGCTCACCAAACGCTTCCGTTATCTTCTTCCCCAGATCGTAAGGTTTATGAGGTCCCTTACAATCACAATACCAACTCTCATTCGTTACATGTACACCTCGTCGGTAATCACTATCGGGTAACATCTCGTCTCTTCCACAAGAATCACACGTAACAGTAATGCCTGTGGGATAGTCCTTTTGATTCCCTTCGTACTTTGCAACCCGTGTAGGTTCTTGGTTGTTTTTCAAGTGTATAAGTACTACACCACACGAGGTACAATGATCATCTGCATGGGGTAGTTGAGGATTAGATCCCGGTGGTGTAACAAGTACCTTTGGTGTGTCAATTGTAAACCCAGTATAGTGAGATTGTTTTTGTTCTCCTTCCCCTGATGAACTCGACTGTTGTACTTTACCAAATATCTCCTTCATTGTTATTCTTGTTGTAACACATCTTTCAATTTCCTTCTTCATCTGTTCAAGTGTCGTACCTGTTACATTCATTTGCAATGCATTACTAATCTCTTCGACTTCTATATCGGATGGTAATTTTCTTTTATTTCGAGGAGTGTCTAATAATTCCATATTAGCTTTCTGTTCTTGGTAGACATTAACTTTGGTAGATGCCTCCTCGCGGATCTGTTTAATTAGACCTTTGGGTAGTATTTTGGATAATTCAACGAATCCGTATTCGTCAATCTTTTCAATGTAGGAGATAATGGGTATTAAGTTGACACTTAGGTAAGTATATGACACATCATATACACAACTTTACATAACTTTGCACATATCACAGCACAACTTCATTTATCATATCTTCATTGCAATCCATATATACTTTGGCTAAATAATCCACATATTCACACTCACCTTACTAGGATCATCATTCCTAACACATTCATCAATCTTGGGCAGTTCAACAATTGGAGTCTTCTTCTTGACTTTGCGTTGATGTTTCTTCTCTTCATTCTTCTTTACATTATCATCATTGGATGTGTCAATACCTTCTAATGAACGTATTATGGCAAGCCGTAGACTCATTTTAAGATAAGATGATTCTGCTATTCCTTGATAGGTTAGGATTTGCCGCTGCCCTAATGCCGCTGCCCTAATAAAAGAGCAAGGGTGCCTTGGCGGTTTGCTTTGGCGAGTTAACGAACTATACTATGAGGTAATTAGTGCTCTTAGGAAGAAGAGAAGCTCATCTTTATTCTATTTGTATGCGGGTCGAATAATCTCAAGGCAGCTAGAGGGAAGAATACCAGCAGAAGACTGTTGTAGAATATGGTCGGGTGGTGGAAGTTTGTAACATAGACTCTTGTGCATATCACATTGCAATAAATATCCTTCTCTTGTTTCACGTCCAAGAAGTATACAGTATACAGGAGTAGTCTCTTGAGTGGAAACGGCGTGTATAAGATCTGTTATTATTGTACAATATACTCATTGTATCAAAAGACTATCAGTATCGCCGTTATGACCGCAGAGATCGAGAAACAAAAGAATAATGAAATGCCAGGTCTTAAACGAATGGAGAGTGATCACAGTCATCACGGAGCTGTACAATTAGCCCCATTACCAACACAAGAAATAGCTCGTAGAAAGACAGTGGAAGCAGAGCAACGGCGTACATCTCAGGTTAGTTTAACATCCTTTACAAGTGATGGTAGTTACAGCTCGGATCCGGGTAAGATATCAGAGGTTGGTAATCTTAGATTTCTAAATGATGTAGATATGCCCAATGGTGAGAGCTCTATACTAGGAAGGGGTGCTTTTGCAATGGTACGATTAGCAAGGAGAAGAACACATCAACGCAGTGCCTCAATGGTATCTGGATTATCAAACACATCACATGATACAAGTATACATGCTCATCATCATCAAAAACGAAGGGCTAAATCTTACTCTAATGGAATGGGAACTCATAATGCATCTTCCTTAGAAAGTAGCGGTAGTGATAGAGATGAGAGTGGTGGTATGTTAGTAGCAGTGAAGATATTTGAAAAGTCATTATTAGAAAAGTGTAGAACAGTCGAACGTGACACCAGCAGTGGAGATATGGAAGTGCATACTGCATTGGAAAATGTTGAAAGAGAAATAGCAGTAATGAAAATGATACAACACCCCAATTTGGTATCCTTATACGAGGTTATTGATACCGGAAGTAATAGATTGTACATGGTTCTCGAATATTTGCCATTAGGTGAAATCATGAGTAACATAGTAGGGAGTGGAATATACAAACGTCGACCTGTACGGAATGGAGAGAAAGAGTTAAGGGGAGTTACTAAAAATGGACACTTTGATGAAGAACATGCAGCATTATACTTTGTGGATATTATGCATGGATTAGCACATTTGCATAAGAATCATATTGTACATCGTGATTTGAAACCAGAGGTAAGTTGAGAAAGTGTATGTTTTGGTATCATTATACTCCCCACTGTATATAGCTAACGATTATCATCGTTCGTTGTATTGGGGTATAGAACATATTACTTGACTCTAAAGGGTTTGCAAAGATCAGTGACTTTGGAGTGGCACATCTATTCGAAGACGAAATGCAAACTGGAGGACGGTCTTCTCTTACCAGCTCACTGATACAACAAACTCAATATACAGACAGAATTGATCCAGAAGCAGCATATTTGAGTAGGAAACAATTAGATTCTGCTATGGAAATGGAGTCAATGTCTGAGTTGGGAAAATTGACAAAGACAGAGGGAACATGGTGTTTTTGGTCACCTGAAATGTGTACCGAAGATTCTCTAGTTTTCAGTGGGTATGCATGTGATATATGGGCAGCAGGGATATGTCTATATGTCTTTACAACTGGGGAATTACCCTTTTATACTGAGATACCACTACTTCTATTTGATACGATTGCTGAGGCTAATGTCAAGTTAGATAAGTACAAGTTGTCAAAAGATGTAAAGGATATACTCAAGAAGGTATTGGCTAAAAACCCTTCCGCTAGAGCGGGAGTTGGGGATTGTTTAAAACATCCATTCTGTCAACAAGCTAGGTTACAAAGGATTCGAGAGCTAGGTAATGATGTAGAGAACCAGGATGAAGTAGTTGTGAACAAAGAGGATATGAGAAAGGCCTTCTCACAAACAAAAACGGGTACCCTCCGCGGATTGGCAAACACAGTTAGTAAACGCATACTTTATTTGAAGAGCCGTCTATCAAACACGGAATCACAAGCGAGCATGAGATTATCTACCGGTGACGTGACGGCGGAAGATAGGCACACCGCAAAGAAGAAGCGAGTGTCGGCATTCTCTTTCTTCTCAAAGTCTAAGATGACAATGAGTATGGACGATGAAGAGGACAATGGCGGGGGTAGAGACACAAAGAAGCCAGGGTTTATGGCCAAGATTTGGAAGTCGACAGGTCAGATAGGCAGATAATAGTGTACATTAAGAATAGAATAGGATTAGGTCAATCAAAACTCTTCTTTAAACATTTAGTTAGATACTTTCAACCCCGAGAAGTTGAGCACTTAATCCCCCGACGTGCTTCCCCATGTCTTTGTTGTGCAGCCCTAAAGGTGCCACACATCAAATCTATATCTAAAATAACCCCCCTTAACTTGGTGCCGCAGACAAATCAACCTCAAAGTCCTCATCAACCAAGATCATATTATCCAAAGGCTGTCCGGGTGCAACCATGGGAAGACACGGTGTCCTCTCAATACGAACATGGAACAAAACAGGTTCATCATCATAATCTTCCAAGAATTCACGCATCTTCTCTGGTAATTCCTCCATACTTTCACAGTATATACTCTTAATATCAAACGCGGCGGCCAGGGTGGTATACTTGGGACTTTTATTCCGTACGGCAATATACCGCTCATCATGGAATAGACGTTGCCAATACTCCACCATCATTTGGGATTCATTATCCAAAATTAATAACTTGACGGGTATCTTCTCCTCACCGATGGTCTTGAGTTCGGTAAAGGTCATGTTAAAACTACCATCGCCGTCGATGGAGATACAAATCTTACCCGGATTGGCAAGCTTGGCACCCATACAGTAGCCAAGGGATACACCCATGGTACCAAGGGATCCAGACGAGAGCATTTGACGTGGCTGAGTCCACGTAACAAGCTGTGCGGCAGCCATTTGATGAATACCAACCCCGGTGGAGAAGATGGCATCATCAATCTTACCCGAGGCTAAAAGCTGTTTATCCATTTCATGGATAACACTTTGACAGCACATCTTCGACCTCATTACGTCGTGTGAATTGCCCTCGTCATCCTGTATGGTATACTTCTCAGCGGGGTACTGATTAATCTTGATGGGGAACTCAGCCTCTAGACTGTGTTTCTTCTCAATCCACTCCTTAGTCCGTGCCGTGTCGGTGGGTGGGTTGGCACGAATAGCGGCATTAATACTCTGAAGGAACTTCTTCCCGGTAGAGTGGACGAAGTAGTCTGGCTTAACCTGCTTGGCATTCTCGGAGAAGCGGACATCAACGTGGATAACACCTCCACGTCCTTCCTGTGCGGCTTGTCTCGCCGCGGGGATGAAGTCCGATGGACGGCCGGTGATACGATCATCAAACCGTGATCCAATACATAATAACAAATCACATTCTTGAATTAAGTAGTTGGGTGTGGCATGTCCATGCATACCCAACATGTTAGTCGCCAAGGGATGACGTTCATCAAATGTCCCGAGGGCATGTAAAGTCGTAGCCACGGGTATTTGTAATGTTTCGGCTAATTCCATCAATTCCTCACTTGAATCATTGGCACCCTGACCGGCAATAATAAATGGACGTTTGGCATTCTTAATCATATCCGTCATTTCTTTCATCAAACCACCATCTTCATCTAACTTACCAGTCTTCCGCTCATCATTCTCATCATATATATTCGTATATTCAACACCTGAATAAATAGTATTCGTATAATGATGATCTAAATGATACGCATCATGACCACTTTCAACACTTTGTAATTCACCAAGTTCATTTACTTGAAAACTCAATCCCTCTTGAGCACCACCTAAATGAATAGCCGTAGTATCAGGAATTAATCGTACAAATTCATCATCATGTTTCATATTATATTCCATATCTCCATCGGTATTGTACGTACCCAATCCATCTAAGAAGTTACTAATTAATTCCTCCGTTAGAGATTGTATTTGTAAATCTTTGGGTAGATCAATAAAGACTGGCCCGGGTCGGCCATGTCGACTAATATAAAATGCATAATCCATTGCAAATGGTACCTCTGCTGCATTTTTAATTTGATAAGACCATTTAGTGACTGGTTTCATAATTTCGACAGCGGGTGCGGATTGGAAGGCATCCTGTGGTGCTGTTGTTGCGGCTTGACCACATAGTACAATTAGTGGTACACCATCACACATGGCATCTGTAATGGGTGTTACTAAATTGGTCGCTCCAGGTCCAGACGTGGCAACGACAATTCCGGCAGCCAACATACCATCCTTTTCTTCGACACTACTCTTGGCAATCCCCTCGGCAACATGTCCCGCTGAACTTTCATTGGAGTTAGTAATCCAACGAATCCTCTTATCCTCACCATGACGTGGATGTGCATGATGGAATTGATCAAGAAGTGGTAAAATTGCACCACCACTATACCCATTTACAACACTAACATCATGTTCTAACAATTTACTGTAGATTATATGTGCGGCTGTTTCATCTTTAAATGTATTCATATATTTCTGTGCTGCGGCTTTACTTGCCATTTCAGCACTGCCGTTGAGATGGTCCTTCCATGCTGTTTGGGACATTACGGAATTGGATCCTACCCATCCTACTGATTTACCTACTGATTTACCAGTGGTGGATGGGTCGGGTACAATTGTTGATTTGAGTTCAGTTGAAAAGTAGTTGATTGGTTGACGTATAGTTGGTATTGCCGAGGTGTCTAGTAAGGTTGGTGTAGTTGATAGTGGTGACGAGGAAGGTATGGAGGGTATACTTGGAATAAAGGCATGTACACCTTGTTGTTTCTGTGGTGAGGAGTGGAGTGATGCCACTAAGACTGCGGCTGCGAATGCAAACTTCATACTGGTGGCGTTATTAATTATTATTTTTTGACGTTATCTTCTTCTTTCTAATGGTACTTATTGGTATTACAGGGCCTTATGTTGTCGTGCTTTATACTCCTACTGCAACGGCATTGTTAATGGTTGTATGAATGAGAGATGATTGTTTGAAGCCAATGAGCTGGCGGCGACGGACAGACTTATTATGTTATTCATCTGCGAGTCGTCTCGAGTCTTCATTGAGCAAGCTACCGTAATGGCATTATAATGTTAAAGTTCATTTATCTTTTCATACGTTTATTCTAATGTTAAAGTTCGTCATTTATCTTTTCATACGTTTATCCATAAGAAGCAAAGTGAGCTTACTTATACACACAAATGCCCAGTTATCAATCTCTACATAAAGAGCAGCAGCTTGATACCTTGTTCACTATTTACGCAAGGATCTTTCGTACTCATCTTTTGTGGCAAAAGCATCCATGCAGGCCTCATATTCAGCAGCTTGGTTCTTTGTACACTCTTCATCTCTGCTACAGAACCCTGGCTACTCATATTCAGCAGCTTTAGTCCGCTGGTCGCTCTTCATCTCATTTCTTATGTTTTGATACGATCGTAATGTACTTGTATACTCATCCTTTGTTACAAATCCACCTTTGCATCCTTCTCCGACCCCCTTCAACGACTCGTCAAATCCAGATCTAGCTGCAATCATGAAGTGTTTCATAGCTCGATCAATATTACCGCTTTCCAATTCTATCATACCAAGGGCATGCCTTGCCACTTCATGTCCTCCAATTGCTGCAAGTTTCATGTGATAAGCAGCCCTTTCCTTATCTATATCAACCCCACGACCAGTTCTATATACAATACCAAGACAATAATGTGCTGTGATCGATCCAAGCTCTGCTCCCCGTTTCCATAATTCAAAAGCTTTTCTATTGTCCTGTGGTAAACCCATACCTCCTCTATAATAACTATTTCCCAGCTCATGAAATGCCTCACTATCATTCAACTTCATCCTTTTCTTGTATTGCATTAATTCCTTTTTATGCGAAATATTGATAGGCTCTCTACAAAATGAGCACAAGCTTTTTATATTCCCTTCATCCATCTCTTGACTTTCTGTTGTGGCACATCCATAGCAGAACAATTTGCCGCAGCACGCCATGTATGTTGATTCGACTCCGCAGCATTGTGCATATGGCATTGACAGCATGCAAATTGGACAGTCTTCCTTTGGTGGAGGGTCGGCAAACAACTTTTCATCAGATATGCAATTTTGTTCACATGATGATGTGCTCATTCTCTTGCCTGCGGTGGTCGACACCGATACACTATCCGATAAACTGATACTACCAATACCGTCTGATATATTTTCTGTGCCGCCTGATGTATTATCATCTCGGGCTAATTCAGCTGCACGTTTTCTACATTCCTTTTTGTGTTTTGATCGGTGAGCAATTTGACATTCTCGATTGCAATACTTAGACTAGCTAGCTTGCATGCTGTGCAAATCTTGAGATTATCACCACTCTTGCCACACGCGGCACATACTGATATAGGATTACTATCATTGACGGTAGTACTGCTCATTCTCAGCCTTAACTTTGTATATGGAGGTTTATTTGCCCAAAACAAACCTATTTAATAGCTTATTGCAATATAAAGGCTGATACTTACAGACTATCGATGAAATTAAGAAAAAGCCTTTGAATAATTTTCTTCGCGTGGCTTTAGCGTTGATGCTGAATGGTATATATCTATTGTCATTCATTTCAGTTTTTAAATAGTAGTTTAGGATATTCATCAGTTTAGTTTAGTGGATATTATTGATAAGAGGATCAAATTGGATTAGTTTGATTAGTTTATCACCGAATATATAATATCCTATTTAAAATTATTAATGTGGTCAGTTATTAATATTGTGGTAAGTAGTATACTCTGCTTTGCAAAAGGCGAAGAAACATTGAGAGGACAAGTACTACGGAAGAGAATTCGAGAACATACTAATGTTGATTTAGATTACAATGTTCGACAAATAGATGAAAGTGAATCGACTTCATGGCCTACATACTCACCTAATACTCCATGGCCAACTCGTCCTCCGTGGACATCCTCACCAACTGTGTCTCCTCGGCCTACCAACCAACCAACAACTAGAACTCAATCTCCAACGATATCTAGTTCGCCAACAGTTTCATATCAACCTACTTATACTGGAGGATGTATGAACCTTACATTTAGCATGCTACTACCTCCGAAAACTTTGGAAGTTTATAAAATCATGTGGTATGTGAGTTCAGATGAGATAGATTTTGATTGGTTTGGTATAGATGATGATTATATAGATTCAGATGATGATTATATTGATGTAGGAATTTGGGGACCAATAGTCTATGATATAGAATGGGATGGAAAGAATTGGGATGGATCATCGACATATCTTCCTAATACAATACTAGTTGAGCATTCAAATGGAACGAATACTAATGAACAAAAGTTATGCATTCCAGAAGGAGATTATACTTTCCACGCAAGAGTTAGTGGTGAAATCAGACAACCTGGATCGAAGCAGCTGCCGTTTCATGGAAATACTGCTCTAGTAGATTATGATGATGGTGTCCCTGAAGAAGGCTTCGGTGTGAACAATTCGTGGTTCATTCTATCTTCTGGAGACGATAATATTGCCTGTGGAGATTTACTGTCAGGTTGGGAGGACATTGCAGAAGAAAATAGATATGTGGATGGATATAATTTGCAATTTACACTTCCACCCAACAACGCTAGTGGTATTAATGCTACATCATCGTCATCTTCTTCGTGTTTCGGTATAGATGATGGTGTTGGAAGGAATGATATTGCTCTTAAAACCTTGCAGTGTTACTATAGTGCTTTTGATTATGATTTTGATCCTGATTTGAGGAACGAACTCTTGAACTTGGATAAGATGATAAACTTGAGGATAGTAAACCCTGACATGTGGTTCAGTGAGGAGTGTGGTCAGCTCCTTTCTAATGCATGCAACAACCGCAACAGTCTGGGATTTACTGACGATCAGATGGACGAGTTTTGTGCCTATCATCAATGTGCAATCGACAAGAGGAGTGCATACTATGATAACTCTTCTCATGAATGTGAGTGTTTATACAATCAATGGGATTGTAAATACGGGAGAATGGGCTGCACTAAAGAATCACTAAGAGGGACGTCTCTCGAATGCTGTGGCAATACTGGCAACTCATGCATATGTATGCTAAAGCCGTTATGCATGGATGGTGATATGGAAATGTGTGGAGACTACGCTTCCAACTGCTGTGCTGAAGGAAATGACAATTGCAAATGTGACTACTCGACAAAGTCCTGCATTGGACAATTGCAAGATGAAAACGATTCGAACAACTATGGCGGCTCTTGTATGGAGGCTGATATGTCATGCGCTCAATGTGATGGATTTTATGGCTTGGGAGGGTGCAGTGGGTCAATAATCAATCACTGTGAGCGTGGATGTGATTATTGGACAAATTTGTGTCTTGAATATCCCGGCGTAAGCTGTGATATAGCTGCAGGAAAGTCCGTATATTGTTTTATCATGCGTTTTCTTATGTTCAATATGAACTTTCGGCTACTTTTACTTTACTTGACACTTGGAACTTCATTTGAGCTTAACTTGCCTTTACTTGATTGCTTATGTGAACCATATGTACTAACAGAAGTTACTATCATCTCTCTTTCATCTTCGTAAAAGGTCGTTGCTGTGGATCATCTGTTTGTTATGGATCGCACAATCCATCCTGCTACTGTGAGTTCTTCCGGTATGCAAAGGATGAACTTGGTTATGAACTGGAATATAAAGAGGCATGTCAACGTACATCGCAACTGACCTTAGGCAATCCTGACACGGAACGACAGCAGTTGATTAAACTGTATGACAATCTTAATGGAGATAATTGGTACAACAACTCATTGTGGAAAAGTGAAGAAGAACATCACTGCAATTGGTTTGGTATATCTTGCAATGAGGAACAACTAGTATTTGCACTAGCCTTAGGTAGTAATAATTTGACCGGGGATTTCTTCAACGTAGGGGACTTCAATGGTAACGACAAAATCATATCACAACTACATCAAATCGCTTCACTTCAATTATCTGATAACAAACTTCATGGCAAGGTTGGCTACATAGATTTGTATGAATCCAGAAGTTTACAGCAAGTTGATCTTTCTGGTAACGGCTTCAGTGGTGAATTACATGTACTACTTTCGCCTTCATTACAATACCTTAATGTTAGTCGCAACTCGTTTACATACCTAGGAGGATATCCAAAGTATAAAGGATCGTACCAGACAATACATACAATTGATATGGGCTACAATGATATAGAAGCAGCGGCGTCTGATGTTTTAAAGGATATGCCACCCAATTTAAGAGAACTCGTTCTGACAGGCAACTCAATAGGAGGTAATCTTCCAAGTCCATTGCCTCTTTTAGAAGAAATGAGAAGATTTATGATAAATGAAAACCAATTGACGGGGGAGTTACCAGATATATCAAGATCATTACCTATCATTCGTGAGTTAGATTTATCAAATCAAACTGGTAGTGGTTTGACGGGACCTATTCCTACACGATGGTCAAATATGCGTGACCTCGAGAGGTTTGATCTATCATACAACAACTTTAATGGCAAACTTCCGCCTAGTATTGGTAGTCTACCTCAACTGAGGGTATTGAATGTATCAAACAATGTATTAAGTGGAAGTTTTATACCCTATGAGATGGGAAAGCTTGCAGGTTCTTTGCAATATTTCGATGCATCGAATAATAAGGGCACTGGCTTGCTTCCTTCCATTTTGGGAGATTTTTCTGAAGCTTCGATACAGTTGAGTGGCAATAATATCATGCCTCCAGCCCCTCTTTCACTATGTGATGTTAGGTTTTTTGATCTCAAGGATAATACCACTCTTTGTCCACCTCAGGAAAGTCCGAGTTAGTATTGTGTTATCTGTGAATGTTATGTCTATGAAGTCTGAGTTTGCCTTTATTTGATTACTTTTTCAAACTACATGATGTACTGACATAAGTTATGATCACTTCTCTCTTATCTTCATGTACTGTGTTGCGCACATCATACAGAGAAACGTTCTAAAAGAGTTTTACTACTCAACAAAGGGTAATGAGTGGACCGAAGCAACAAACTGGATAGATCCCTACTCCAACTATTGTGATTGGATGGGTGTTCAGTGTTTAGAAAGTACCATAATTGGTCTCAATTTGACGCACAATGGACTGTCAGGAAAGCTATACGAGGGAATTGCGTCATTACATGAGCTGAAGGTTCTTGATCTAAGTGACAACGATATCAAGGTATGTCTTTAAGTATCTTTTAAATATTGATATTGTAGACCTAACTTCTATTTCTATGCTACAGGGGACCATACCACAGAGTTTGGGCAATCTCTCTAAGCTTGAACGATTAAGACTTAGCTTTAATGCTTTTGTCGGACAAGTTCCAACTGCTTTTGGTAATTTGAGTAAGCTTGAGTTGATACAACTACAGGGCAATCGTTTAGAAGGAGAGGTACCGCTCAGCTTGAATGTATACAAGACATCTTTTCAAGAATCATCCTTTATATCTGATTGTGGTGTACCTACCGACTTTGATGAGCCTTTACTTTGTGAAGAGTGTACGATGTGTTGCAACAATAATGGAGACTGCCACTCTACTGAACCTGCTAGACTATCGCAGGTCCCTGCCAAGAGAGGTTTTAGTTCCTATGCTGAGTTTATTTGGGTGTTCCTTTTTCTTTTAATTGCATATTGTATGTTGATAGTGGCTGCCTCTAGTCTATATGATCTTCGTCGGTCAGAACGGTGTACTGTTACTGCTCGACGACCGTCCGTCAAGATTAGAGACAAGAAGTATGCTATGGATACCATTGGACAGGACTCAGTCTACAGCTTCTACCTCACAACGAGTGGGCTCGGTTGGGTTATTGCTCTTGCTGTATTAGCTGTTCAAATAGCGGCATTAACGATGTTCGTTAAGGCGGCTGTGAAGGACTTCTCCGACGATCGAAGCGACTTCATCTATTCGTTCAAATGTCCTCGCAACAACCTATATTGCACAGATGAAAGTGACTTGACATGGCAGGGTTGGTGTTTGTTCGTTATATTGATGGCAGCCCACTTGTTGAAAGATATTATAAATGGATTAAAGCTGCTCATTTTAAGTGGCAAGAGAAGACACAGCAAAAGCAAGAGAATACGTTATCTTGCAGGTAAGTGAACATGTATGATGTGCACTTTTCCGAGCAGTATCATCATTTTGTGCACATATGCACTTTTACTTACACACTCTCTCATCCTCATTTACATAACTTCCAGGAGGCTTCTTTATTACTTGGATTAGTATGTTTACTTTGTATGCTTCAACAGTCTACAATATTGCTATTGCACGAAGTGATACTGATATCATAATCAACACAGGAAAGTCCGAGTTTGTGTTGTTTTGTTGTGTGTTATAGTGTGTTCAATATGAAGACTCGGCCATTCGAATACTTCATTTGAACTTAGTTTCCCTTTATGTGATTGTCTTTGCAAGCCGCATGTACTAACACATGTTGCAATCACTTCTCTTTCATCTTCAAAACTATAAAACGCGCGTCTTCCAGTGATAATTCTTTTCATATGTGATATTGATGAATACTTTTATGCCGCTTTGGTTGCTTTGGGTCCGCTTTGGAAGACCAATCTTGTCGAATCTAGTGATGGCGAATCCAAATATGACGAAAGTAAAAGAAAGATTGAGAAAAGAGATAGTTTCGATGATGTTGATAACAACACACGTGACGCTCAGATAGATATGCTTGTAAAGTCAAATGATCAATTGAAGGAGTCGAATGATGATCTAAAGAAGAGGGTGGAAGTGTTGGAAAAGCTAATATCAAGCAGCTTTCCAAAAAAGGATGAAGAAGAAGAGAAAGAAGAGGGTGATGATGATGACATCCCGCTTGTATATACAAAACAGGATACCTTTTACGCCACTTAACATTTAAAGAGGTCGCTGTGCTTCCCTGCACTATCATCTTATCGTTGAAATGTTATTCTAGTAATATTACCCGTGCATTTTACCACTTTCTACATAGGAATTCGTAGCCTAAAATATACGTAGCCGTGAAATTGCAATTTTTCCAACGTATATT
>Ga0214480_100392_pt1 | contig 22484 bp, 19 predicted proteins | sample M1_20Mar14CPVII9_3_FD_165042 | JGI IMG/M metagenome (GOLD analysis project Ga0214480, IMG submission 165042) | Marine eukaryotic communities from Monterey Bay, California, United States - M1_20Mar14CPVII9sort6BwellE17 | ecosystem: Environmental > Aquatic > Marine > Unclassified | place: USA... | reverse complement strand
ATGGTCCATATCGTCAATTAAATGACCCTAACAATTCCGAGTTCCTCACCGCTTTGGCACGTGGGATGATACCACGTGAGTTGAGTGAGGAAGCTGGTGGTGATGGTGAGGTGGCAGTTGGATTAGTTGATAAACGAGGCGAAGAGTATGACCCTGAAAAACATGGTAGTAGTGGCGGAAGTGGAGGAGGAGGTGGTGGTGGATTTCAATCTTTTTCAGGAGAAGGGCAATCATTAGCAGGCTCGGCAAGGCCTATGGTAATGGCTGGTGTTATTGATCCAAGCAATACAGGTACACCACAACCAGTAGATGAATCTAGACCAACCACATCAATTGCTATTAGGCTACTGAATGGTAAGCGTATTGTTGTTAAGGTGAATTTAGATTCGCCTGTGCTGGAGCTCGGACAACATATTGGTGATCAAGCGGGGAGTGATTCGTATGTGTTGACTAGTGGATATCCTCCTGCAACCATTGATGATTTGGGAAAGACTGTGGAGGAGGCAGGTTTGAAGGGAGCACAGGTTGTGTTGAAGAAGGCATGAGGTTGATGTCATATTATATGTATGTTGTAATCTTCTCGCGGGCGGGGAGATAAATTCTGTTTCGTAGATGGGGCAGATATGATTCTCTTTGATAATGCACCACAATCTACAAGTAGTATTGATGAATTGAGGGCATAAAAGTAGAAGACAGTTATCTTGGAATGCCTTATTTTCATTGTCTTCCACTGCTCATTAACACACTACTCACATGCAGACAAATATATACACAGATCACGGTTTTTTAATAACCTACTGGAGAGGGCATACCGGCCATGACCTCTCCGGCACCCACTGGAGCATCTGGTTGATCCTTCGCCTTGGCTGCTCCAATTGCTTGTGCAAACTTAACACTTGATCGTTTATTTAATAATCCCTCGTGACCTAATCTCTTACGAACTTGTTCTGTAGATGCCATATTCGATGCCACAGCCACCGCATTGCAAAATTTAGATGCCAAATCATCATCCATGTTGGCAAATGTAAATTTATATTCAATGTCGCCCAAATTAGTTTCTAGGTGAATTGTAGTATAAGTGGTATCATTTGCAGCGCCTGGATGGGGTATACTGGGGATAATACTATCATGACTTGGTTGAATTGTTGCCTTTCGATTCATTAATTCAATAGCATATTTCGGTGCTTTACCTTCCTCATTCGTAAATACAAAGCAATGATATCCCTTAATTAATAGAAAGTATAAGCCATCCTTCTCTTTACAACAGCAAAATAAGCTGGATATATCAAACACATTCATAAGGCCGTCACCATCACCACGATGTACTGTGGCATATCCCTCAAAATCTGACCCTGAAGTACCCCGTAATGTTTCAACTGATGCATCTGTTTGACGACCACCTCGACCAAATGAAAATCTAGCAGACATTCGACGTACTGATTCTCTTACACTACTTGTGAGGGATACTCTCCTGCCAGTACTGGCCTTGGAGGATCCTATATTAGAATTATCATCCTTCATCGAGCTACCGATATTATCAGCTTGTTGATCAGTAGCCTGGGGTTTCTCTGTTGTTGTATCGTCTGCCAATTTTTTAGGTAGAAGTTCAGGTATGAACAATGTATAATATCAAGTACCTACGATAATGACTTTATCAAAAAAAAACTTAATGAGTATAAACCTGGCTTCTTCTGTCTGATATTCTCTAGACAATGATCAGTGTTTTGGCAATAAAATCTCTATTCTTTCATTTCATAGTCCCCTGCTCTCTATCAGATGCGCCACGCACTCCCAAACGTTTATGTATAATTCCCGCGGTATCTTTGCCTCCCGGCGCGGTCGCCGCTGGATGATAAGACTGCCCCTCAACACATACACGAAGAGTATATTGAGTAATTAAATAGCTACTCAGGTGATAGCTATATTCACCGCCAATGAGCATGAAACATATCAGATGAGATATATATGTATTTTCGCCGATTCAAAGCTTCAGGATCAAGGAGATTCAATATATGTCGAGGTTATAGCTAACGAATTAAACATGCTATTTGTAGCATTGTCTTGTTATCATAGAAAGTCAAACTGCCGTACTGATGTATTGTGTATAGACTGACTTGTATCTATCTCCATGTATAGAACTAAAGCTCTGCAACCCACCATTTCATCATTCTCCCCCCATCAACTTTAACACTGACACTATGTTATCTTTGATCTCTATCAACATCACTCTTAATCTTACCCAGCAAGTCACCGATTATGTTTTTCATAAGAGGCTGGCCTCTCTTGGTTCTTTGCATCATCTTCTTAGCACGTACTTTCCGATGTTGCTGTTTCTTAACTTCAGATTCTTGTTTTTGTTGCTTTTGGTTTATTGATTCAAGGCGTTGTGCTTTACGTTCTTCTGCTTTACGTCGTGCTTGTGCTAATGGATCTGATTTATGACGTTTCTTCTTATGACTTGATTTGTTATTACTGTTTGTATCATCTTCTTCTATTGTTTGGAGATTATCATCATCTTGATCATCATCACTGTTGCCTCTTCTCTTTTTACCACTTTTTGGTCTACCACCAGCTGCATTATTATCATTATTAGTACGTTTCCTACTAGCACCTTTACCAACCTCATATCCCTCCTGCTTCATAGCACGTTGATATTCTCTTAATAAACTTGCATTAGCTAAAAATTTCGTCTCTTTCCGCTTTTTATATTCCTGTAGTGCACGATCATGTCCCTTTTTAGATGAGAATGAGTTTAGTGATATTGCTGCCTGTCTTCTTCGATATTTTTGTGATGAAGAAGTTGTGGATGTACGTTGTTGGTGACTACTACTCGTTGTGTCATCATCATTATCCCCATCTGCTGGTCGACGCCGACGATAATTTTGATACTTATTATTATTAGACGACATACTATTTGCAAAATTAATAATTGTAATATATTGATATCCAGTTCTGCAACAATATAATGGTACCAGCCTTTCTTAGGTATACATAATTAAGCAAGCATCTCAATCTCTTTATGGTCTCTTGGTAAGAAGAGAAAAGTGAAAAGAGTCCAAAAAATTTATTAGTGGTGCCGAGGTTGTGGTATCCTATTTAGATCTAACTATCCGATATCAGTGCACCCTATTATGAAGTTTTAGGGCAGCAGAGGATTAATATATATGACGTGGGGCACTAGATCATTGACTAAAGGACCCGACAATAGCGTATAGGATTCGTAATTGGTTGGACAAATCGCAAGGCTTCAAAAGTAAGTTTATGTAATACACTTATTAAAGATTAATATTCATATTCTCATAAAATTATTGAATTATTTGCCCCATCTCCAATATACAGCATACAACTATGAGTAATGACGACGACAGTGATGATGACGGTCGGAAACGTCAACAACGTGAAGAGGATGAAAGAGAGCGTAATAGGCGAGAGGTTCAAAATAGGAAAAGACAATGGGAAGTTGTAGAATCCGATGACGAAGGTGAAGCTAATAGGAGGACGTCTCGATCATACTCTAGGTCGAGATCACGATCTAATGATTCTAGTAGAGAAGATAGAGATAGACACCGGCATAAGAAACATAAGAAGAAGAGTAGTAAAAGTCGTCATCGTGATAGGAGTTCAAGTGAAAGTCGTAGTGAAAGTAGTAGCAGTCAATCGAGATCAAGGCATCATCATAAAAAGGATAGAAAGAAACATCATCGATCTAAAGATCGTAAGAAGCGAAGTAAACGCCATCACAAAGATAAGAAGTCAAAAAAGCATAGGAAGAAGTCCTCCCGCCGTGAGAAAGAGGAAGTTATGGAAAGAAAACAATATAATGATGATTCTGATGGATATACCTCTTCGTCACTTTCTGATAATGAACGTGAGATTCTCGAAAAGAATATGAAACAGAGTAGTAGTACTAATGCAACAACATCTTCAAGTAGTGGTGGAGCATACTTTGGTAAATATGGTGTTATTAATGCATCAGACTTTCACTCAAACACAAAAGTTAAATCATCTTTCGACAGATGGTTACAAGAAATTAAGGGTATTGCCGACTTTAACGGGCCTAAATATGAGCTCATGGAATACTTTAAGGAATATGTTGAAGATTACAACACTGCCACCTTACCTCATGCCAAGTATTATGACTATGACAAGTGTAAGTTTATATAAGTGGAAGGAATTAACGATGTGCTGTTATAATGATACACATGATATGCGCATCTCACTCTAATATACCTTATCTTTTCATAGGGGAAATGAACGAGTATGCCCGAAAGAAGCGTGAGGCAGAACAGGCAGCGGCAAGCAAGGATGGTGCCGGTGGAGGAAATGTAGCATTAGATGAATTACGACACAAGGAGGAGATGAATGCTCGTGCTAAGCAGAAGAAGTTGGAAGCAACACGATTGGTTCAGCATATGATGACTGCCGAGAAGCGTGAAGAGATGAAACATCAGGCAAAATTACGACATGAAATGGCTGTGGCGTACAAGACGGGAGATGAGGAAACTAGGAAACGTCTTGAAAAGCGACTAAAGCCAGAAGAAAGGCTTTGATAAAAAAAAGGGGAGCTTATTGTTTCTTTTTAAACCCGTTATATGGAGCACACCAAACACCACTAAGATGAAAGTGAGGTTATAAAAACATTTGTTAGTACTTGTGGTCCAAAGGCAGTCAAATATAGAACACACGAATTCACGAGACAAAACAATACTAACGCGGACTTGCCTGCAAGTATCTGATGTCACGTCCGGTTGAAATTGTACGGACCAAGCACCTACATCGCTTTCGCTACTAAGCACATCTCCATTGCTGTTCAATACTATATAGTTTTGCTTTAACCAGTAGTCATCAGAGGTATTGATCGGTGCCAGAAGCCGTCCCTTTTCTTTCAATAACTCTTTGGCAAATTGAATTGCTTTTGATTCATTGCAGGCAAAATTGAATGTTATGACATCAAAGAGTCCTTCGTGTCTTTCTCTCCATTGTTCTAGATATCTTTCGTCGTCTAGCTCATAAAAGTGTACACTCTGTGGACAATGCCCGCAGGGGTCTTCAACAACATACTTTCTCCAGGCATCACCAGACCAATCTATTGAATCAATCTCTGTAAATCCCATGTCAAACAACACTTCTGTAGACACGCCTGCACCACAGCCAACATCCAATGCTCTAAGTGGTGTATTGTTGTTATTCCTTCTCTCTTTGATTGCTGTATTATATACCTCCTTCAAGTAATCAGACGCAATGGTATCATAAACTTCCTTAGGGCTTATGTTCGTATCTCTTGATGCAACTATTGAGTTAGTATACTCTTCTATTCCGTATCCTGCTGAGTGGAATTTGCCTTCTTGTGCTTGCGCAGGAAGTATCAGAGCAGCCGATGAAACTGACGCAACTTGACATATAAATGATCTACGATCAATTGAGCCATCAATATAAGCGTATGTTTGTGTTTGTGTCGATGATGATTGTCTTACTTGTACACATGTGATAAACCCATTGACAAAACAGTTTAACAACACTATATAAAGGGTGAACAACAGCAGTGATAAGTCTAAATATTGCATTGTTAAATGGGGCCATTGAGCGGATCTTTCCTGAAGTTTATTGTCATGCAGTTTACTTACCGTTTGCGGTATCCTTTTTATTCACAAGGCTCTCAAGATAGATTCATTCAGATCATGTTCAAGAGATAGATGATCCTCACATATTAATGATTCTGTCAATAGTATTACTACGCTCTTGTTCATCTTTAGTTATCAACAGAAGTTGCTCGAATGAGTTTCTCCTCTTCCTCTCAATAGCTACAATATCAAACCGGAGAAGAATACTTTGTTATGGCGATTCATTAACTGCTGGCACATCACCTCCATTAATCAGCTCTTTCCATATGGTCCGTATTTAGAAACAGAATTAAAAGTACTTCAAAAGAAGAAGAAGTAGTTGTAAGATGGAGAGGCCTTCCAGGTTGGACTTCTCAGCAGATGGTAGATTGTATTAATGATTCAAATATTGGTTTACAATCATCTTTGGATGGAATTTGCAATCCATCATTATCAATAGTTATCATACTAGCTGGTACCAATGACATAGGACAACTCACTTCATCTTTTGGATCTAATTATAATATTGATACACAAAAAGTTGTGCAGCCAATAATAAAATTACACAAGACGTGTTTAAATTCTGTAGATGATAATGGTCTCAACAAGAATATACACACAATTGCAATAGGTATACCCTCAAGTGAATGGCAGGTAATGAATCAAGATGCTGCAACTTTATGCAATGATATGAATAAAGCTTTACAGCAATTTGCATCTACAAAGTTGTCAAACATTAATCATTTATAGATTTCCCATTTCAATATGAACGGGGAGGAGTTAACTGGAGTAGAGATGGACTTCATTTTAGTCCAAAGGGATATAAGACGTTAGGAAAGGCATTGGCACCATGTGTTAAGCAGATTCTAGAAGACATATAAATTATTGAAATGTTGTATGACCCACAGGCCGTCCGCTATATTCAAAAAAATATCGTTGCACTCTCCTCGGTCAACTGGGAATTATTATCTGGTTGGAACTTCGTCGTATTGTCTTATGTTAAGTGATAATAATATAAACACATGGGTCAGAGGTCAAGTAGAAACTCGATATCTTCAATTGATGATAATTCTAATGCAGTTAGTAGTACCAAAAGTGCAACAAAAGACTTCATAATTGATGACAAGGAGAATAAGATTTACTACCTAAGTCCAAAGGAGGCGTTTGACAAGTTTGATACCGACTGTAGCGGGGATATAGACGAAGATGAATTCTTTTACCTCTTGGAGTGTGTGGGTGTCAAGGGGAGAGAGGAATATCAGGAACGCCTATTTCGTAAATTTGTCAAGTCTGGTGCGAGGACTATTGACTTTGATGGTTTCAAATATGCATGGATTCTCCTTAGTAATCCGAGAAAGGAGCTTGAAGAACGCATGGTTCCGAATCTCCCAAAGTTTGCAACAAGACATCAATTGGTTAGTTTATTAGCCAAGACTTTGGATGAAGAAGAGCGATTAGATGGCTTAACAAAAGCTGGGGAAGCTCGTTATCGAAAGATACATGAACTTAAATCCATCAGGGCTAAGTTTAGTGAGAAGGCAAAGCATCGAGCAGGACTTGAGCTTAGTTTGGCTCTGGATGCCGCAGGGGTCGTCTATACGCTGGGTTGTGGTGCTTATGGCCAATTCAAAGGACAACCAAAGGCAAATATGAATACTTCTTCCCTCCGTCTAGATGGAATGGATTTAATTCAATCACTATGGAAACAGCGTGTAGAGGGAGATGATAGATACAAATGCATCAATAGTAATACTGCTGGGATATGGGGTCGTCGGCCACGAAAGATTGCTTTATCTGATCATACAATACTTGCCATTACGGATAGTGGTCTCCTCTCTTGGGGAGGTGCATCAAACTGGCATGCTCTCTCTGAAGATCAAACATCTAAAAAATGTCGACGATTGACTACTCCAAGAAGTTCTGCACTGCTCATGACTAATGAACGTACTCATCAAAAGCACATGTCTTTGATTGAAGAAGATTTGAAACAATCAGATGCTAAATCACTCTATGACCTCGAACAAATGAGGTTTGTCCTCAAATACTATGGCAAATGGCCATCACATTTTGATGACACCGCTACCATCGATTTAGTTGAAGATCATTTACAAGGAACAATTTCAGTAGATGATTTGTTGCAGAGCCTATTAATACGGAATAAGCCTTGTGAAGGCCGAGGCCTGTCAAAGCTTGAAATGTCATACATGCTAGCTAAAGACATCAGTCTAGAACGCGAGATATTGGGAGAAGTAGTTGCTCAAGAACTTTGTGATATGGAAACTGAAATGAAAGACTTGATCAAGAATAATATGGCAAAGAGGGCCAACCACATTCGGTTAAGATTCAGTGAGAAGTGGTCGCATTTAACAGCAATACAAAATGAACGAGCTATAGTAGATGAGAAGAGACAACAAGCCGATACGTTTAGCAATCGAAGTTGTCAAGATAGTACGTATGAGAAGTGGAGTATCAAACGATTGGACAATGAACAATTATCAATTACAGAGCATCAGGGACTGCACGCCGGCGGTATTACGGCAAGAGGTGGTGATTATCAGACACCACGAGGGCCATCACAATGTCTAGATATCACTGCTGGATCAAACCATGCGACAATCATTGTTCAAGATGAGAGATGTCGTGGTAGTCTATACTCTTGGGGTCTTAACTCGCTTAGTAGGCTTGGAGTTGGAGTTGTTGAGCATGAAAGTTACAATTGCAATTATCCGAGAATGGTTGAACATTTGAAAGGAACATCAATTATCAACGCTAGTTGCGGATTATCTCATAGTGCAGCAGTGTCAAACCAAGGTACTTTATATATTTGGGGATCTGGATCACATGGGAAGCTCGGATTTGATGGTTATGAAATGGAAGGAAACCAAGAATATTGCTGCACCCTTCCTACTCGACTCATCATACCATCTTGTCGAGTAATCAAGGTTAGTTGTGGCGCATCTCATAGTGCGTGCATCGGTCGTTCTGGGGGGTTATATGTATGGGGTTCAGGTGACGGAGGAAGGTTGGGGCTTGGCAGTGATCAAATGAGGACTCACGACAAACCAACTCTTGTTGAATCACTCAGGCATGAAACAATACAAGATGTTAGTTGTGGAGCTTCAACAACCATGGTCCTTACAGCATCTAAAACAATCGGTTCGAACAGTCGTACAACTGTGAGAAGAAGAACTGGAGGAAGACTATATGACGCTGGCCCAATAAATGTACTTGGATCTGCATTCCCAATGTTTGCTGAACTCGATTATTTAAAGCAAAACCCATTGATAATCAAGAGCATAAGTGCTGGCTACTCTCATTGTTCGTTTGTTTCAGAAGCAGGAGAACTTTACTGTTGGGGTCATAACAAAGGTGGATGTTGTGGGCAAGATCCAACTTCGGCTACATTTATTACCCGGCCCACAAAGGTTCTAATCTATACTGCTCCTCGAAACCTTGCACTGGGTAGACCATGCAGACTAAGTTCTCTGTATAAAGATTCACAGGGTCTGTCGGCAAACAATGCAGTAGATGGTAATACCGATGGAAGCACTACAAGTCTTGCTCATTCACAATTCGAAGCCAACCCCTTCTTCGATGTAGATTTGGGGTCCTCTATGCATATTACTAGTATTCGTTTGTGGAATAGAACTGATGAGTCAGATGATAGTGCTTTGGAGGCGAATTTTTATAGTGAACGATTATTACCATGTTATGTTATGATATCACAACATCCATTTCCTAAAGATGCCGGAAGAGACAGTCTTTATACAAGTCTAGACCAAAGTACAAAAGTTCGGTTTGCTAGAGAAGCAAACAAAAGAAGAATGAATAGTTGGACCGTCCCTGCTTATACAAAAGGAAGATTTGTACGCATACAATTGGAGGGTACAAACTTTTTACACTTTGCACAGCTTGAAGTATTTGGTCATGAGACCATCAGTCATAGTCCAATTTCTTCTTGTTTGGCGGGTAAGTTTGTAACATCAGCTGTCGTTGAGGGTATGGATAGGAAGGGAAATGAGGTTGCATATAAACGTGCGGTAGCTGCAGATTGGTAAGTGATATGAGTATGATTTGTTGTTCATTGTCAATGAGCATTATAGCCTCATATGTCAATCTCTCTTCTCTTAGGTATAATGCAGAAATCCTTCGACAATTCAGTACTTATAGTGATGAGTACAGAAAAGAATGTAATTCTTTCAAGAATAAATCATCTAAGTGTATTCTATGTGTAGCTGGTAATAATTGTGAAGTTTGCCAACTCAAGACAAGGTTTAAGACAGAACTACAACTTGTTGTGGATAGCAATGAACGTTATCGATTGAATGATATTGCTGCACATCTACAAAGTAGAAGCAATATTGAAATGTGTCTAAAAAGAGAGACTTTGAAAGCTAAGGAGGAGAGTAAAAGCTTAAAGAAGAGGACAGAATAAGGTGAACATTCTACTACTCTGAGAAAGTAAAAATGAGAGGAAGCCTTTCCTTCCTAGATCATAATATAGGTTCTATGGTACAACAGTGTTTGTTTGGCATTGTATATGTGTAAAACAAGTCCATGGACACTCCCTAGCAGGATTGTAAGTCCCTATACACCATAATGACCTCATACCGAAAAGCATCCACAGTGTTTGAATCTTTTCTAAGTAGGGTACTTGCGAAGCTTGATTTTGATGTATGAACCACGGTCATACAGGCTGCAACCATTTTAAACTATATAATGATATCTCTCTTATTATGCTTGATATATTGAGGTGTTAGGTTGTATACATGTAGTTTTGTTCTTTACTCATTTTACTTAACAATAAACCCTACTCAGATATCTCAATCTCAAATGAGCACATCATTACTATCAATAAGTGACACATATTCTTTCCTTATCCCCTTGATACCCTGAATTGTACGGGTCTTCAAATTTCTAGGAGTACATCTCTTGATTCTGTTATTTCTTGACGTGGTTTGTCCCTTCACTCCCTTCTCCACCAAGACATTGTTATTACCCAATAGATGCTGGTTCTCGCCTTCTTCAGCCGTTCTACTCTCATTTTGTGATGCGAAGTAAACGATTCCTTCTCCATCGTTATTGAATGAAGGATTCTCGGAATCATATCGGTTAGCACTTGCTTGTTTATGGTAGGGCCAGATTGTACTCCTCGATGGTATATTTTCCCAGGTAGTGTCATCTACATTCACTTCTTGCCCTATTAGGAGATCATTAAACTTGTCTTCGGGGCCTTCCACATCAAGAGTATCAGTGTCAATAACTTTGGGCATATCAACACTTGTCGGTACAGCGCTGTCGCCCAACGACGACAGCACAGATGACAGAGTAGGAGAGAGTAATGATTGGAGTCCGGCAGAGATGGCAGAATTAGGAGCAAATGACTCGTCTTCTGATAGAAGCTTGGCAACATTGTTGTAGTCAAAGGGATCTTGATTTTCTTTTAGAAGTTGAACAATAGCAAATAATGCAAAGCCAAATAACGCTGCCTTCGATGCAGTCATTTGCCCAGGAGTTACAATTTGGATTAAGCCTCGCATACGATCACAGTCGAAGGCGTTCGAGAGAGAATTAGAGCTCGGCGAAAGTCCAGATGCATCCAATGCAAGCTGGTGTTGCTCTCTTTTGTGAGAAAGAGTGAGTTGATTTGAAGGTGGACCAACTTTTATATCACTCACTAATCGCCCAACCATTTTGTGATCAGTAGGTGCTGATGATCGATTTGTCCAAGGTGCTTGAGATGATTCTCTTTCATGATGTACTTGTTGGCTGAGATATGGCTTAAGCGTACCATTTTCATATCCCTCAAGTAAAGAGAACATCGAGCAAGGCTGAACTTGTTTCCTAGTAAAATAGAAGTGGATATTAGTATAGTCCAGGACATGCAGCATAGTCGTACACACCATATTAGATAAACTCACATGAACCTAACGGCTAATGAAATGACTTCTTCAATAAAATCCATAATCATCGTATCATTATTCAGCTCAGGAAGATTCAAAAATAAGCTGTCCAACATGGTTGCTATATCAGATGATCCAACGAATCTATCGCGGTTGATAGGATGACACGTGATGGCAATTGATAGATAGCTGTGAAAGTCAAAGATAAGTAGGATGTTAGACAGGCAGATAGAGGCAATATGTATCGTTAATCTTTTTCAAAACACTTACAGAGGCATTGAGTAATGGCTTGCCAAGAAGAGATCGATCAACCTTGATACTACTTCAAGAGGCAGCATATCATGACAGCAGAACCAAGATGCAATCCATTTTTGTAGTACTTTGCCAACTGCCAGTGCTTGGCTATTCATAGAATCATGACTACCACCGATGGTATGAGTAAGAGAATCAAACACGTCCTGATCAAGCTCCTTTAACAATGGGAAGTAGCAAAGTGATAAAATATCCAAGTTTTGATCATCAGTAATGACACTTCCATGGACGTGTGGAGTTGAATCAATGTCTTCAGATTCTGACCCATCAAGACAGCTTTTGAAGCTCTCGTTAGCATCCTCATTGGACGAACAAAACATCCATAAATGACTTTTGATGATTTGCTGAAACAATAGAGAAGTCAAGGATGGAGATTCGAGATGAAGTAAGAGTACAGCAATCAAATCTTGACTGCCTGGAAAGAACTGAAATCTCTCGACGTATCCATTCTCGTTGGCCAGTCCTTGCTGTTGCTGCAACAAGTAGAATGTTGATGTGGCAATTTGTACTAATAATTTCTTTTCCTTGGATCGTTGATCCTTCTTAATTCTTGGCTTGAATGTCATCTGCTTGTCGTACTTTTGCTGATACTTTTGTTTATACTTGACAAACGAAGGATCGGGAGCGAAGAGAGGAGCAGAAATGGGTGACAATGAGAGTAGTAGAGGTGATGTAGGATCAGAAGTTGGGGTTTCAGTATTATTTGTAGAGGGAGAGTCTGCAGCCTCATCAGTAGTAGTAGTTGTGTTTACAGTTTCAATTGTAGTATCGACTGTAAGAGGAAGTTTACTTGTAGTATTCGATTTGGCAGTTGCAAATGAAGTGAATGATGCCGCCGATATAACAGAACCACCTCCAAGTCCTTCTTGGAAGTTTGTCGATCGAGGTGTTCCAGCTCTCGACGCTGGGTTCAGGTTTGCAGTAAGGGGCGTGCTTGACGAACCTGTATCACTACCAATCGATGATAGATCAGTTATACTTGATGCACGTGATAGAGAATCATTTCGGTGCTTCTTCTTGCCCTTGCGGAGATATTTACGCTCTATTTGTGTGGTTTATATTATGAACATGATACAATAGTGAGAAAAGAGATGCACAGTAGATAATGAGATGCACAAGATAATATGAACACATCATACATCGCTTTGTTGTTGCAATTCAACGTACCTCTTTGAATATGCCATCTACTAGGTTCCATATCCTTTTCTAATTGTTCCTTGATTTGATCATATGTCTTATCATCTGGGGACGGTGCACCGCCAACTTTTTCACTACCGCCATTAAATACCAGATCATCAACGCCAGAGAGTTTCACCCAGCCTAATTTCCGGCCATGTGAGTTTAATAATCCACCCTCTTCAATTGCAAGTGAACGTAAATGCCACATATCCACATCTGTACTAAATGGAGCACCATCAACATCATCCTTATCCATGCTGCTTACTATACTTGACACTATGTCGCCAACCAAATCGTTGATTTCATCAACGCTCTCCTGGAAGGCATGTTGATAACCCAGACATCTCGCCACAACCTTCCCCTTGTCTACGTCGACGACCATAATCTTCTTGTTTCGGTTTACTACCGGTACCTTCTGCTGACCGCGATGATGATGATGATGATGATAAGAAGTTGACAACTGTTGTTCTTCATCACTTTTGTTATTGAACCACCTCAACCAATTGAGGTTCAGCGAACTAATTAGTAGAATCATTGCAACGGTCCTTTGCAACACGTCGACGTCGTCACTATGCCTGCTAGGCTTCGCCATCTTGCATTATTGCTATGGATGCCGTTGCTTTTTATGGTGCATCTGTTGCAGAATGAAAGACATGCATGCACCATCTATGACGCGTCCGTGATCTGAATCACAGTAAAATCACATTAAAATCACCCTCGGTAGCGGTATCCTTAACCTTCAAAAGTATCCCCTTCCTACCTACCCGCCCATATATGAATATATATGAATATATGTCACCTCTATCTGATCGCCTGCCTTGAGCTTGCTTGGCATTGTAATGTATGTATAGCAGACGTATAAAAACTTGCAATACTTCCATATAACACTTACAAGTCACAAATTTGAATATTGAGTGTGGGGGTGCTTGGGTTGTATGTCTATGGGTTTCATGAAGGCATTGGGCACAGCTGGGTACCTATGTATTTCTCTTAGTACTACTTTTATGATTTCAAGCATTCCATCGTCTTCTAACAAGAAAATGTTCATCTCCCTTGGCTCTATTCAATGATTGTTTAATACGTACACATTCAAAGGCCTCTTTGTTTGTTGAAAATAAAGCCACTACCTGCTCGCTCTCTTCTCCTCCACTTGCATTACTACTACTTGGTATTGTTTGAATACCATGTGCCACCTTCTTCTATTTCTTCTTCGGATGAGTCTTCCTCTATAACAGTTTCATGGACATGTAGTTCTTGTTGCACACTATCATTATCATCTTGTCGTTGTTGATGTGAAGAAAGTATCACAGCGGCTACATCTGGCTTCATGTGCAAATCTTCTGCCTCAATAGATGATACATTCACAAGAGCTACTGGTTTTGGAGCAGTTGTGGTGGTGTCAGATACTACAGCTGATGGTTCTGCTGACGTGTCGGCTATAGATTCAACCGATGACGAGTTATCAACTACTCCAGTTGTTGCATCATCACAGATGGCTATCTCTGTTGCAGTATCTTCTTTCTTCTCCTTCATCTCTCTGGAATGAATAATCTCATGATTCGTAACATCTCCATCAACTGATAGTAACGCCGCGGCAACATCTGGCTTGACATGTATTTGTTGTGATATCTCTGGTGAAATAATAGATGATTGTTCAATCCTTGATTTTGATACATCAACTTGTTTCTCAGTATTTGCATTTTCGTGCTTTGTACCTTCTGCTTCCACAGATTGTTGTTGCTGTGATGATTGCTGATGTTGTATATTCATCAGTCTATCATTCTCCTTCATCAACTTTTTTAACTTTATTCTAAAACTATCATTGTTACTGTCATGGTTGGACCCTTCATTTCGTTTAACACCATGTTCAATGAGCAACAGTGCCTCTATCGGTTTGAATGATCGTATATCCTGTGTTGTATAACCCAATTGTGTAGATAGTATATGTCGTTGTTTAGACGTTATCATGAATGAAACTCTAGCCACATTATTATTATCATTATCCTTTTGTTGCTTGGGACTTGACATTGTATTTGATGTCTGAGGTATGCCGTTGTTATCTTTACTACTGCTGCTAAAAGAAGTGACAGATGCGAATGACCAAGTACCACTATTCCACCATCGTTTAGTATACTCTTGTATACCATAATATTGTATTAAATTCAATTCTTTATCCCATTCCAATAACTTTATTGCAGTCACATTATTGTTACTATTTGATGATTTGTTGGCCGAATCTAGCAATACTTGTCGAGTCTTTTCTTGATATGCCCCAAAAGTTGTTGTAGGTTTAGTAAGAAGAACATTACGTAGTATTAATGATGATAGTTTGTATGTATCTGTTGCATATAAGAGTAATCGTTTTGTTATTGATGATGATGACATACCTAAGTGGTAGTATACTTAGTGTTGTAATAAATGAATTGTGCACTCTTAAGAACCTCGTCCTATGTATTCAAGTTCTCCTAATTGATAAAGAATAGTTGATTGTGGACACTATTATACGTAGTAGAGAGGATCAATGATAATTACCTCATGATTGAACTCTATCTGTGTCCAGCCATATCAACTACATAACCAAGGACATAACTCTCATAAAAGATACCGATCATTATCATAGATTTATCATCACCACAAATTTCAGTTTTCTTTGGCATTGGCTTAGATATTCTGTTCTGTAGTAGACCACAATAGTGAAGACGGCGCGACGAACCAAACACAAAGCATACGATGGGAAAGAAATCAAAACGTAGTGGCAGTGGTGATAATACCAGTATCGTTAGTGATAGTGATATGAGCAACTCCATCAATCAAACATCTTCCACAACTAATAATGATACAGATGATGGTTCTAAACGAAAGCCACCAGCACTCCGTTCAGTTAATGAAGAATCAACAGCCAAGGAGATAGAAGAAACTGCAGATAATTTGCAATGTGAAGATCCCTATGAGGATATATATGAAGAAGAAGAAGATGATGATGATGTTAGTTATGAAGATGTGTACGAATCAAGTGGTGATGAAGATGATGAATATATGGAAGCAATGGCCATTGATGGTAATACTACTGCAAGTCAGCAGCAGCAACAAAAGAACAAGGCACCACCATCAATTAATAAATTAGACGGTACATTACCCACAACACAAGTCAAATCCTACAATCCTTTTTTAGGCAACTCCTCCAATAATCAAGGTTCAGAACCATTGGAAATGGATGAAACTGCCTATAAAATGCATCACGCGTTAACACCTGAATGGCCATCATTAACATTAGATATAATGCCCGATAAACATCTAGGATTAAATTCAATTCGGACACGATTTCCACATACGGTAACAATGGTAGTGGGTTCCCAAGCTGATTCAATTAAGAAGAATAAGATTAGTGTATTGAGAATGAGTGACTTATGTCGTATACCTGGTAGTAAGAATAACGAAAAGAGTGAAAGTGAAATTGATGATGAAATGTTGGGTGAGGAATGGAAACATGATGATAATGACGATGAATCAGATGATAGTGATGACGACGAAGAGGAAGAGGAAGAAGAAGAACGTGATCCAATATTAGAACATTATTCATTCCCCCATTCCAATGGTGGTATTAATCGTATCCGGATATGTCCACAGAATACTGATATTGTTAGTGTTTGGGGTGACAATGGTGATGTTAGTTTATATGATGTTGGTGGCGCTATTGATGTATTGGATCGTAGTTCATTGGGTAGTGCTGCTGCTTCTTCTACCAATTTGAGTAAGAAGAAGGATGATAATACCAACCAGCAACAGCAACAACAGGTACGTAAAATGCGTAAGGATCCCTTCTTTGTTTATTCTGGTCATTCAACGGAGGGATATGCAATTGATTGGAGTCATGTCACACCTGGACGAATGGCAACTGCCGATTGTGATGGTAACATTCATATTTGGAATGCGACACATCCCATCAAGTCTGATGATATTGTTGCCAAGTATGGTGGTAGCAATACCAAGTCTCCTTGGAGTAATACATCATTTGATATTAAACCAACATACTCAGCACATGGTGCTAATTTGGATAATCCAAGTGTAGAAGATTTACAATGGAGTCCAACAGAGGCTACGGTATTAGCCTCAGCCGAGTGTGGCGGATATGTCCGAGTTTATGACATTCGATGTCCTAATAAGGCAATGATTAGTAATAGGGTACATGATAGTGGAGCTGATGTGAATGTTATTAGTTGGAATCGATTGGTTGGTAATTTGTTAGCAAGTGGTGGTGATGATGGTAAGTATTTAGCCAAGGCTCTTCTCTGTTATTGTTTGAACTCACAATCTTGACTTACCTATACATTGTTTCTAAACTCACAACATCTCCAACTTAAAACCAGGATCATTCTGTGTATGGGACCTTCGAAACTTTCAAACACCCGATCCATCTACACCACCAAAGCCCTTGGCACGGTTCCAATCACACCGTACACCAATCACATCACTCGAGTGGCATCCCACCGATGAAAGTATGATTGCAGTATCAGATGATAACGGAACATATATTTATGATTTGAGTATCGAAGAGGATGATACTACCAAGGTCAATAATGAAGAAGAAGGTGGAGGTGTGGAGGGGGAGATCCCTCCCCAGTTATTGTTTGTACATTCGGGAAGTGAAATGACAAAGGAGGTACATTGGCATCCACAAATTCCTAGTTGTGTTGCTACTACATCGTTGAGTGGTTTTAGTGTCTTTATACCCTCCAACTTGTAAATTACGAGCAGCAGATAACAAGTTAGGTAGTGGAGAGTGATTTGTGATGATAGATATGTAGAAGAGGTCCTACTTAAAGAGCAAGATTTAGCAACTAAAGACAGTAACACTATCTACTACTTAATGATTAGCTTTTAGCATACTACTAGTCTCCTGTTCACATAATATCTCTACTTTTTCAAGTCGACTCTCTCTGAAACATTTGGGTCCGTTGCGGTGTAATCAACTGGAGCAACACCTGCTCCGGCAACAAACTGATCAGTTCTTAGCTCGGGTGAAGGGGTGAATCCTTGTACCAATGGTTTGTAAACCTGACCCATAATACCAGCGTCCAAGAACTTGTACAAAGGGTCCTTCTTACTAGCTTCGGAAAGCAATTTCAAATGACTATCAACGTGATGCATTGTATTGGCAGCAATAGCTCCACTAGCAGCGGCACTTGGTGTACCAATACCGGGGAAGCAAGAATCACCACATCGTAGCAAGCCGTCAACGGGCGTCTTCAAGTTGGGGAAGGGGAATGGTAGTACGCTACCCAAAATTCCCGATTGAGGTGCCGATGATCCAGCAGCCCACGCCATTCCATAAGTACCACGATCTCTTCGGAGGAAGGCCTCATGTGCTAACGGAGAACCAATAATAGTAAATTCTACTCTATCACGAACATCGGGGATTGCATTCTCAACAGCACGGAATAGACACTCGACACGTTCCTTCTTGTATTCTTCATACTCCTCTGAACCGGGTGTTAGCTTTTCCCATGGCTCATATGGCTCTCCACCTGAGGAGTATACATGAATAACATGCTTACCCTCTGGGCATAAACTCTTGTCAAGAATAGAGGGGATAAAGAAGGAGCAAAGGTTCTGTGAATCTTGCATTGAACGATCCCAATCTTGAATAACCAAGTGTGCAGGATCTTGGATATGACTCAAGTCCAAATCGGTAGCATCAATGGCCAAGAATAAATGTGAAATGGCACCATGTCTAGGCAATGTTCCCAAATCATTCCTCCACTTTGTCAACTTCTTTGGCTCATCATCACTGGGTGGCATTAACTTGACAGTATCAAACGGGGTTGCATTCGAAACGACTGCCTTACGGGCCTTGACGACATTGCCATTCTTAAGACGTACACCCACGGCACGACCATTTTCCATTAAAATCTCATCAACATGCGCATTCAGCTGTAACTTTCCACCAAACTTTTCAAGTCCACGTTGTAATGTATTGCCCAATTCACATGTACCACCAATGGGTACCGAGAATGCTGCAGTTTCCTCAAAGAAGCGTTCAAGAATGTAAAGTAAATGCGCCGTCATGGCACCCTTGGCAGGGAAACCACAGAAGATACACATGGTATCAATAAAGTTTCGTAAGAAGGGTACTGTCACAAACTCATCCACAGTCTTTGACAAATCATCAAATGTTAATGATAAGTCACCAAATACATCTGGATGAGTCAAGACGAATGGTAATGACCCGGCTGTCGTTGCCAAGAATCCAGCATCTTGACGTAGATTTAACAAGGCCACCGCAGTTGTACTTCCACCCAATGTACGTAACCTTTCACGCAAAGCTTGCCACTCAGCAATAGCCTTTGGTCCATCCTCACCACATTGATCCATTAATAACTTTTCAAACCCTTCCTTATTACCGATTGGGAAACGCCAATATCCCTCTGGTGTCCAATATCCTAATCCCTTGTATGTCTTAACAGGCATTGTTTCTTCTAATATATCAAATATCATACGTAGTGGATTTAATGATGGACGGTCTAATCCTTCGAAGATACTTGGTCCAACCTCGAAACTGTATTTACCACCCTCATGCATACGAGAAAATGTATGAGCTGAACCACCAACTTTAATATGTGATTCTAAGCATAATACTTTAGATCCATACTTGGCACTTAATGCAGAACAGGCTAATCCACCCATGCCTGATCCTATAACGATGATATCATATTCACCTTCATCACCCGATAAACCGTTACCCGTTCCTGGATATGTTGGCTTTTCATACTTTGGTTCCATTGACATATCATAGGCAAATGTCATTACCTTATCACGTGAAGTGTCTTTTATCTGATCTACATTCTTATTACCAGTTTCAGTATCCTCACCATTTACTACGGGAGCCGCTTCTTCAATTGTAGAATATAAACGACTTGATGATGATAAGATTGTACGAGTATGCGAGGGAGTGAATGCATGCGTAGTTGATGATAGGAATAGGGAGATGGTCGTGACGGCTAGACTGTATCGACTTCCGATCATTATTTTTCTTTCAATTGTCTTTGATTGGGTATCTTTTGTGATATTATCTTCTACAGTAAGGACTGATTAGACTGTACTATTCTCGATATCTATCACAAATCGGTATTGCAATAATACTTAATGTACTTATCTTCCAACGCTATGTGTAGTGGTCAAGCAGATTTCAAAGAAGAAAAATGAGATTGTGCACTTCAAGTCAAATCTTTCCCATTTTGTGCTGACGTGTAGCTTCAAAAAGTACGCACTATCAGGGAGCAGCCGCACAATATTATTTAACGCATTCAATTGTCTATTAAAAGTTTCATGGCTCTCCCCCCACTCTTGACCCCGCCCCCTAAGCATGGTATCCTCTACCTCAAGCAAAAGCTAAAAAGATCGATTGCAAAGTTTTAGTTACTCCCGACCCTCAGACCCTACTTCTACTAATATATTAATATATACATCAAATCATGTTCGGTGGTCCAGCAGGGAATATGCAGCTTGCTCAGCTGCTTCAGGATATGCAGGTACGAAGAAAGTATAATGATATTGCAACAGTTTGTATATCTATGTGATGTCTGGAAAGGGAGGATGATATTATGATGGAACACTATTACAATAGCTACTGGATATTATTTCTGGTATATTGGGCTTTTGAAGTATACTGTCTATAATTTTGGGTGTGGTACTCTCCTATAAATAACTCAGTAGCACGTTTTGAAACAACTATGAGGTGTGGTAAAAGACGGTATCAAAGAAGCAGTGATCTTCATATGAAGGCTACCTTTATGCTCAGCTCTTTTCTCATTGCTTACACTAAATATATCTCTTCCTCTCTTATAAACTCATACCCCTGTTAAATCATAGGATCCTGAAATGATGAGAGAAGCACAAAAAATGATGAAGGATCCCGTCTTTCAAGAGAAGATGAAACAATATACCGAGAATGAGGCGGTAAGTATCATAGTGTGTACATTGTTAGGTATTCTTAATATAAGTTACTCATCATAATCCTATAATTGTATAATATTCATGCACAAAAACATAATAATTGACAGTTCAAGCAAAATATGGAAAAGACACAGGAAATGCTGAAAGATAAAGATAAGATGAAAGAAATGGAAGATTCAATGAAGAAGCGGGTAGAGGAGGGCCAGAAAGAGCTGGAAGAATTTAAGAAAAAGAATGCCGAGTTAGAAGAGGAAGAGAAGAAGGCAGCTGCCGATTTGAAGGTGAGTGTGTTCTTTTGTTTGATCTTAATAGGGGTTACTTATCTGTATGGGTTTCATTGTACCGCATCTAATCTTGCTCATACTTTCCATTATAGCCCAAGAATAAGCAAATGAAGAAGAAGACTAGCTCCAAGAAGAAGGGAAAGAAGAAGTAAATCTAAAGAGCTGCCGCTACTTGAAAGCTATTGCATGGCTACGGGTCAGTTGGGACTGTATAATAGTGATAGGGGTGATAGAATTGGGGAGAACGAGATACAATAGCGTTATATCAAGCAGCCTTAAACTCAAAAAGAGCAAATTATTATCATACTGCCACTTGTGTCGCATAATTTCTTTTCCCTAACAAGATCTGCCTTATACCATGCCTCAGCCATTCCACCAAAAAGTCACAATCTATCAGCCGACATCTCAGCCGTCATCTCAACTAACCATATAATCATAATATAGTCAGCCGTCATCTCAGCCGTCATCTTCAACAGCCATTTAATGACTTCCACTTTCCCCAACTCTCATTGCAAAGAAGGGGGGAAAAGTCTCACCGTCGCTCCTCATCTATTTTACGGCGAGCTTTTTCACAGCCCATCTTTTGAATTGGGGTGAATGTTCAAGAGACGAGGAAGGGAGCATGATAATGGGGTGCAGTATGGGGTAAATGATGTCGAGAGATGAAGAAGTTGAGTAAGGAGCATGAGAGGTGCTTCATAGAGTCCAATCATTATCTTTGCAGACTTTCTAAACGTAAAATAGAATTGCTTTGGGGTATTAATGTACAATTTATTTGTTAGTTGGTCACACAACTTAAATTCTAGCGCACCATCTTTCTCCTCTCCTCAATTCCATGTCTATAATTTGTTGAACAATAAACTCCATATACAATATTTTGCCACATCAAACTAGAAGGTCATTTTTTTACAGACGCTTCTGAGATTCAACGGGGTTGGAGAATACTGCATCAGGTTTGGCAATTGAGTATCCCTTGATGAGGCATCCAATGGTCTCACCAAGAAGCTTGATATCATCGAGGGGGTTGTTTCCCTGGACTCTCTTGTAAAGATAGGAATCGAATGTAACCTGTTGGACGTACTTGGAGTTACATAATTCAACGAATGCCTCACGGGCACCATTATTGGAGTAGAGATATTATGTGAACAGGAGACTAGTAGTATGCTAAAAGCTAATCATTAAGTAGTAGATAGTGTTACTGTCTTTAGTTGCTAAATCTTGCTCTTTAAGTAGGACCTCTTCTACATATCTAT
>Ga0214480_100391_pt1 | contig 22509 bp, 17 predicted proteins | sample M1_20Mar14CPVII9_3_FD_165042 | JGI IMG/M metagenome (GOLD analysis project Ga0214480, IMG submission 165042) | Marine eukaryotic communities from Monterey Bay, California, United States - M1_20Mar14CPVII9sort6BwellE17 | ecosystem: Environmental > Aquatic > Marine > Unclassified | place: USA... | reverse complement strand
ACTATTGACTTCGTGTGCAGCCATGGCAACGGTAACGGCTGATTGGTATGGAGGATTATTATTGTTTGGAACACGGATGTAACTGTGGGAGGGTGATGAGATTTTATTATTGTTATTGTCGTTGTTGTTGGTGGTATCCTTTTTATTGCCGAGTAACTTGGTACGAGATACAGTGGCAGGGGCGGCGGTGGATCCGCTAATAGTAACTGCAAATGCAGTAACGATACTGATAATCTTCAGTTTCATAGTTCGTTGGATGACTGTTGTTGTCGTTGGCGTTGGATAGTTTAGGGAGTTGTATCGTCGAGTTGTTGCAATGGTGTGAATTGCAAATTGTCTGAGTCTGAGCGGATATGACAAGAGATATTAGTATTTCTGGATAGGAGATTATTGACTATCAATCAACTATCGTCGTATACATATACTTATTAGTAAGTGATATGTATCAACAATATATTTATGAGCTTTATTGTTGGCGTTAGGCGATATCACAACAACAATGTAACGGCTGCCATTTTCGATATGGCCTCTAATCAAGACTCACTGTCTGTTGTGACAGTGACGGTATCTTTTCTGGGATCGATTAGGATGAGATCAAGTATCTAGGGTGATATGTAACTATGATCTGATCTCAGGTTGGAATATGTGGAACAAACGAACATAATTGAGAAAAGAGGACACTCCAACTCTCTCCATATATACACAAGTCTGAAATAGTTAGTCAAGATAAGATGACCTACCAATACCAATATACCATATTCATCGAAGTCGAAGATGGCCTGTATTGGAGAAGATAGAAGAGGATACTACACTCTCGTTGATAACAGGGATTGCTTCAATGAGGATATATGTAGATGTAGAAAAGAAACATCGACTCGATGAGATGACTTTTATTCCTTTTCTAATAACTTTATCATATATATTGTAATCTCTCTCTTCTCTTCGTTTCTCTCTCGATCCCTCGCTTTGGCTTTATCCCCTCTTCACCCTTACCACCTTATATCTTAGTCTTATGCCTGTATCATTCCTCTTCTTTTGATCCCCATTCACCCTCACCTTCCCACAATTGCCAAAAGACATTAACAGTACCACTACTAACTCGTCGGGAGAGCTTCTATTCCTCTGCAGATATATGCTTGCCCCATGCAGTGCAACCCAACCAAGTATCATGTTGTTCCAGACCCATCGACTTTCCTCTTTAGTTCTCTATTCTCTTTGATCACCTCCTCATTCTCCGTGCGAAGTTTGGCCATCTCTTCTAGAATCAATGGAACTGCATCAGCAGCACATCCACGGCATGCCTTAGTCACGTCTTCCTTTACTCTGTCAACTTTGCACTCAAGGCAATAAGATGATTCGCATTCTTCACAGAACGTGATACTGTATTCTTCACCATCGTTACAATCCTGACAATGTGACCTCCAACAGAGAATATCCTCACAATAACTTTTATGTTTGCATTCATAACAAGCTTTTTCTCCGTCTCCACATTTTTCACAAGTGAACCAACAAGCGCAATCAGAACATTTTGACACACCACACCATGTACTGCTCATATAAATTGATCGAATAAGATAAGGTCAATACACAACACCAGACAATCCGACTTGGTATTCAAGAGACACACACTCACCAGACATTCACGTCATCACAGACTTTACAAGAAGTCATGTAATGGCATGCATAACACGCATCCACCTCGTTGCAATCATTACAATACACTCGCTCACAGCAATGGCAAAAGTTAATTTCACCATTCTCATAACAATCAATGCAAAAATGGTTCATGCACTGATAGCAAGTAATATTAATGACTCCATCCAGGGGGTAGGAAAAAAATGAAATCCGTCCTCGTCCTCGCTTCCTTCACAGACCCCACACCCCTTTGAACACTGGAATCTTCGCTGATTTAACATTCTATTCAATCTTTCTAAGAATTGTACTAGCAAGGCACTCCTTTGCCTTTGATCACGCCACTTCTTTGGTAGTTGTACATGTTTAAAGAGTTGTTCTCTGTGTTGAGTATACTCTCAAGAATAGGAAGAACTACTGGTGCGGAGATGGAAGCTCGGGAGTTATTGTAATAGAGATCTTCATGATCATCAACTAGACTTATATCAATCCTTTCCAATACTACCGATTCACGTATAGGTTCTAGTCCGCTACCCATAATACCAAGACAGTTTGTAAACTTTAATGATTTGGTTTGGTTTTGTGCATCAATACATAACAATACCCATCGGATATCATCATCGGTCAAACTACGACTACTACTACCCGCTCCATAAATACCTTCTTGTACATCCTTGAAATCTAATGATTCCCATTTCTCACTTGATGCGTTTGCAATTGCAATACTAATTGTTGATGGTGTGCCATCAAGAGGTTGTTTATTAGTCACCATAGCAAAAGAGATACATGGTATGCTTGGTAGAAATGACGCCACATTCGGAAGAAGTGACCCTGGTAAATCGGTTAGTAGTTGCGGATAATGAGAAGTGGTACATAAACTGTGTCTTGGCCGCTTATTGCCAGTAGAGGTTGCCATTGTTGATACTTAGCGTTTTTAATATTGCAATTTTTGTGAAGTGATAATTACTGTGGTTTGAGTTTGTGGTACGTATCTTTCCGCGCCGCCGTGATAATCTATTGATTATTTGAACAAGTAAGGTTTTACTATGTATATCGTTGGAAACGAGATGAGCCATTGCAATCAAAATGTGGTGGACAACATCATCATTGATCACAAATACTAGCCGGCTTCGCCGCTAGCCCTCCGGGGGCCCTCCGGGGGCACCTGCGGTGGGCTTGAGCCTTCGGCGTTAGGGTGTTAGGGAGTAAAATAGTCACAAGTCCCTATGGTCGCCGATATGGAAGAAGTCCTCGCCAAATAGTTTAATTAGATGAAGGCTAAAATTTAGAGTCCATGTATAATTATTAGGTTTTAGCCAGCTTCAGACAGTAAAATCTAAGACTGGGACTATGAGATATGTTGAATTTTTGGTCATTAGCCTAAACATTAGAGAACGGAGTATGTAGGTTTGTCCACATCCAAAATGGCCATTCAGACGCTGATCTTTGATTGCCGCCTTTACTATCGTAACTAAGTTCATCGACTAACTCGATGACTTTTTATATCCTTTCTAACTTTATAATATATCGTAATCTCTCTCTCTGTTTCTCATCTATCCCTTCGCTTTGGCTTTATCCTCTCTTCACTCCCCCTAGCCACCTTACTTAGACCTCCCTCTTCTATTATGATCCCCATTCACCCTCACCTTCCCACAATTGCCAAAAGACATTGGCAGTACCACTACTTATTGCCTCAACACCATTCCCCACAGCCGAAACGGCTGAGGATGCCTTACTCCCTATATCATTTACTATTGCTTTAGTGTAAAGTTGTATCTCTTGTATATCCTTTTCAAGTTCTGTTGTTATATCATTTGTGTTTGTAGACGTTTGTGGTGTTGTTGTGGATGGAGTGGAATGTAGTTTGTAATATGCATTGACCATTGGTTCCTTCTTCTTCTTTTGTTGTGTTTGATTTGAGGGGAAATCACCTGGCCAGTCTTCTGCTGTCGCTTGAGTTGAGTGATTCGTTTTGTTCTTTGTCTTTTTGTTGTTGTTATTGCTACCCTTTGCCATTCTGTTGCTGCTATTGGTCTTATTGTTGAGCTTGTTATACATTGATGAAAGATCACTTGATAATGGATGACGATTACTCCCTGCTGGTGCCGATTTAGGTCGGGTACGACTAGCAACTGATCCACTTGATATTCTTCTACTCTTGCTAATATTGATGTTATTGCTTTTCATATTGAGTTTCTTACTTGATAATGGTGACTGATTGCTGTTAGTATTCATACTTGATAATGGTTTGCGTAATGTACCCTTCTTTCCACCTCCTGTTATACTTTGTTTACTTTTCTTAGAATGTAATTGTAATGATGATTTACCATTTTGAAGTCGAGCGGTGGTAGTAGTAGTAGAAGAAGTAGTGGAAGTCTTCCTTGTATTTAATACTGCTGATGCTCCAGATGATGCAGTTTGTGTATTCTCCTTCTTCATAATGGCTTGTTGTAGTAAAGATGATTGATTGGTAGAAGAGCTACTAGGCTCTATCTTCTTCCCTCCGTCATTACTATTAGCACTCCCTCCAACCTCTTTCTTATCATCCTCAACTTTATCTCCTGCCTTACCACCTAATCCATCAACTTTATCAACCGTATCGCCACTTCCGCCGGCATCACTATTGTCAGATAACAATCGTCGTTTAACCTTACTATCATCATCATCATTATTATTATGAGTCGACTGTCGTAATAATAAGTTACGTGCATAATTCCTAATTTCCAATGAACGTGGTGACATACTGCTGCTATTGTACGACGGAGAAGACGAGAATGATTTGTTTGATTTCATATTGCCGTCGAAATCTTCCTCTTCTTCTTCGCTGCTAGTGCTAACCGATACTTCGTCATTATAATCTCGTGAGGTATCATTATAATCTCGTGAGGCATCATCGTTATCTTCGTCAAAATCTAGCATGGTACTAACTTCTTCATTGATACTATCTATTTGATTGAGTGTTTGGTTCTTCGTCATATTTGTGCTTGGGTAGATGTTACTAATCGTCCAATTTCAATTATTGGCAAAAAATATATCACCTTCTTTATATTATCGTTTATTGATGTATTATTTAATGCGGTGGGTATGTGTTCGTCTGTATCTTCGTTGATTAACTATTTTTCTAATGATTTTACTACAAAATATACTACTCTGCTATTATTATTTATATTGCTCGGCCTTTAATACAAGTCAGAAGTAAGTATTGTAATTGTATTCTTTTGCAATGATTATTTTCTGCGTCTCTCTTTTTAAATGGGTCTCGTGTTTTAACTTAGTCAACTGTACTGCCGACTACCAATAATAATAAACTATAAGCAGCTCGTTGATTGTGTAATGATAGGTATTTGTAGATTTTGAGAGCGGAAGTCGGAAGCAAATTATCAATTATCAAAGCCAAATTTTGGGGGGCGGTTACTGGAGTCCGGGGGCAATCCAACTTCAAGGGATAATCCCTAATAACATTCAGAATGCATTTAGTTGTTGGCATTTTGATGGCATGAAAGACAGCGTTCGTTGGGATATTATGGTGCACCTATGCAACAATAGAGCAATAATACAATATACGTAGGAAGAAGGGGATAATTATTAGTGGAGTTGTGCGGACACGGGTGGTATTGCAATAAAAGCCTGACAAATCAAAACCCCAAAAAACAACTGCCAAAACAAAAACAAACAGTGTAGAATACTAGAATACTACTCTAAATTATACCCGGTAAACGCGTTCGAGCTCAGACTAATGAATAAAACAGGAGGTGAATTATCAATATTGGGTGATGTACCACCCTCATTATCGAAAGAGTTTAATACCTCTATTGATGATAGTTCAATAATACACGATAGTACTAACACAACAATTAATGATGAGGCAGTTAATAACTCGATAATAGATAACAAAAATACAGCAATAAATGATATAGATAGGGAAGAGAAAATATCACAAATTGTTAATAGTGCGTTAGAAAAAGCACGCAGTAGAGCCGAAGGCGATACATTAGAATTAGAGAGCGAAAACGCTATGGGTGATAATTTTATAACAGTAACTGAAATACCAACAATACCGTCCAAATCTCCTAAAATACAGTCATCCAATTTAGTAGTGCCGCCGAAATCTCCAAGCAGGATAATACAGGTTGAGAGTAGTAACGAACTTCCAATATTAGAATCGAATTTACAACCTAAAGAAATAGATAGAGAAACTGGTTCTCAGGTAAATATTGGGGAATCCGATGGTGAGATAAATAATAATGATACAACTACTACGATACATATAGGTAAAATTGGTAATCCTATCGGTAGTTTGGGTACTTTGTGGGATAGTGTTACTACTGAACAGGAAATGGTTAATGTAAATGTTGGAGATAATAGAGGGGATGGTAAGTTTTTATTTTATTGTATTTTATTAGTTTTTTGGGATGTGTGTTTATGTTGTTATAATTTTGACATTTTGGCTTGGTTGTTGAGATATTTTATGTGTGTGTAAGGTATTGTTATTTTGGGATTGATCTCTGTATAAGATGTGTATGGTTGGGGATATTGGTATTTGGTAGGCGGCGTTTATAGCAAGTGTTGTATGGGGATTATTGTTTTGTGTGGATTTGTTGGATATATGTGGTTGTTGGTATCAATGTTTGTTTGGTTGAGTTTAAACCTGTGTGAAGATTGGGATTTGAGTAGGGATTTAAGGTGTGGGCGGCAGGTGCCACTAGTTTACCGGTCTATTTTTCAACCACATATATGCTCTTCTCACATACAACCCACTTTCATATCTCCTTTTCAACAACATAGCCTCTCCAACAATACAACAACACATAGATATAACTAATGTTGAATCTTCCCTCGAAGAAGAACAAAGAATGAGTACAAGTCATTTCCCATTAGAAATATCCACAGATAATGGAGGCGTGAATGCTTTATTACCCAGTGGACGATTATTGATTGATAAGACTTCTTCTTCATCAATTTCATCTCCTACTGCTCATAATGATATGGCGGTGGCTGCTGATGACAGTGACCAAATACAGCACAAGGGACAACGAGGAAAGGTAAAGAGAGATGAATCGGGTATATCAGATCAAATTCCCTCTCTTTTTATAGATGAGAAACGATGTTCGGAAACACCGAACACTTCACCCATGTCAAATAATACTGCACGTGATGAGGGACCTCTTTCTCCTGCGGAACCTTTAATTAATACAGAAGTAGAGGAGAATAGTTTATTGGAGGGTAATAGCCTGATTGGAAATAATAGTACAGTGGTAACCAATCAACAACAGACACGGCACCCTCAAGAACAAGGTCTAATAGAGGTTGGATCAAGGTCAAGATCTGAATCACCAAGTATAACACAAACACAAACAAATTCATCATCAATAATATCAGACGATATTACATTCAACTCCTACGCACCATCGGAATTATCATCAATGATGTCACATATGGAAATACAGAATTTGTTAAAACAGGGTAGGAAACAGCAGCAGCATGAAATGATGGCAGTTGGGAATAATGGGAATAATAGATCAATACCAGTAGATATACGGGGTAGGGAAAGTCCAATGAAATTATTCCATAATCAATCATTGTATGCCAATGTTTACAGAGAAGAAGAAAAGCAGGGAAGTAATGGTAGAGGAGGGGAATCTGATAATAATCCTTGTCCTGACGGGAGACGAATAATACGTGGTGTTGGTGGAGGTAGACCGCCAACGCCTCCAATACCACAATCTATATCATCACCATCACGGAAAAGTCAGTTAGGCTCATCTGTTTATTCTCCAACAATACAATCTAATCCGTCATCTTCATCATATTTATTACATCGAACTGATGCCATGGAGGATAATGGTTCTATAAGAGATGTCCAAGTTCACCACCACCAACAACAACAGAGGCAAGGATATTATCCACAACCACCACAAATCATACAGAATAATTCAACATGGACTAGTTTACCATCAATGTCATCGACTGTTACTCCGGGTCAGAATAATAATTATGAAATGTATTCCCGAGGAGATGGGAGGTTAGAGGTACGACCACCACCATCGTTGGGTGACGAGGATGAGGAAAGTAGTAGTAGATATCAAGAGATTGGACATTCCACACCATTACGTAGTCCATTATCAGCCCAAAATAATAATAATGATCAAGTTGGTCTAAAGGTGGATGTTGTTGAAATTGCCGTTAGTGATGATAACGAAGATGAGGCAGTTGAGAGTGTATTAGACGATAGTGCAACTGCTATTAGTCTGGGCACCACTGCCCAGAGTGTATTGGGTACTAATACGAAAAGTTTGGCAGATGATTTGAATTATTATGAGGATGACAATAACGGTGATAGAAAACAACCGCAATATGCCACAATAGACCCACGAGCTCAACAAACGATGCATTCTTCGACTTCTCCTCCTCCGATACCTCATACTTCTGTACTCTCGGGAGTTGATGATGGTTCCTACTTTGCCGATCGTTCAGGTTACAACAACGTTCTCAGTAGTGCACATGATATTAGTGACTATTCAACATCAGTTAATAACTCCTTCAGCGGTATGGATCTTAAGAAGGCAATGCCAATGAATGTTGCAAGTGAAGACGAGACTGAAAATAGACATCATCAGTATGGATATGGTCACACTTATAAACAACAGCCTCAAGATGTTCAACGACAGCCACAAATGAATATGGTACACTCCAAGCCGATAATACCATCAACATTCCCATCTCTCATGGATTCATCAGTCTCATCAGGTCTTACTGAAATAACATTCCCATCCATGGCACCGTCATTAGTTAGTGTGAAGTGTTCTCAGAGTGAAAGAGAAGAGAGGGAGGACTCTCTGCCACGGCATCATATTGCAGACGGTGCCAATATGACAGCAGCAGCCGCCGCTCAGCATATTGATCCTTTAATGACCACCACCATATCCCAGCCGTCAGTCATGATGCATCATCAGACCCAACAAGTGGCACCCCCTCAGGCTGTGCCGACGGTACATTCATCTGATCCAAGGATGAACATCGAATATGAACGTCAGTATATTGTTGACCTAGAGCAAATTGTTGAGGAAAGTTCAAATCATGATCTTAGGAGTGGAGGTGCATCTACTGCATCGTCTCCAATAGCATCCCCTCGGAGAAATAAGGGACCTGGAGGAGGAGCCGAAGTATCAAACGAGGCAGCAGAACAAAGTAGATTCCAATCCATCCCAGAGGGGCACAACAACCAACAACAGCAACAACCACAAATGTTAAATTATCACCCCACAGAATTCTTCGACTATCGTCATCAGTACTATACAGAACAAATCAACACGGAGCAATATCATTATTTCGACGATCGGTACTCACAAGCCTCAACAAACCACACTCGAGGTGAGGATGAAACAGAGGCAAGCTCGACATGCTCTTCCGTGACACTTTCCCAAGCATTCCATCATTCGGATGGGACGGATTCATGTGCGTCGTCAATGACAGATGAGTATTCAGAAAGTCACAGTAGTCATCCATCGTTAACAAGTACGGTTTCAAGTGTTACACTATCTCATGCGTTGAGTGTTGATAGGCATGATCATTCAGGACAGGGGTTTTATGTTGCCACAAGATTGGGTCACTTTGTTGATGTTCCAACTGTTCCTGATGGTGTTTATGTTAGTAACGATGTTAATGTTGGTGATGAACCATTCTCATCAACTACTACACCTGATGATGGTAATGGTGTGTACAAGACGGAAGAAGTACCCCAACATGATGATTTGGTTGAGAAGACTGGGGAGTTTACAATAGATTCCACTTCTGGCTCCTTTGTTCGTATGAATTCTGAGTCGACAAACAAGAGCGGTGGTACTGATGATTCGACAGATGCAGTATCCGATATTACTGCCGCGGCTGTTGCCAAGGATGACATCAACAACAAGAAGAGTGATACCCAAGTATCATCTAGTACTGGCAATTCGCTTGAATCGGAACTTCTAGCAACACTCGTTCCTGAATGTGGTGTACCAATACCAAGTGTCATGGCCAAGGTTGGTACTGCTAGAGCTCGATCATCAAGTAAGGGTGGGATGCTACTACCCTGGCATTCTACTCGATCGATACAGAACTATCAAGGAAGAAGGGGAAGTAAGAAGCTATACTCTTCAAGAAGTAGAGAGGGGAACCTTTATAGTATTTCAAGTGTTCATACGTTTCGCGGATAGAGTCATCTTATACTTTTGATGCTGAGCTTGTTTTGTGGCACAGACAAGAAACTATTTGTATATGTTTTATGTAGTTTTAAGAGTAGAAATATAGTTGTTAGGAAGACAGTTTCGTATGCCTTTACTACTAGTCAAATGGAAATATTCTCCAGTGCATTGATATGTGCATCATATCAGATAACTGTCAATGTCAGACGCGGATTGACAGATCAGAAAGGAAGATTGCACAATATGAATGATGACCCTTGATTGTGTGCACATGGAGAAGAGGAAAGGATATACTTAGGGAAGAGGACGAGAGATGCTGATGGATGTCGCATATGGGATCATATTAATTGAATTCTTTTCTCTAGCTTTACACGGCTATTATTAGTCCTCCACCCCAACAATCTTTAACTTTAGAGAGACAATGTCCATTGATCTCTATCCAATCTGCAATGCGAATGATAGCCTTATCCTACAGCTCCTTCTTTAACTTTAATCCTTCCTATGGGCCTAGGAGAACATCCTCTCCTGTTCACAATAACTTGCTATGTTCTCTTAACGGCGATTACGACGCTGGAAGGGATCAGCAGGGGTGCAGTCCTCAGCACAGCCTGCATTACTGCCTCCCTTTGCAACACAGTCTCTCATACAATCTGAGTTTGCACCTGAACCTCCACCTCCGCCTCCAAAACCTGTTTTACTGGCTATACCTTTTTAGCCATGCGACGATGCTGGTCACCGATGATCACATCGCCCTTCATGGGGGTGGGCTTGGCGGAATCTTTGAGATTCTCCCTAGTGTTGACCTTGACGAGCTTGGCATTGGTCGTGCCAACGACAGCAAGTAGAGCGGCAATTGCAATAGTAACTTTCATGGTTGATCGCCTTCGACCCTGACGTTCTAAATAACATCGTAAATCTCTACCTACTATCATAAATTGCAAGGGGGTGAGAAAACGCCGTGTCTGCACAGCGAAGCTGCTTCTAGAAATCTTCGTTACACTTAATCTTTACTACGATACCCCTTCGCATGGCCACCACTCACAATACCCATCTATAATGCTAACTACGTATAAGTAAAATCACCCCCTGCCGTCTCTAGCCACGAATACCACCACGAGGCGAACGTCCACCTCCCAAGTCAGCAACCATCAAGAACTCATCAAGAACCCAACGAAAATCATTCGCGGTTTCGGATTCTTCAGAGGTTAATGCACGGTCAAATACACTAACGTCTTTGTCTTCAGCTGACGCCCATCCCCAGAACTGGTTACGATTTTCATCATAATAAGCAAGAACTGAATCACGGAATTCATTTTGGGGTACAGACCGGCCACCCTTGGGTAAAAGGTTCATAACATCCGTTGCAATCTTATTAGACTTGCCAGGGGGCATAACATTTGAAGGATTGAATGCCTTTGTGACAGAGCCTTCGGTAGCCCACTTGAGAAGATGTCCAGAGTCTTCTTGAATAATGCCAGTATCAACAAGAATATCAGCTACACAGGAGACACCGAATCCATAAGTCCCCTTGTGTCCTGGCGCAAAGCAGAGCGGTACACCAGTAGTCATCGAACGAACGGTGCCTGGATTCACCAAAGTCTTTCGTAGTTTACGATGGTAGTAATGCTCAGTGGCAACTTCCACTGATTTCATCAGCATGTGTTTTCCTCCTGCATAGATTGCAATCGATCCAACAAAAGAAAGAACAGCGGCCACAATAGTAGTAGTGCGCTTAGATTTTGCAGCCTTGTATCGTAGGCGTTGCATTTGTAGCTGCCATGACTTGGATGATTGCTTCATGTTTGGGTGTGTTGTTGTTTTCGAAGATGAGGGTGCTTAGTTGGTTTTATGGCAATCTGCACGGAGGATAAGGGGGAGAGGCTACTTCTCCAGAATAAGGAGAGGCTACTTCAAAAAAGTTTCTTTGGATAAGAAAGAGATGAACTCGTGGTTTTAGAGTTGTACTAGATCCTATCTAGATTCATACACGAAGAGTTGACAAACTCTTACGCCTCATCTCTTTACGATTTGACTTTGTATGTTTGATTTGCAAAACTATGAATCAATAACCCTAAAGAGATCGTCCTCTATGACCCTCCGTTTTCCGGAAAGATCGAGAACCGTGTGGTTATGAATACTTAAATCATGCAGAGAGAGTCATAGCCGATTTTGTATGTGTCTTAGCTCACATCTCACTTTTTTCGACACAGGATTTACAAACTCTTTGCCTTAACCCTAAAGAGGATCTTTCCCAGCAAGCTAACAATGAAACTTCAATGTAACTTTTAGATATGTGTGTACACATACATTACAAAACTCTTCTCATCCACATTAACCCTATCCAAAGCAGAATTGATATTGATATGATTACAGTCGTATGATATAGTCAGCAGCTTGATTCTTATGACTATGATGGATAAATGCAAGGTAAAACTAAAACTAAACCTGATGTACAATTGCAGAAGATATCAAAAACAAGTAAGGAACCAGATGGCGATGGCTGGAGAAAGATGAACTATCAAGATATTCGTGCTCATTTCAGATGTAATCAACATTCTGACAACAGGATGAAGAGACTCCCAACAAAAGATGATTGGCAATATTTTAGAGATCAATACAGAAAAGTTGTAGACAGAGATGCAGTATTTGATGATGTGGTGCCACCGACCAAAGGATACAGCTTGTATGATGATGGTAAACCTCCTCCATATTTTGCAGGTCGTGGTACTACTAAAGGACGTGGTTTATTTGCATCTAGAGATATAAAACGCGGAGAATTAGTCCATGGTATGATTTGTAAAAATTTGTACATGTGATATGGTTTTGCACTTTACAAATACTAATCCCTAAAAACTTCTGATTCCCCAAGATGGTTCAAAGTCAGATATCACATTCCCGAATGCAATGAGTTGGCGGCGTTATGTTTTTTCACTTCCAAAAAGGAAAGCATGTGATATGACTGATTGGTCGTGGACTCAGACAACTACCAAGAATGGGAAGTACAAGATATTCTCAGCCATAAATATATCCATACTATTGAATAGCGGTAATAGTGACGACGAAGTGAACATCAATCCAGAGTCGGAAACATCCACCAAGTTTTACAGTTTGAGAGACATTAAAAGGGGGGAGGAGCTGGAAAGTCCGTGTTTGTATTGTTCTACTGTGTGAATGCTTGATTCAATTAATGTCTAACATATGCTACTATCTCCTCTCTTTTCATCATAATGAAAATGAATCGTGATAATACGCGCATCTTCCAGCTAACGGATTACGATATGTATGATACAGTCTGGTCCGCAGCTGGATTGGGAGATGATGATGATAATGTTGGAGAAGATGATGGTATTAATGATGATGATGGGGATGATGTATAGATATTTAGCATGCCGTAATCACAACTTTAAGTAGAAATGATTACATCATGATTACTATCTATTTATACCCCAACTGCCGTGACTAATTGTGTATAAAGTTGTGAAGGTAATAATCTTTCCATCAACTTTAGAAGACCTGATACCTTGAGTATATACGGCAAGACAGGAGCCACTACATATGGAAGCAATCCAAAGATTGTAGCATCCTTTAAAGTCTTGGCTGCCTCTTGATAAAACCCCTTTTGGGAAACGAACAGATCATTATATATCTCAACATCATTTGCATTATTTGACTTGTCATTCTTATCACTACCACCGATAACCTCGGCGATTGCTGCACGTAATAACGACTTGTTCAATGTAAACAATAATGCCGTGATTGTAAATGGAGTAATGAATGACGTTACCGAGAAGACATGTCCCACAATCCCTTCTAAACTATCAAATGAGAGAGACATGATCCATTTAGTTAGTTCTATCGATGCCATGACACCGAACGATCCAGCACATATCGCTTGATTGAAATAGGCATTGAAGGCTGATTCCTTAACTTTATTAAACTTGACTCTTGTGGATTGATTCTTTAGATATTGATCTACTTGAGTATTGTTCTTTGTTCGATATGCTTGTACTTCTCGAGCGGCAGTTCGTTCACAATTGTTATATATGAACCCTGTTACTACACATAGTATACCAATTATACCAAATGAAAGTTGTTTCGATGTAACTCTATCCAATATAAATCTAAAGTATCCACCCTTTACAGTAGTTGGGAGTAACGCCACAGATGATACTGATACTAATGCCATATTAACTGCTGTTATACCCCATATCCAAGACATCGAACTGAATAATTTGAGTAAGTTATCATGACTCATACGTTTGTTCATATTGCTCATGTTGTAATGGTATAATGATGAGATTCTCCTTTGTGTTTGATTGGATGATGAGAGATACATATGATAGGTATGAGTATGAATCAAACAATAACTCGATATCTCAAATGTGTACACAAACTTACCATAAACCCATACCAAAGAGTAATAGACTTAAACTATCAAATATATTGACATATTCAATAAAACTTAGTTCTTTTTTGAAGTATTTTGTGTATATATCATTATCAATGAAGGTTACTGAGTGTGAGACGAGGCAAAGAGTATAGATGAGAGTGAAATCATAAGATATAATCATTATGAGAGTCAAAGCATAAGATTAAGATTGAGCCTATATAGGATACATATATCAGGAACACATTACGATGATGATGACAACTTACTAACAACATTTGATAATACCGAAAAGAAGGACATTTTAACACAATATTGAATAGCTGATAATGCCTGCTTTGCTGACTTGATTGTTTTATCATCTTTATCATTAGAGGTAGATGTTGATAGTTTGGTGGTAGCTTGACGAGTAGCCGTACTGCCTCCTCGAGTCTGCATAATATACTGCCGCTGATATAGTGGTTGTCGCTTCTTATATGGGTGTATGTTAGTAATAGTATGAGCAAATGCGAATACAGTATCAGTAGATGAATAAAGAGATGATGACAGTAGTAAAAAGATGATAAGAAGGGTAGTTGATGATTGTTTGTGCATTTGTTCTCGATATTGCTCTATCTTGGTGTATCTTTGCAGCAAGTGTTTGAACTATTAGGATTTGATGGTCAGAGGCTTATCTTCGTATGTAACATTAGCATATCAATTGGTCAATAGCCAAGATGGCATATTGTACTATCTTCTTTGAATAAAGATATGGCGGTATCCTTTGACAAAAAAAAGATTCATACGCAGCAGCTCGGCCGGCTTTTGACATTGAATCATTTCTGGATGAATTCATACTGTGCATAATCTCTTCTACTAAATAAAGAGACTCGAGCTGTGCGGCGCGCGCCCCGCCTGCATAGTAGGGTATCTTTGAACCCATAGTGGGCAGTTAACGGGTAAAGTTTCACTAAAATACTTTGTGCTTAACTCTAGACTCTACCGAGGTAAGTAGGGTAAGTAGCCCCAAGGTAGGTAGCCAAGTTGAGCTCAGTCGGTAGAGTGCCGGCCGGATATTATGTGTTGAAAGTCTCCTAATAAGAGTCTTAATACGAAGCAATCTAGTTGATTATATCTAATACAATAGATGTTCTTTCTTTCTCTCTTTCTAAATTAAATATTATGAGCTCTTTGCTCTACTAGTACGATCTATTGGATCTTGCTTCTATTCCCGCTTACGTGTCAGAACATCTCTTACTCATTCTGCCCTTCATACCCCAGACGCCTACACAAGATTGTTCCGCCCCTACAGACATGGCAAGCCTACACCGACGCTTGCAGAACAGAGTATCCTTTAGGGTATCCTTTTGGTTACTCCTAACACCCTCCTTACTCTGGATGTCAAGCGTATCCACTTCTACACCCAAGTATTTCTGATCCATCTCGATCTTCTCTTCATTAGCAGTTGTTGTATCTTCTGCTTTCAACATGTCTTGCACTTTCAACTCGGTATCACTGCCAATCCAGGCTTCTATCGTACCTTCATTCTCAATCTCAAAAGTTGTGCACATCTTATGCTCAATTGCTTCTACTGCAATCCTGTTGCCTTGTACCTCTACTACTTTCTTCTCTGTCGTATCAAATCCATGACTACGATCATTCACCTTGGTATCATATCCATGACTACCATCTACAATCTTCTCATCTTCATATTTGATATCGTATCCACGACTATCAACATACTTCTCATCCTCATTCTTAGCACCATATCCACGGCTACTATCATACATATCTTCTTTGTCTTCGGTACCAAATCCATGGCTATCCATCTTATACACGGCGAGATCCTTGGAGTCCACCAAGTTACACAATCTCTTCTCTCTTTTAGTATCGCTGTCACGATCCTCTAGTTCGTCAGAGTTCTCCAATCGTTCAGTCTCAACTACTAGACCCTCGGCATCCACCAAGTTGTACAGTCCTTCTTCTTCTTTCTTACACAGACCATCTTGTCCATCCAGACTTAGGTCAAACATATTGAGATCCCCAGAGTCCACTGAGTTGTACAATCTCTCTTCACGACTTGGACTTGGATATACTAGTTCGTCAGTATCCCACCGTCCTTCTACACTTGCTACTAGTATCTCAATACTAGATCCGTCCGCTCTTCTCTACATATCCAGGCTTCTTCTCTGGATGTATCTCCCAACAGTCATCATCTTGCTTGTGACCGGGCTCGTTGCAATGATTGCATATCACGACTAACTTATCACTTCCTTTCTTACTAGGGCAGTCTCTTGCAACGTGTCCAATGTCTCCACACTTGTAACACGTACGATCATCTTTAGAAGCCGGCTCTCTCTTGCCATTGTCTTCTTCCTCTTCTGTATATTTACTGACGAGTGTCGTCTCCTTGACATCGTCGTCTTCTAATGCATCATTCCCTCCTGACGTGTTACTACTGATACGCCATTGAGTATGCATATCTTCAATCAGCTCCTCTGCTGTTGGATGACCTTTGCTGCTCTTCTTCTTAGCAACAGTAGTTGTGGCCATGACGGCATTGTATGTGCCTTTGCCACACCTCAACACGACTCCAGACTTCTTCTTGTCAGGAATGTTCATACCGAATCGCACCTCGATATCGGCTAGTTTTTCCAATAGGACATTGGGATCCTCTCCCTTCTTCAACTTAATCTTGTTGACTTCGGCCTCCAACTCCATCTCAGAGATATGGTCGTCAGGCCTGCACTCGTCCCTGATACTCTTGATAATCCTCCAAGCTTGTCCTGTTTGGAAGATGGGATTGCGGTTCATCTCTTGCATAACCTTACTCATCCCTTCCTTAGTATGCATGGCAATCATAAGCATTGCCATCACTTGTTCGTTCTGCTTTAAAGCCAGAATCTTCTTGGCATCGTCTGGATTCGTCTCATCCAATACGGCATTCTCATCAGTAGGCAATTGTGCTTCGAATTCCTCCCTGAGAACCTTGTGGCACGGCTCACCGTCCACCATCTTGAGTGTACATGCAGCCTTGAACTTGTACATGAAAGTCTCGGCCGTCTCCTTCTTTCCATCCCATCTTGGGATTGTTGTAGTCTGGTTTGTTGTAACCGTGTTACTCATCCTTTCCTCTGCTTCCCCTTTGAAGTCTTGTTACTGTAATTACTTGTTGCTCGTCTTGAGTCTTGTTTCTTGTTCTGCTTCTCCTCTTGAGAATTGTTTATACCAGGTGATCAAATCTGGGTTTGTAAAGCTTCTGTATATCTCTTACAAAGTGACCTTCGTCAAGGTTCTTCGAATAATGTTGAAAGTCTCCTAATATAAGAGTCTTAATACGAAGCAATCTAGTTGATTATATCTAATACAATAGATGTTCTTTCTTTCTCTCTTTCTAAATTAAATATTATGAGCTCTTTGCTCTACTAGTACGATCTATTGGATCTTGCTTCTATTCCCGCTTACGTGTCAGAACATCTCTTACTCATTCTGCCCTTCATACCCGCAGACGCCTACACAAGATTGTTCCGCCCCTACAGACATGGCAAGCCTACACCGACGCTTGCAGAACAGAGTATCCTTTAGGGTATCCTTTTGGTTACTCCTAACATGGGCCGGGGAGGAGAGGCGATATATACATATCAAATGAAGGCCGACAACACCTCAATCATCCTCCTGATTGTTCTCTTGTTCAGTAGTACGGTCTTTGTATTCCAGCAGCCTACATTGCATTCTAATATTATCAACCATCATCGATCATTTGCAATGAGAGCCACAAAGAAAACTAACCTTGAACATCATAAGCCTAACTCGCCATTGGCTGGTATGCCAATTAGTCCATCATACAATACAAACAATAACAATAGTGTAATAATAAGATACTTTTACGATGGTGGTCTGGTTAATCAAGGACGTATCTGTCATCTTCCACTTCTCAATAATGAAGAAGAAAGTACAATGATAATATCATCACATCAAGTTATGAAAGCATTACAAGATGACGGAGTAGATGTTAATACTTTCCATGCATGTTCGTATGAATCAACACTTAGTGACGGGGGTTGGATGCCGTTGGAGGTAGGATCACGATATGTCAATCCATGGACTACAAATCAATCAAATGAAGAAGAGGGATTAGTGTTTACAATACCAGAGGATAGATCACAACCTAGACGGATAGATATCAAATTGTTTCATAGACCGACCAGACCAAATGTTGATTTAGAGGATGCGATGGAAGATATCAAACAGGAACAAACAGCTAAATCAGAACTATCATTTGTAGAACGAACAACTGATTCATTACAAGCAAAATCAAACTCAATACCAGGAGGCAAATTACCATTGAATGGATACTTCGGTATAGCAATCATCCATCCAAAAACAAGTGAAAATGTCGGTACTCTATGGAGATCATCATTTCAATTAGGTGCATCTGTATTATATACAATCGGTCAACGATATAAGGTATCTAGTACGGATACTTTGAACGTACCGGCGAGAATACCATTGATTGAGTGTAATGATTGGTCATCATTTGTGGAAGAGTCAAGTCCGAAGGGTGCTGTATGGGTTGCAATTGAAATGGGTGGGGTGCCATTAAAAGAGTATAAACATCCACGAAATGGTAAGCATTTGCTTTGTTCGTCTTCTCTTCTATATCTCTATTTGGGATTGACGAGTAAAGCTCATCTCTCTTACTTCTTTATCTCTCTTTGGTATACCAAAGCAATTTATATACTAGGATCAGAGGATCATGGTGTGCCAAAGTCTGTGCTCAGATCATGTAGAGAAGTTGTTTCCTTGGAGGCAGAAGAGTATGGTAGTTACAATGTAGCAGTTGCTGGTTCATTGGTAATGTATGATAGAATGACGAAGATGAGAGGAAGTAGTCCCGGGGCCGAGAAGAATTAGCTCATTCGGTCATTAAACTATATACAATTATATACCTATAATCGTAATGTTGATCTAATATACTAACTTTTTCATGATGTCGAGTAGATAATCTCCTTTCTAACATCCATTAAACATCTACCAAGTAAGTTACTACCCTTCCAATCCTCGGGCTTGATATTCCACTCCCCCGTCTCCTTATTCTTTGCACCATCAATACCAAACTCGATACATCCAATACCCCATGTCTTATCAGTTGCCGCCTCGATTAACATCTTACTACCCGTGCCTAATAATAATTGTTTTAATTCTTCATGTTGTGTAAACTTTCCCAATAATGCCTTGCAACATATATCATATCGTTTTTCACACCATATCTCATCTTGATATCCTTGTACTTCTCGGCCTAATCCTTTAATCTTTGATGCATCTTCCTTCTCATCTAATATCTTTTTTGCAGTTATCCTATCACCAAATAACCAAGCCTTTTCGTAGTGCAGCTCTTGATTGATACACCAAAATTTCTTTGGTGAGTAGTGATGATACCATTTGGAGTTTGTATCGTAATGACCATCGTTTGGTTCTTGATATGAATTTGATAAACAACCATATGGTACTTCATCTTTGGATAGGAAGAAGATGTATTCGTTTGGATCTGTTGGTATTGCTTCTTTACTTTTACAGTGCTTGCCTGCCCATACTGGTAGATCTTCGGACATGACTGTGAGGTATAGTTTATTATTTCGAATTGATTATCTTATTGCAACAAAAGAAGAATGTCAATGTTTTTAACTCTCGATATATCGCTCTGGCCACCGCTACTAGAACTTGATCTCTCTCTACTACAAATCACACCTTTATTTTCTTTTTATTAGCGGGCGTACAGCAAATCAGCTTATGTACAGCTAATGTATCCAAATTTCACATCAGTGTTCTCATTTTCTGGGATTGCTATCCCACATCGGTATCCCCGTTGCAAGAATAAAATGTGCACAGACAATGTTGGGAAGAGACGCCAGCTACGCTGTGTCTGATGCTTCCGCTATTAATCTACCTCTTGTCATCTTTTGATTGTTGGTAGTAGTAGTATTGGTAGTATATATTGCATGTTGTAGTATACGTAGTATACGGTTCCTTGAGATTCAGAGATAGCAGAGAATACATGCTCTCATAATAATTATTATTATTAAGTTTTGCAGAGATGGATCAACTTACAAAGAAGCAAAAAGTTGACGACAGTACAATATGTAAAGAAGAAGTACTATTCAATATCGATATATTATCCAAAGTTATATCATATCTACCTTCGGTTGATGTACTCAATTTGGCACTGACCAACAAGAGGTTCGGTATATATAATAATAATGATGATTCTATTATCGAGAAGAGTTCACGTATTTCAATTAAGGATTTAGCAACAGAAGAAGAACTTGCTACACTGCCGTATTATAATGGAGAAAGTTCATTGGCAGATTATCATTATCTTCAATTGTTAAGAGGCCCTCTTACTTTTGATCAGCTTGTTGGAGATGTTGATTATGTGGATAGGGAGGACAAATCATGTGTTAGGCATACTGGTCGGGATCATGATTGTCAAATAGTACGCATTCGATGTGCTTCCACGTGGAATTTAGGGTATGTGTACGTACATACTCAATTTTGTAGATAAGGTCTTTTGACCGTATATTTTAACTTTTACCTTTTACTTGTTTGTTTAACAACATCAATATTGACTTTATTGTCACGTATAATTGCGTAAGCATTATACTTCATAGATTAACAGTCTCGTCGCTCTCCGCTGACGATTCTACGATCAGAGTTTTGATTTGGGCAGGACAACAGTCGGCCAATCAATTCTTGGGATTAAGAGTTTGGTTTTGCAGGACAATAGTCGGCCGATCAAGCAATTAATTAACAGGTAGAAAAATCTGATTTCAGCAGGACAATAGTCGGCAGTCGGACACTTACTCCTTCATTTGGATTGGCGTTAAGCAACAGCTTCCTCAATCAACCGTGAATTATCTACAAAAGGATATTTGATAGTTTTCTCATCATGACTACGACTACCGTAGAGTTTGAGCATATCTTGAACGTAATTTTTGGAGTCGACACGCCGGCCCAACTATTGTGCTTTGAGAATGGGATCATTAATCTTCGTAAATTCAAGGTAAAGTGGAAAAACATCGACAAACTTGAATATACTGATAGTACTACGAACACTAAGGTTAAACTATCTGATGATGATTACGAAGAGCTCGCGGCTCTTGTGCCATTCTTGCACCACTTGCAGAATGAATTAGGCCCGGTAACAAAGTACCCAGTAGACATCACACAGTACTCACGTGAGCATTTCTTGCGCTACTATAACAATGTATATGATCCAGATAAGCCGACTCAATATGATCAGGCATTAGCACAGGCAGCCGAGAAGCATGCGGAAGAAATGAGGAAATTAGCGGCCAGCACTGCCACAGTAATGACCACTACTGGAGTAACAACAACTACCACCAACAATACTAATACCTCCGGTGGAAACTCATCTCACAATGGCTCACAATCCAATGCGCGTTCTGCAGAAGAAAAGGCGTTAGATAAGGCAATGTTGCCGAGCGTGGATGCATTAAGCTCGATTGTTAATGATCACGACTTCGCTTATTGGTTTCCGATATTCGTGGCCGAGTTGAATAAACAGGGATTCAAAAACGTGTTGGACCCCGATTATACTCCTACTGCTGATCAAAAATCCATTTTCGAGAAAAGAAAGGAGATATTATACTCGTTCCTTGTTAAACACCTCAAGACGGAGAAGGGTAAGGACATTGTTGGAAAACATTCTAAGACTTCGGATGCACAAGCGGTATGGAAAGAGTTCATAGCATACCATACTACGTCTCCTACGGCGGAATCGATGAGAACTGACTTCCTTCAGAAGATCACAACTGCCAGGATTACTCCCGGTGCCAATCTCAAGGAGGAGATACTTCGGTTAAAGTCATACTTCAGGGCTTATAACTCCTTCACGGCTACTCCCTTAACAAAGCAGGATGAGAACAACTATATGAGACGATTTGCTTCACAATCAAAGGACATCTCTAACGTTGCATCTCTGACATCCCTTGTGGAGAGTGTAAGTAAAACCACTATTGGCCCGGAAGAAAAGATGGAACTAATTGAGATCCAAGCTGCTATGGCTGATAACGCGGATGATGCCCAGAATAATATTCCATCTAACCGTCGTAGTGTTCATCAGACACTCGTTCAAGATCGTGGGGAGCATTTGGAAGTTGACCTTGGTGATGGATTCATTACCGTGATGAAGATGTCTTCCTCTGGCGTCAGCACACCATCTTTCCGAGTTCCAAAGGTTGCTTGGGATCAATTATCTCCCGGAGATAAGTCGGCTTGGTTAAGCATGAGCAAAGAAGGACGAACGCT
>Ga0214480_100390_pt1 | contig 22558 bp, 16 predicted proteins | sample M1_20Mar14CPVII9_3_FD_165042 | JGI IMG/M metagenome (GOLD analysis project Ga0214480, IMG submission 165042) | Marine eukaryotic communities from Monterey Bay, California, United States - M1_20Mar14CPVII9sort6BwellE17 | ecosystem: Environmental > Aquatic > Marine > Unclassified | place: USA... | reverse complement strand
TGTGATGAACGGCAAATGTAGCTAATCTATCGTCCAACGTATCATCATCTAAGTCGAATATGCTCGGAGTTTGATCGGTTTCCTCTCGATTTGGATCGGCAGCAATAAGTTCGAGATACGCTCCATTACCAAGAGAGAGAAGAGCATTTTGTGTACCATATACACTGTGTTGTCCACCATACACGGGTTTAACTCCGGTAAGTTTCTTTATATAATCGATACCATCATCTAAATCTGAGCAAGTATAAACTAAGTGATCAATCTCACAAGATCTTCTCCTTGCAACTTCTCTTGCTTCACTCCCCTCTGGATATAGAATAGCATATGTTTCATCGATGAACAAAGTGCCATCAGGAGAAACTGGTAACTTCCGAATATACTTGATGTAAACGGCATATAAGATTCCACATGTCATTAGAGATAAGTATGCTAATATTTTACCAAAGATTAGCACTGTTGGAAGGAAGGCAATGTACCAAATGAAGCTATTTGGCCAGCCAATATAATATGCAAGTATTAATGTGCATCCTATTGTTGCGTTTCCATGAGCTCTTTTTTCACTCGCCGATAATTCATCATCAACTACTTTATGTTGTTGCTTCTGCTGTTTTGGTTCTCTGTTTCTTTTACCGCGTTTATTAGTTGTCATGGTGGATGATATTGATATTGCAGTTTATATAGTAGTAGACCTTACAATATATCCATCTGTATTCATCTCTATATCATTGCACTGAATATTATCAACCTATCTGAAACAACTCTTTATTCTTTATGTCATAGCGGTATCCTAAGTAGTAAAGTTCCGTGTTGTGCTGTCAGTTGTGTTCTAGAGGTAGAGAGTAGTTGTCGACATCTGTAATATACCCCAATGGCAATGGATAGTCACTAAGTTCTTGTAGCACCATATTCATTTACTTGAGTTGGTATGATATCAACCAGCGGATAATAAACGGCGGTTTACTGAAAGCACATCCATGAAAAAGTAAAATTTGCAATAGAGCACGTCTCATGCATTCTATCCGTGTGCTCCGTGTGCCCTATTGTATAAGTACCTATAGGAGGTCCTATTAGTTATGGATGTAGCCGATATATTCATTCTTCTACTTCTTACTGTGTTCATATGTGAGGCAATTTACAAATGTTGGAAGTATTGCTCTGGAGCTCATGCAAAACAACGTTCAGAGAAAGAAGCCTCTGCACGCCAACGTATAGATGAGTACAAGCAGCGGCGACAATCGCAGGACAACAATAATAATACACAACAAACAATTGAATATAAATGCTTTGAAATGTACTACCAAGGATCTACATATGGACAGGGTGAAGGATATGGCGTCGGTGAGCTTCATATATCAATATCCAAAGAAGTAGATGAAGATGGTAAACGACAAATAACAGGTTGTGGTAGTCGTGAATTAGAATATACTGAAATCATTCAAGGGTATATTGATTCAAGTGGTAATGCAGATTGGATAGAACAAACACGTAGGCAGATAGCATTCAATGTACCAGGACGTCGTAACAGAGGGATGTTTCTTACTCATGAGCCATACGGATATTATCATTTACAACCACATTGGGGACCGGTGTCTATTCGAAGTATTGGAAAGTTTAACAACAATATGACATCATTTGAGGGAACACATTACGGAAAGGATGAATGTGAATGTAATGATTGTAGGATATTCTGGAATAGATGGGCAAGACGGCGATTATCAACTACTTCTCCAACCATTGGTTTATTGCAAATACCTCAAATTATCGTTGGTTTACCTGTACGATTTTGTCCTGAAGAAGAACGAAAGATTGGAGAGTATATTACATTTCAATTGAAAGTAGATAAGGAAGAAGAAGCGGGAGATGAAAACATTAATGAAATTGATGATGAAGAAGATGCCTACCAAAGAATGGCTTAGATTGCTTGTTAAAGGAGTTACCTATAGTTTGTATAGAATATGTAATAGATATAGATGTGTAGTTTATGAGCATATTTGTCTATCATCGGTATTCATCCCTGCATTAAGTTGACTGAGAGCTGCTTTCATGAAACGACGGACAGACCTTTAATGTGAGAAATGAGAAATGATGACTAGTATGCAGGCACAATTTGCAATAAGCTATCCTAGCAGATAGCTCCTTAACCGCCGCCGACATACCCTTATAACACACACACACACACACATCTATCACTATTAATTATATTCATATCATGAATCCTCAGCGGCATAATATACTACTCGCAATATCAACATTAATTCTTAGCACATCATGTGTCTTCTCTTCAAGAGTGACATCATCATCATCCTCCATTGTCTCACCTATCAATAACAATAATAAACGAGATCCGTTTGGTAGGTTAATTAAACATAATTCTAGTATCAGATCTCTGTCGCCTTCTCGACGCCGTGCATCATATGATATATCAACAACTATATTGCAACAGCTACGTGGTGGTAGTTCACCGTCAGATGATAATGGTAACGACAATACTGACGTATCAAATAATGAAGAGATTGATACCACACTCGTCAATGATCCTATTGATAATAAAAAGGAGAGCAGTAATAGTTGGGGCAGTCTATTCAGTTCTAAAAAGAAATCAACCTCCACCTCTACTGACGAAGATGAAGAAGACAATGAAGGATCATTTGAAATAACAATGAATACCAATAATGACGGCAAATCAAATGTTAAAGTTGATATTGAAACACCCAAATCTATACAGGATATGGCACCCAAGTTAATGAAAGATGTAATTAATTCAGCTAATAAATCGTTAGGTGATAAGGGTAGTGTATCACATACTAAAGATAATAAAGTACAAATTGGAGCAACAATCGGCAATAAATCAAAATCAAATCACATATCTACCAAATTTCCAATATCCAAAACAGAATTACCACATTTCACAAGTATGTCAATATTAATGTTCTTATTCATTTATGTCTTTACTACAGTTCGTGATACCAAAGATACATTGGTAGTGTCAAATTGCGGCGCGGAGGCTATACCATTTTTAAAATTATATGGTGTAATGCCATGTGCTACAGCATTTATTATATTCTATTCCAAATTATCAAATGTTATGAGTAAACAAAGTTTATTTTATGTTACATTAATACCATTTTTTATATTCTATGGTATATTTGCATTTGTTTTATTTCCAATGAGGGATACATTGCATTTTCCATTGGTAGATGGTAGTAGTAGTGGTATGGGAGGAGCATTGGGTAGTGCATTGAATTTAGTTAGATATTGGAGTTTTAGTTTATACTTTATTGTTAGTGAATTGTGGGCTAGTGCCGGTGTTCCGTTATTGTTTTGGTCGGTAAGTTTTGTTGAATTGATTTACATGATGTGATTTATGTGTATTGGCAGGCTTAATACTCACTCACTCACCAAATCTCGGTTATGCCGTATGTACACAGTGTGCAAATGATGTAACACCAATGTCCCAGGCCAAACGATTCTACCCATTATTTGCTGTTACGGGTAATCTAGCACCCATCGTTTCTGGAAAAGTCATGTCATATGTTATCTCACTTCAAAAGACAACAGATGATGTTGGCTTCGGCAGTACACTTAAAACATTGGCAGTTATCAAGGGTGCAATATGTCTAGGTATCATTGGAATCTATCGGCATGTATATGCAATGGCAGAGGAACGTGATCGTAAGGAACGTACTGAGCAATCACTATCGACTATTCGGGGTATACAAGAAAGTGGCAAGGTTGAAATAACAATGAAATTTAAGAAACCAAAGCAGAAATTAACATTGAAGGAGTCGGCCAAGGAATTATTGGCATCACGGGAACTCAAGGCAATGTCAATGATGGTATTCTGTTATAATGTATGTGTGGAATTGACTGAGGTATTGTGGAAGGCTATATTACGAAAGACATACCCCACGAAGACTGAATATATGGAGTACATGTCAAACTTTTCACAGACAGTTGGTTTGGTAGCTTTTATATTGCAATTGGTAGCATCGGAGATTATTAATGTCTTTGGATGGAAGTGGACTGCTATGATTCCTCCAGTTACCATGGGAGTATTGGCCGTGGCCTTCTTCGCCGCTGTGATTGCTGGTGAGGATCAGATTCCATTGGCTCAAGTGTTGCTCATTGGTACAGTTCAGAATGTGGCTAATAAGGTGACCAAGTATTCATTGTTCGATCCGTGTAAAGAAATGGCATACATCCCACTTGGTCCCGAGGCAAAAACAAAGGGCAAGGCGGCAGTAGATGTCTTGGGAGCACGTCTAGGACGCAGTGCAGGATCAGCAACACAACAACTACTTGTCTTCTTGGTTGGAGGTGCCTCTGGAAGTATAATGAATTGTGCACCATACATCGGGGCGTGTTATGTGTCGGCTATTGCCATGTGGTCTAATGCCGTGTCAATATTGGGTAAGCTGTTTGAGAGTACTCCTGATCCAAGGCCGGACAATACTGAAAAGTTGGAGAGAATTGGAGAGGCCATCACGATAATAAAGACAATTGAGGATGCCAAGAGAGAAAAGAAGAAAAAAGAAGGAAAGAATAAGAAGTAGATAAGCATTCATTGGGGTTGGGGAAGAGTGTATCTGTGAAGTGAGGGCTTGCTTTAAGCCTTGAATTTTACATAAGTTCGTTCATTTGTCAATATAGGGATATCGGTTAAGTTAAAACCTGTAGTAACACAGTCCCTTCTCTACTTGCAATGTTATGAAAAGTCATCTAAAAGTATCTCATTCCAACCCAATTTCTTTCTATAGCTCGAATAGTCTACCTCGACTCCCTTATCCTCTTCATCAGCCCCTGGAGACCTATGTTCTTCCATACCTAAACACTGTATCAAGAAGTAATCTCCGACGTGTAGGTCTGCATCCTCAACAACACCATTGGATACCTCTATAGATTGTGGTTCTTCAGGCTTGCTTTCAATCTTTCTGTTTGGGGATCTAAATGGCATAATATCCCTTGGTTTAATTTGCATATCTCTATTAGAAGTAGGCTGATCTGACGGGACAGCATCAACTTCTTTCTGTAGCTCCTTCTTGGCAAATTTCCAAGTAATTGCCAAGGATATTATACCAAATGCTGCTCCGGTAGACATGAGAATGATTTGCAACATTGAAACTCCACTGCCACTGTCAGCATAAACCGTGGCAGAACTTGCTCCTAAACATATCAACAACAAATGCCACGGGAGAATGCCAATCATTGCCAACGAGTAAACAGCCCAATCCACACCTGTGATTCCAAATACATAGTTCATTACACCAAAAGGTATCAAGCAGTTCAATCTCATTAATACCATAACTCTTAATGAGTTCTTGATAATAGCAGCATCAACCGCCTTTATAATTGGATACCGTCTCATTAATACCTCAATCAAATCGCGTGTCATATATCTAGCTCTCCAAAATCCAATCATACCACCCACTATACTGCCCAGGTAGCTTGCAATTAAAGCAATAAATATTCCAGAAGCTCCCCACAGCTTTTTGAAGAAGAGAGAAGACTTAGCATATTTTCACACCTTTTGTGCACAAAAGTATATAATATAATACTCACTGATTGAAAAGTAAAACCAGCACCAAATATTAATATAGATGGCGGTATAAATATCAATGATGCTACAGCCAAAACAGCTATATACGACCATACACCTAGCAACTCATTCTCTCTCATCCACTCTAAGAAATTATCAAGAAATGATGTTACATATCCTGTTCTTAATATAAACACATCTAATATAACTGGTATTATCATCCCTACAGCCAAAATAGTAAACAATTTCTTCTTCCATGACCTACGTAAGAAGAATGTATATAATTCTTTTATTATATGTGGTTGTTCTGATCGATTATTCTCTGGTTTCTCTTGTAACTTTTGAGTTGGTGTTTTAGGCTCATCATCAAAACGTTCATATCCCATTTGAATACTACTACTCTGTTTACTACTTTGTATACTACCAGTTGATGCAGCTATACTTGTGGTACCATCTCTATCTACGGCTACTGATTTGTCTGATGCACAGCATACAAAACCAAGTGGCCCTTCTTGATTATTTGTTTCCTCTTCTTTTGATAACTTATGTTGTCTTTCTATATCGAGTTGGACACGATTTCTCTGTTTACTACGCACTTTAGATAAAAGACTCTTCATCTTTGCTACTATTACTCTCGCTGTGCGCTGTTCACCCTATTAGAACTAAACTCTATTTATCAATCAAGTCTCTACATATTTTGAAGCTGTTTATTTTTGAAGACTACATACCTGAAATAGACTCCTCTCACATAGTTTTCTAATGGCATGAAAACTAATTGAATACTGAATAATATGAGAAAAATGACGCACCGGTGGAAGATAGATATGGTAATATGAGGATGTTATTTATGCTTAGTATACCTGACAGCCTCGTATAGGCGTATATGATAGGAGAAGTGAGCTAGTTGATTAGGATACCAAGGGATACTAAGATATATTGATATAGATATAAATGCAAGATGTTTGGAATACGCAGACGACATCAATATTCTAAAGATGACGATACTGTACCAAGAAGAAGCTCTAGTGTTGTCTCTATAACATCATTGTCTCAATCTGTTGATGACTCTGCAACTATTGATGATTGTGGATATTCAAGTATTGGTAGTCTTTTCAGATTTGACTCGTCGAATTTACAATCTACAAAATGGCGGAACAAACAAATGTTGTCGTCAATCACCACTCCTCCAACATATGTTAACCACTTTGGTGTAGAAGTTTGCTTTACAGAACAGTTTCATTATACCAAATCTGAATTGGAACCACACAGAAAAGTAGGTGACGAAGAAATGGATGATCTTTTGCAATACCTATCTCAAAATAAAAAACCCGGATGTGGCCCATTCGATGATGTGATATCTTACATAGCAAAGGAATACCAAGTTAATGGCGATGCTGCTACCCCAACTGTTCAATTTTACAAACACTATTATGAAAATATACCAAATTGGATAGACTTTGATCAAATCCAGAGAGGGATAGATGTGTTCTTGGCATATCTACCGGTTGCTGGTTGTTCGCTCTTTTACAGAAGCTTAGTTGGTGGTTTCAGTATTCCACAGATTGTAGAAGTATTACAGGCAACACAATATCTTGTTGGTGATAAGGAGAAGTCAGTCGAACGTTTGTTTGATACCGGAGGATTTCTAGCTTGCTGTTTTGCACCATCATTACCGACAACAAAGACAGATACATACAATCTGCTCAATCGCTTCGGCCTGGTGGTAAAGGTTGGGAGGCGGCGCTAAAAGTTCGTGTACTGCACGCCAAGGTTAGAAGATCACTACTTCAATCAAAAAGAAGAGTATGGGATGTTGAAACAAATGGAATACCGATCAATCAAGAAGACTTGGCCGCCACTCTCCTCGCATTTAGTGTAAATGTCTTACTGGGTATAGAGATAATAGCAGGGAAACCGTTGCCTGAGAATGAACAGTATGACTATTTAGCACTATGGCGTTATATCGGGTGGTTACTTGGAGTAGATACGCTAGAAACAGAAGATGGCAGATCATCTAATGCAAGCAAACACAGCAATTTGCCTCCTATAGATCCATGTGGTGGAAGAAAGTTTGGTAAAAAGGATGCTAATTATCAAGAAGATATCTTACTTGATGACGGGAATTCAATAATACATTCGTATGCAACCCTAGAATCAATGATATTACATCTCCTTCATCCAAAGAAAAGCTCCCGAAGCTTAGTATCGCATTTACTCAGTCTGAGAAGATTTGTCATATTTCGATCAGAAGTCTGCAGACGGTTTCTAGGCGAGGAGCTATCAGATGAGCTTGATATCTCTCGATCAACAATAGAATGGAAAGGAATGAAGTGGGAGACATTCAATAATGTGATGACGCATTTGGTCATCAAATTCTTTGTGTACTCATTTCTAATGTTTCTTCGCGTCTACACTGTAATGACAATGAGCTTTTCATGGACTCGGAGACGTGCCATTAAGTTTCATGCCGTATTGGAGACAAAGTTTCTCATTGGCTGGCAGCAGATGAATGCTAAAAGAGTGACTAGAGCGAAAGCTACTACCAAAACCATTGATACGAAGAGCATATCAAATTGCCCTTTCTCGATGATCATGACCCCAAACTCTTGATAGTTTCATGTATATAACTCTTTACTTGTACATAAAATGTATCAACATTGATATCTATACTAGTTACAATTAGCTTTAGCTTTAAGTTTAGCTAGACACGACCATAGCTTGTAGATAATCAGCAGTCTTTATTCTCTCCTCTCTCCCTCTTCTCAATCTCCTCCCCCCTTCTTCTCCTTAAGATTCCTCTATTTGTCGAGCCCGTTTATCTTACGTTCGAGGTCATTCAATCCAGAGTTGCCCCAATCATTCCAGCCGACTCCTTGAAGATGTACGTTTCCAGTCATAAAGATGAAGAGAGATGATAGTAACATATGTTAGTACATGTGGGTTGCAAAGGCATAACACCTTTAAATGAAGTAGTCAAATCACCAGACCAAGACATCAGATTGAGCACACGAATTCACATGATAAAACAATGCCAACTTGGACTTTCCTTTCACAGTTGAATAAGCAAGTGTTGCAGGTAACAAAGCAGATCCCAACCATGAGCTACCTGCCGCCGCCCCAGCATACTTCGCAACAACAACTGGAACATAGGGTTCAAACTTTCATTGGCGTATGTATTTTGATAATGTTAGAATGATATATGATATAAAGAAGATATCAAAACGAGTATATCATGTATAGCTTCTTACCCATGCGGTGTTACTACCAACATACGAATTGTAAGTCTCACTCCGAAAGGTAGACAAGCGATCTTCATCTTTATGATTAGGATTGAATGCCGCATCTCCAGCACTGGAAGATGTGCGTTTCACAGTTTACGAAGGAGAAGAGAGTAGTAACGTTTGTTAGTATATGTGGTTTGCAAAGGCAGTCAAACAAAGGCAAATGTAGGTCAAATGAGGTAGTCAAATCACCAAGACAACATATTGAAGGCATGAAATCACATGATAAAACAACGACAATACAAACATGGACTTTCCAGTATAAAGTTACTCCTGAAAAGATGAACAAGAAGGTGTGTGCCACAAATGCTCTTGGAGACTTTGCAAAACATAACTCTTGCTTGTACATGTTTTGATATATTGCCTGGGAACTGTATATTGTCGGTTAGGGAGAAAAGAGAGATATGAGAGGAGGCACAAGATATCTTTCTCCGCTACATTGTCATTGAAACTTACGCATGGTCGGTAAGTGCTAACGCTCCTGCAACACCTACTATGTGCTGAGTTCGTGTTCCCCAGAATTCTTCACCAACTTCACGTCCGATTAGACGATTGAGTCCACCGTAGTCCATCTTTTGTGATGGATGCTATGATACAATAAAATGAGTTGATGTGAAAAAGATACATATGATGTGTCAGAGATACCTCAGAGCATATTGACATTCATATGACAGATTGCAGCGACCACATACTGAAATTGGCAATGTATAATTGCAATAACTCACCTGTAGAAAGTTGGACAGGAAATCACTGTATACCGCCGACAAGAAGAGAGGGTGAAGTTGAAGTTTGTAATAATGTGAGGCATATGTTTGAGATATTTATGACAAAAAAAAAGATTCTATGGTGAGGTGACTTACGCAGTACAATACGTGCCGAACGTGGCTAATATTGCTGCCATGTTGTTGGATGATAGATAACAATTGATTGGATAGAGACAATGAAGTTCAACTAGTTGAACTTGAGAGTTGATGGGCGCCTGTCATTTTTTGCTAGGATACCGCTACACAAAAGATCCAAAAAAGATACATATGGTGTATGGTATGCAAGATAGGGTAGTCTCTACAGAACACCCGTTGATATCCGCTATATCTATTAGTTATTAGTACGTCCAATTGTCAAATACCGATTAGCCTTGACAACCTTTGACAACTTATCCACAACTGATATACATATCTCAAGATAGCAACACAAAACATCTCGCTTATCTACTACTATTATGGTCCGCTTATCCGCTGTTTTGGTATTCTTTACATGTATTGCAAACGCAATAGCAAAAGAAGAAGATATATCACCATCCATCAATCAACATCATCGACGTGAGGATCAATTATCAAGTGTCTATGATGTACCCTACTATGGCAATGAAACATTTGTAGCACAACCATCAGAAATATTAGGAGTTAACGGTGACGATCCAACGCCCGATTATCATGATTACCTACCGTATATCTATGTTGTATTCGGAAGTCAAGGTTTTCCACACGTTAGAGCTATCGTTGAACCTGAAGATTTTAATGCAGACACACAAGAAGATGAATGCCCACAACCCTTGAATCTACAAAGTGGAAAAGATGACGAGAAATTAAAACCTCTTTATGACGGGACAGAGGATAGTCTAGGATTTAGTTCATCCGATCCAAGTAAGATGCCATATCGATTCCCTGTTAAGATATGTGAATTGATAGTAGACGAGAATAGTATACACTTAGAGGATATAGGGTTAGGTAATATGAAACTTTCACACAATAACAAGACTTATGATGTGCCTCAAGTGAAATTGAACCCATCGAAGTTTATACTATTGGGCGATACGGGTATGAGAATTAAGCCAACAAACTTAGGATTGGGCAAACTTGGGGAAGACAATACTGCCGATGGAGGTTTTAATTGTGATGGTCCTCAAGTGTATGGTGTAAAACAGTGCCTGACAAACTTCACTAAAGAAGAATTGACAGAAACTCCCGAGGGCTCGTTCCAAAATTTGGATAACTGGTACTTCAAGGATATAGCTGATTCAGCGGCTAAAGAAGATGCAGATGTTGTTGTTTTCGTAGGTGATTATCTATATCGGCAAGGTCCTTGTCCAACTGGTGCTGTAAACACAGCCAAAGTGTATAATGCCACTGATGGAACTACCATAAGCAAGAACGAAGTGAAGGAGTGTAGTGCCGTGAATGATAATTCTCATATGAATGAGACAATCCAAAGCCAACATATGATGAATTTTGTGCCGGGGACTTATGGAGACAATTGGTACGGATGGTGGGCGGACTGGTTCTATCCAGCTATGAACCTACTTCGAACAACTCCAATCATACCAGGGAGAGGTAATCATGAGATCTGTACAAGAGGGGGATTTGGCTTTTTCTTGTTTATGTTTCCATACGATATTGATGACGGCTCGACAAACTATTGTCTAGATAATTACCCTCCATATGCTGTTCGTTTTGAGCATGAGCAATTCCTTGTCATGGATGATTCCATCATCAATCCCTTACGCGGTGGTGTAGATCACTACATGAATACTCTTGAAGGATGCCCTGGTGCCCCCGAAGATGGACAGCCTCTGATTGTACCTAAACGAGAGAATAGGTACTTGGACCCGAAGAATGCTGAGGAGACTGAAGAACAAGTAGAATTGTTTACTCGATGGTTCAAAGACATAGAGTTCCTTTCCCTTGATCGGGAGACAAACTTCTATGTAGGCCACAGACCTGTGCTTGGCATCGGATGTAATTATACTGATGTTGTTACATTGGATTGGACGTTGCAACAAAGCCTAACTAACACAACGTTTGATCGCATTTCAGCTTTGATCACCGGTCACATGCACTGGCTTGAAGTTCTAGAGTTTGAAGATAATGTATTGCCTGCCCAAATGATAGTAGGAAATGGAGGCACGATGATGATTGAGAACAAGATTGATCAATCATCCATTTTTTATATCAATCTTACGGTTGGTAAAGAAGAGTATGGGATCCATGGAAGAGTAAAGAGAGGCATTACAAAGTCTGCTTTTGGATATGGCATCATGGAACGTCAGGATGATCTTTCGTATGAAGTTCAATTCAAGACGTGGCAGGCAGACAAAGGATCTATGGCAAATCAGTTTAATCTGACTATTCCTGCGGGCCTTAGGAAGAATGCAAAGGCAGATGCAACGGAAGATGGAGGTGGACAAGCGACGATGCCAGGGGGGAATGTCATCGTATCCTCGGGAGATATCCAATCTCGTCTTCTTCCTTTTATTGTTGGTGCATTCTTTGTGATTGTATATTTGTGTAACTAGAACTAGATGGAAACATGTAATATTAGTAGTCGTGAACCTTTAAAATCTATATCATATTACAACACTCTTGGCTCAACCTTCCCAGATCTTACATCTATTCCACCAATCTTAGTGTTTGTCGAGTCATATTGCACTGGGATATCCCCTGCTTCATACCCAGTCTTTATAAACACATCCATTGCCTTTTCAATGTCTTCATATTCAATGCCTAATTGGAATGGATCAGGTGAACCTGTTATGTCAGTCATATCTAATCCCCCAAAGACACCGCGACTAGTTCCTCTCATACCAAGTGAGGCCGTAGCATCGATTGCCTCAAGCGATTTGATTAGTTGTTTGTATGCCAAGAGTAGCTCATCTGCTTTGGATCCGTCCTCTCCTCCACGAACTACTGTTAGCAGATCTTTTCGAAGTTCATCAAATGGAGATTCTCTCAAAACTTTCTTAACTCCTATATAGTTATTCGATTGGCAAACTGGAAGTAACTTGATGGATAATTGTCTTTGAGCAATACTTAAAGATCTGAGTGCGGTAGAACTTGCAATTTTGTTGGTGACATCAGCATTTGCAGTTGATGGGAGAAAAGCAGCACTACTCACTATTGTAAGAGTTGATGTCATGATTGCTTTACGTCGAGTATGTTGATAATATATATCAGTATCCTGGTTATATCTTTCTACCACTTTGCCATTTGTCTGACTAATATCCTGATATCTCTCTATCGCTCCACTTCTACTACTGAATGACCAAGATCCGCAAGAATCTGGCAGTATGACACTGACAAATATCAACCAACATTGCAATAGAAATAGACCGAACATTCTTAGGTGATGGATCTATACAGCGAATCTAAAATAATGTACCTATTATCCGATGACGTTAATGACGCGATGGATCGATGTGACACAAGATATATTATGTGATATTATCGGGTAATTGTTGTTTGTACTACCGGTCGATCTTCTATCCCCACTCTTCTATACTTCTATGCTACTGATGCCAATCACGAGCACGATATCCTGCCTCTTGTTGTGATAAGAAGAAGGAGTAGTGATAGTGAGGCTGAGGGGGGATAGTGTAAGAAACTTCTATAATTGAAGTTTTTCTAAGAAGTTCCACTGTATTACTCTCCTTGTCTTGTATTTATGCTTGCTAGATAAGCAAGCAGCCTGGATATCTTTGTTTTTATGCGCAGATTCTATTCATATGCCCGGATACTATGTTTTTATACACAGATATATGGCTGAAAAGGGAGACAACCAGACAGATTTGTTATGACCCTAAAGTTAAGATTACATTATGACAGAAGGTCATCCTCGTCCTCACCAATAGCAAATGCACCCAAGGCATCAACCTTCGTATCCATGTCATCCAAGTCTGCCAAATCAAAATCATCTCCCAACAAGTCAAATGCATCCGTTGACAAATCTCCTAGCTCAGCAGATAGTTTGTCTAGCTCATCAAACCCTTCTAAGCCAGTTGTTGTTTTCGTCTCTTCATTAGTGGTCGTTGTAGTTGCTGCTCCTTCAGGTGCAACTTCCTCTACTGCTGAAGAAGAAGCAAACGGATTTACTGGAGACTTGGGACCTTCATCAACAGGACTTGATGAAGTTGTCCCGTCAATGTTCACTTCCACTTCTTGCCCTGGTGTTGTTGGAGTATCATTAGGTAAGATACTAGTCATACCATTCGAAGACGTAAAGTCAATAACTTCAGAGGATGATCCACCGTCACTTTTTGTTGTAACAGCACTATCTCCACGCTTCAACAAACTAACAAACCCTCCCACACCTCCTGCAACGCCACCAATTACTGAGTTTGTAACATTCTTTACAGATTCTTTTGATGGTAACGGTGGCACCTGTTTCCTCAATGGACTAGCCACAGATGTAACAGCATGCTTCTCTTTAAGTTGGATACGCATGAGATACTTGGACTTGACTCGTCGAGCTACATCTCGTAATTCATCAACAGTCTGCGGTCCTGCACCTAACACCTCGTCTCCGACTCGCTTTTCTGTTCGTTCCATGATTTCTGAAAAGTCAAAGACTGTAACCTTGCCACCCTCACTACCAGGCATGCCACCCTCCTTCTTCTTTTTATTATTGTCATCTCCCTCACTACCTTGTTCAGCGGCAGCTTGATTCTTCAACTTTTCAATCCGTCGTTCTCTACCAATCTCAACACAAACATCACATAACAAATCTAAACTAACTTCCTGTAATACCAACATTGCATTAGGATCAATAAACATCTTCCAGAATGGTTTCGAACTTAGTAATGCATCCATCTTATCCACCGCCTTACTAAATAATAAGAACTTAGCCAACATATCTGTAATGTTAATACATGTAATACCAAATGGCAGTACAGATGCATCATCTGTAATAATCTCTTCTAATGAAATAATATCACTTGATATGTATGATGATGTGGCATCACTATCTGCTTTTGGCTTTGGTACAAATCGTGAATGTACCAATGGACAACTTTCAACAATATGTACTAGCATTGCTAAACTTAGTACACCGCCACTACGAAAGTCAGTTACCGGGTCATCTTGTTGAAATCCTAATCGGTCTACCCAATATATATGCGGGATGGGTGGTAATCCCTTTTCATTGATTAATGTATCAATACTGCCTTCAACACTATTAGAACCACCAGGTGATGAACCGTCAGCATTATTATTTAATGTGGCATACCCACCTTTCTCAAAAGGCATGATAGCACCACTCAACCATAATCTTGTTATTAAATTATCATATGATATAATCATTTTCTTTGATTGTTCAATACCACGTTCCCACCATGGCTATGTTATAAAGAGGAGAGCATATACAAAATGAGGTGCATGAGTTTTTCTTGTTTTGCATAATATACACAAACGAAACAACAATCTAATCTACTTACCATATGCAACACAGCCTTCTGAGCCGCAGTACCCTGATACACTCTACTCAATCGCAATCCAGGTCGACATTTCGTATGTAATAACTGACGGAACATTAATACCTGACTTGCCGTTGTCTTATCTGGCATTGTATTCCGTCCTGCTATATTATTCGTTATTGACTTGAATGTAGAAGATGTTGATATACTGTTGGTTGCTGATGATACTGATGTTGTTATGTTCGATGTTAGGTTTGTGAAGAATGCATTGCTGCCTGATGTTGGTGTAGTTGTATTGTTTATAGAGCTTTGTGTAGTTGTGGAAGCTGTTGAGTTGGGGTCTGAATTATTGCTACTGCTTAGATCAGAGGTTTGTTTTGCAACTGTATTAACAGCACTTCGTGCAGAGTTTACTAATGATCCTGTTAATCCGCCTACCATTGAACCCCATCTATTATTGTTTGTATCATTACTATTGTTTGATTGTGGTGCTGGTTTAGATGAGCCCTTTGAGAGAGCTGTTGCAATATTGTCAGAAGGTGCACCTTCATGCGGCGGTGGTAAATTCGTTGCACTGCCACCACCTAAAAGATCTGATGATTGAGACGCAGCCATGGTTATATATTAACCTTTCCTCTTTGCAAACCCCCTACTGCACTTCACCTACTTTGTTGTATTTGTTGAGCGTTGAGTTTGGGGGGGATCATATGGGGGTTCCCCCCTTTTGTCATTTCAATTTAGGTGGATTTTGTTGGTTGAAGAGAATAGCCGTAGATAGAGAGGCCTGCTTCGATCAATACTGGCTAGTATTATCCAAGGTTATCGGGAATGATGCAATAGCATCAAGTAGTTCATAACTCTAATCGTTTGATTGTGGCTTTTGATTATTGGTAAAAATCCATGTTAGTGAAAGATATCTTAAGATACTCTCGATAGTCAAATAGCCATCACATCATCGTACCTTCCTTGATATTACACCACAGTGGTCTCACACTACATAATATTTGCAATATGAAAGTTTTATTGACGATATACGTATCCACCATTGCAATTGGAAGCACTGCATCTACTCTATTAAGAGGTCGAGCCAATGAAGTATCTACCCCTCCTGACTTTAACTGCTTTCATTCAGCTTTAAATGGAGATGATGCTAAAGAAACATGTAGTAAAACAAAAGATAAAAACAATTCACAATGCGTATGGTGTTCAATGTCTGGTGCTGCCTCTGATAGTGTAGCGGGAGCATGTCTATCCAATGCAGAGGCATTAGTAACAAATGGAAAATTCGGATTGTCTTGTCCACTTGACATCTACATTGAGCCAGCAAAAGAAGAAGTGAAGACTAGTTTACCAGATGTGAATTGCTTCAAGGCAGCATGGAATGCTGTCAATGCCGAAATTGCCTGTGGGGAAACAAAGTCCAGTGATGGTAGTGCATGTGTTTGGTGTCAAACTAACGAAGATAAAGAAGGTGTTTGCTTATCAAGACCAGAAGCGGGTCTTGTGGTTGGCAAGTTGAATCTAAAGTGCCCAAGTAATGATGATGTGCATTTGATACAGATGTGAAGTAAAGAGAGCGACAACTATAGATTTATTATGTTGTGGGTGTATTTTAAGTAATGAGATTATAACTGGGCATAGAGTGTAAAGATTAGTGTACACATTACTCGTCTCGAAATGTATTCTCATTCAATATCCCCTTTGTCAAGAAGTCAAAATGGATCAAGACTCTTCCCACTGCACACAATGTCCTCCATTGCAAACTATCTGCACAGCATTCCAGGCTACCACTATCAACATTCTCACTACTAGGATATCTACCACTCTCTCTTTCTCTTTGTAGTGCTTCTTCATTCACTCGAACCGACTCTCTACCATATAAATCAATAACAACATCCCATGCACTTTTATAGGCATCTTCATCGTCTTCGATATTTGGTAATAGTTGTTCAATTTGTTCTAATATAGATAATGCACTACTATCCACTTCTACCATATTACTACCGGCATCATCATCATCTTCGACATCGATAGTTATACTTTCATAATCAATGGGAGGTAATACTAACAAGTGTAAGAATTTACTATCCCCAATACCATCTGACACTTCCAACATGGCCTTTATTGCACCCTGTATATCACTCTTCTGCTCATCATTCAATACCGGTGATGCATTACCACCATTCTCATCTTTATTATTTGATGTAGCTGCCGTCGGACCATGTTGCAAGTAAGCCGAAAGTGAAAGTACTAATACATCTTCAATATCGGAGGGGGGGATTTCTCCCTCTAGTAGACATTGCATAAATTTCCATCTTTCAAACTGTTGGTCTAATTCTAACCGTTGAATCGTTTCTTTTGCTTGTTGCGGTATGTTGCTATTGTCACTGATTGTTGTAGAATATAGCTGAGTAGTGATGTGTCTATGTCGATTAAAGAATTGATTTTGTGCACATGATGTGTCATATCTTGATTGTATCGGAGATGGATGTTTCGTCATATGCCGACAATTATAATGGGATATACAAAGATTGTCATTGATATCACTAGATTTACTTGGTATAATAGGCAGACGATTGATATTTGGTTGCGAAACAAAGGCAAGTGTTGACGTCTGAGTTGGCAATCTTCGAGATGTTGAAAATTGCAAAGATGATATGAATGTCGCTGCATCCGCTACCGCCGCTAATTTCCATAAACTAGCCGATATCAGAGATATCCAAAAGGTTATTGTCATCATAGGCATGCACATATTAATGGTGTTATAGGATTGTTGATTGATACCTCATATCAATATCGAGATGAAGTTCAGCTAGCCAAGAAAAATGACACCGTTTGATCGCCAAATTATTTATTTTCCTCAGCTGGACTTGCAGAACTTCTCGACCTCTTCTCTCTTATATGGTGAGACTTATCGTTGTTTGGATGTATTGTCTACTTGGATGTTTGCATGTACCTGTGTAACAGGGTCCTTTCATCTATGACCCCTGACTCCTCACAATTCTATACTGTATTAATTACTTGGTATCCTCCGTAGCTTGCCTTTTCTCCCCTCTTCATTTTGGCGGAAAAAAGTAACTCTATTTATGATGATTGGGGGGAGATATGCTTCAATTTGAGTAACTGGACTACTTTACTTAATTGTAGACCCAGCTCCTCGTCACGTCTCTAGACCTCTAGACTCTCAGAAATCACCCTACAAACAAGATCATTCTTTCCCCTTTCAAAACCATATCATGTGCACATTCTTTACCTGTTATCAAAATTTACGAGTTGGACCGATATAACAACAAAAGTTCTTCATCTTCTGCAATCCAATAGTAGCATACATCCCATTGATGCCAAGTTTTTTTAGATCCACTTCGTATACTATGAAGGAAGCCGACGTACACTTTTTAAATATCATTTCAACAAGCATCTTAGCATCTTGGACAGTCGATCCAGGATATACCTTAACATCTTTCACATATAGTATGTCACTCTTTCTCTTTATACCAGTAGCAGTACCGATGAGCTTCTTTATCTCGACCTTACTATACTTCGACTCGCCAAATTCAATTGACATGTCACAATATACATCTTCATTCTTCCCAGCGGCTACCCATAACTTTCTACAAAAGTTTGCTAAGTCCTGAGATAGGATATGGAAGTGCATCAAATTAATTGGTAAGTTCCAATAATAAGTACCGATCTCTACTAATGTATTTCGATGCTCTGATTTTGAATCTACCAAACAGAATGTCAAATGGTATTCATGATTCTCACCCTCATACTTTTTCAGGAATGCTTGTGAGTTTGAAAACTTTTTATTCTTGGGTATATCATCAACAAACAGTGAATGGTATATGTCCTTATTGTTATCAATATCATACTCATACCATTTAACTTCCAAGTAATACTTTTCTACTTTGCTTTTCTTTGCAGGTCTTTTGCTATCATCTGATTTTGTTGCTTGTTGTTTTGATACTGTTGTTGTAGTAGATGAAGATTGTACAGAGTCTGCCTCTGGTTCCGGTTTACTGCTAATTGTTGGTAATGATGATTCAAGTTTTATATTATTTGATGAGCTAATTGATGCGCTGGCCACAGAAGACGACGGAACGGACGACAAACGTGCTGCAATTTCCAACTCTAATGGTCCTTTCTTCTGATGACCTGACATTCTATTGTATTTTAAATGGTGTACTAGGTATTTCCTCACTTCCTCTTCTATCATGTGGTAAAAGATATACTGTAGTTTATTCCCATACCTTTGTATGTCAAATATATGCATACGTATATATCTCAAGTATCTTTATTGCTAAATAAATGATTTCAAGATCATGTTAGGTACAATATCTAACGGGCGTATCTTTCATGCTCATCTCATTCATCACAATAAACCACGATCTATAGTAGGTTAGTACTATATCATCCTCCCAATGCCGTAGAGATCGTGACAAGAAGCAACTTCTTATCATCATCAGTGTATTCAATCCATAATCTATAAAAATCTAAAGCGCATTGCAATACAAACTTGATAAAAATACAACAAATAATCATGGCAGACGATAACAAAGATACTAACAATGATACTAATAAACCAAAGCAAAAGACGAAAGAAGAATTAGAAGCAGAACAACAGGCAGCTAAAGAACAATTAAATGCAATACTTGATCAATCACGTCCGAAACATTTAGGATACGGATTAACGAGTGGCGTCTCCAATATTGTAGCGGGAGCAGTAGGTGCTGTGGGAATTGTTGTTTTGGCGCCTGTTGTTGGTACTGCCGTGGGTGCCAAGCAAGGAGGTATTATTGGTGGTACAATTGGATTGGTAGGCGGTGCTGTGGCAGGAGTTGTGGTAAGCATATATTGGATACATATCATATGTGCTCTTTTTCTTTTGGCGTTCTCACCTTTATCGTTATCTTTTAATTAGGGAGGTGCGGTTGTTGCTGTTGGTGGTACATTGCAAGGTGTAGCGCAGGTCTTTAGAGGTGCAGCTGCAACTCCTGGGGCTGTAATGGAGCCTGGCCGTGGCAAATGGTGGAATGACGTTGAAGGAAAGTGGGTATTAACAAATATTGATGAGGAACGTAAGGCAATGCTTGATATTCCTGAGGATGATGATGATATTTTAAAAGATGCAAAGAAAGAGGCAGAGAATGGCACAAAGGGTCCAGGCGTGACGAAATTAAAAGTGGCAGACACAACCTATTACGATGCATTGGAAGTCTCACCAGATACTGAACCATCCAAAATTAAACGACAATACTATATATTGGCTAGAAAGTACCATCCAGACAAGGTTGGTAAAGATGATAAAGAGGCCGCCGACAAGTTTAAAGATATCGCAGAGGCATATCAAGTTTTGTCGGACCCTGAGCTAAGGGCAAAGTATGATGTAGAAGGAAAGGATGGTTTATCGGCTGATCGTACTGATGTTGCTGATGGACCCAATCAGCCAGATCCAGCTCTTCTCTTTGCTTTCCTCTTTGGCAGTGATCAATTCGGAGATTATATTGGCAGATTGTCAATGGCAACATCAGCACTAGTTGCTGATTCGCCCAAGATTGGGGCCAAGGAGGCCAGGATTATACAACAACGACGTGTTACTCGATTGGCCATCAAACTTGCAGAGCGTCTACAAGGATGGACTGAAGAGGACTACGACGGATCAAAGGCTATTTGGGAATCAGCCGCTGCCAGTTTAGGCTTACTAAGTTACGGTACAGAGCTTGTACACTTGATTGGAAGGGCCTACAGTCTGTCTGCTCATCAATTCCTTGGTGCCATGGATAGCGGAGTTGGTATGCCGAGTATTGCTAAATGGGGAAAAGCACAGTATGCAAAGATGGAACAATCGGCAGACTCAACAAAGAACAAACGTGATGGACTCGTTGCTGGTATGAAGATGATGACCTTACAACAAAAGGCAGCACAGGATATGGAAAATGCAAAGACTGACGAGGAACGAAAGAAGATACAGACGGAGATGGAGAATGCCCAGGTTGTGGGAATGTTGTCCATCATGTGGATAACAACTGTTGTGGATATTACATCGACACTACATGAAGTAGCCCAAATGGTATTGCACGATGTGAGCGTTGATAAGGACACTCGTTTGCGAAGAGGACACGGATTGAAGAAGATGGGGGAGATATTTATGGACTGCAAAACACCCACCGAGTCGGTCCAGCCCGAAGATGCAAAGAAGTTGTACGAGGAAGCCGCCATGGCGGCGATGCTTGAGACAATCAAGAGGAAGGAAGAGGAAGCTCATAGAGCAAGTGTGAAGTATTGAAAGTTGAATTGAATAATATGTGTAGACTGTAGTTATCGTCTTAAATGATAACATTCTTGTTAAAGTGTATAGACTATCAGTTCATAAGATTCTTTTTATCTCGCATTTAATATCTACATACACAAACTTACTTCCCCAGTCACTCCAAATACAAGTCGAACAATCTATCCAACAACCTTTAAAGGCTCATCTTTGGCAGGTTCATCATCAGTGGCAGTCTTCTTAGATTCAAGCACATTACCCTTCCTTACAACTCGTTGGTATGGATCTAATGGGTCTACTTCCAATTTACCCAAGCTAGCCAGGTCAACAGTACTTTGTCCACGTTTCACAGGCTTCTTCCATCCACCCTTGATTGCTAATGTGATTGCAGGGATGTAGTCCTTCTTTCTACTAACTCGTTTGCCTAAAGCCATGAGTGTTGAAGCATCGTTTGTGATAGTGCAGTCCTCGGGGAATGCAGCACGAGCCAACGAAACCTCTGTTGGACCACACATGATCAAGGTACCTTTCAGACTGTAAAAGTAGAAGAAAGATATATTGTTAGACTGTGTTAGTATAAAAAGTGCATATCATATGCACAAAATGAACATCGTCAATGAATAGCTTACCTGACGATGTTTACAACTGCCAAGAACAGTGCTGATAGTTCCTTCTCCTTCTTACATGCAACAATCTCAGGAAGTAGCTCGTCTAATCTATCAATGATAACAGCATCATCAGTCGTTTCAACAACCGCAAAGCCAATATCACCTTCGAACGATTCAGTTTTGAAAGAGAAGGCCTTCTGATCTCCATTAACCAATCCATGCGCTGATAAGCCTGCAAGTTCTTTAGACTTGGCCTTGAACTGTTGACTTGCCAAGAATTGAATATCATCTACTGCCGCAATTTCAGATAGGACTGATACCATTAATCGATCATACTCTGTAGTAGTAGGACCTTGTAAGTTTAGTGTATCACTTAGAATAGCACATAGTAACATGCCTGCAACTCCTTTACTTGGACGACGAGAATGAGTTAAAAAGGTATGTGCAATAATAGATGACATACTACCCCAAGGACGGATATCAATATAAATCGGCCTGTCGGTCACAATAGTTTTGGATTGCAATGCATGATGATCAATAACTCCAACAACATTGTCTGGGTTGATTAATGGGTTCATTTGTGACGTTTGTTGATGATCTACTAAACAAATCTTGGCATCTGGATTAGTCTTTAGTACCTCTTCAATTGTTTGAGGTTTCTCTACACCCCATTCCTTTAAG
>Ga0214480_100388_pt1 | contig 22570 bp, 15 predicted proteins | sample M1_20Mar14CPVII9_3_FD_165042 | JGI IMG/M metagenome (GOLD analysis project Ga0214480, IMG submission 165042) | Marine eukaryotic communities from Monterey Bay, California, United States - M1_20Mar14CPVII9sort6BwellE17 | ecosystem: Environmental > Aquatic > Marine > Unclassified | place: USA... | reverse complement strand
AGAGTATAAGTATAAAGATAGTCATACTGGAGATGGCATAAAAAAAATCGTTGATGAGGACTCGAGTGATCCCTGGGCAAGGGAAGTAGGGTGGTACACTGTGGATATTAAGGGGACGGAAGAAACTTTTGTACATATGTCAGATGCACTTAGAGTAATTATGTCAGGCGCTACCATGTTTTTCAATAGACCACAACACCTAAGCATGCGGGAGGACTATCAACAAAGTGTATTATACTTGAGGATTGATGTGTTGCAATTAATGGATAGAATATCAGACCCCATTATGCGGCGAATTGGTGATATTCTTTTACAGCCTACTGAGAAAAAACACGCTCTGCTCTATGAAGTGGAACAAGAGGGTCTTATTTGGAAAGCAGCATACGAGCATTACAATGATAAGCAAACAAATCAAATGAGAGATGGCATATACAAGCTGGCTTTATCAAAACAATGCAAAATATTTGCCTTTGTGAGTTATGTTCTTCTTTTTGCAGTATCTGGTTCAATATCTTACACATTGTTCTTGCCATATAGGACGAATCTGTCAATATAGACCAGGTCTGCCGCTTCTTCATCAGCTCCGAAGGATGCCTTGATACTTTCTTGCTAAAGGTGCCCATCTTCCGTGAAGGATATGATTCTACTATACCCTCAGAGTCAGACCACGAGAAGGACTTTTATTTAAGATATGACAGAGCATTTGCATATCTAACCAACAATCGACCTGATGATGCAGATGACTTCATGTCAATCAACTTTGTAGAAGGTAATAAAACAAAGAGATATAATGTGGCATGTTATGCACCTCTCAAGGAACTCCTCACCAGGTATGCAGATGATAAGGCCACATCAGTCAAGTCACTTCGAATCAAACATAACGATAGAACGCTATTTTTGAGTAGCATTGGAAAGAAGACACCGATTGACTTGGGCATCGAAGATGGTGACACATTTGAAATTACTATCATACAATCAACACCAACTGAGACGTCAACAAAAGAACAACAACCAAAGCAACACAATACTAAGAAAGGCAAGAATAAGAATAAGAAACACAAGAAGAGCAAGAAGAAGCAACCAGTACAAATAGCACCACCCGATGATCACAAGGGAGAACATTCCAAGCTACTCAGCAAGATCCACGAAGAAGCAGAGTCTCAATTCAAAGAGATACGGCAACGACTTAATGCCTTAAACTTGGAACGGACCAAGCCTAAACAAAAGAAGATACAGTCTAAATCAGCTGAGTCTTCTGTGGTAGTAGTAGACAATCCTCATGATGATGAAGGTCAACTAGGTGGTAAGGCAGGTAAAACACAGTTCATCATTCAAGTCGGAGAGGTGTCCAATCTATACAAGACAACCAAGCCCTCATCAGCTGGCTGTAGTAGAAGACAAGATGATATAATGATTGATTTGCATGGCTTGACAGCTGAGGAAGCGGTATATCGACTAGATAAGAGTCTACCCGGCTGGATAGATACTGCAATGAAGGGTACATATCCATTTGTAATTCCAGTCAAGATTGTTTGTGGTGGAGGTAGTCAGATCTTAGCCGAGGTAGTTGAGAATTGGATAAAACAAAATGATAATGTGGCAAATGCCCCGAAGAATATGTATAGTTGAAATGTATGTTGTTCTAATTATCTAAATACTTAAATTATTGAATTGTTGATTACTTTATATTTCATAGTGCTGTTGTCAGTTGCTCGTATATAGTCTATATTGTGCACATCCTTGTATGTTTATGAGCTTATTGTGGTCTCCACTCTCCACTCCATGTTACACATCTCTCTCTTCTGTTATAGACAACAAAGCGTGTATGGTCGATCATCTAGTATCCTCTACACACCAACCTAGATCAGCACAATATGTCAGCCGACCGTCAGATGCGATCTACTATATCTGATATTCGATATGACTTCATGATCCTTCCCGCACATATGAATCGATTCATATCATTCTCATTCCTACTACATTATAGACCTTGCAATACTCATTCCATTGACACCGCCATTGATACTACTATTGTGACGATTGATATAGATTGCGTAAGATAGAGAATATCATATCTTCCACTTCTGCCTAGAACAAGTCGTGTGCACAAGATGTGTACTTTTCTACTCACAGCAGTAAGAAGGTGTGATTCGATAAGGTCTACTACTAGGCGATAGAGTAACTCCGATGTAGTTCCTATGGCGAATAGAATGAGCTAATGTGGAGATCTTAATTATGACCTCATGAGGGATTGCAAGTATAATACCCTGCAGACACCTCAAGCCCGCCTCGTTTTCTCTCTCTCTCTTTTTTTTATCTCTCATTTTTATAATTTTTCTCAATCTCTCAATCGAGGTCAACACAACCTCTCTTGTCAACAACCAATAACTATTTAAATACATTGATCAACATGGACATGGCGTCTACTACTACTAACGACGTTCCTCAATCAGTATCTCCTAGCATTGCATTTGAAATCCCAATCAAAAAGAAGGTGAGATCCAGTTTCTTTGTCATTTTATTGCTCTCATCATTTCTTGCTCGACGTCTCAACTCTCTACACAACACGATGAAAAAACATCATCTCTCAAACATAACAATAGGAACTCAATGACTCACCACCCGTTCAAAAGAGACTGGCAGCACAAGCACACAGTCCACGTAAAGAGGTCAGTTTAGATGATATCAACAAGAAGCTTTCACTCGCCAACAAACGTAAAGAAGACTACCTTGCCGACGAAGTGATTGCCAAAGCATCTAATCGCATTGCACAAGTAAACCAAGTTTCAGAGAAGTCAAAGGAAAAGACAAAGTTGCTTGAACAACAAATCACATCCAAGCTCGCCAATGCCGAAGCTAAGCGAAATGACACAACTGCTACTTGGGTGAGTTGTTGTGTCGTGTCTTGTCGTGTTGAGAGTAGTCGCAGACCGTCATTCTTTCGTTCACTCATTCATACTACTCTTCTCACCCTCCACATCACACCACAGATGCAACGTCTATCACAATCTACTAAGAACAACCTATCACGAGGTGCCAAGGTGTTGAATGATGAGAAGTGGTCGGCGAAAGAACTCGAGTCAAAGATTGATATCAAGGGATTGTCAGCCGAACTTCGACGTGAAGAATTGAAGCTCAAGACACAAGAAGACCTTGCAATTAGCAACAATGACAAGCTACGTCGTGGTCGTAATGTCTTTCGTCAGGAAGAAGCGGATGCAACGAAACGACTCGTTGAGATGGAAGCAAGGCTCAAGGCTGCCGAGGAGAGAAAGCTCAACGACGAACAAGGCAAGGTTGAGGGTATTGCAGCCCAAATCAACGACAAGCTACAGCGTGCTGCCAACGTACGTCAACAGGAGGAGATGCTCTTGCACGAGAAGAGTTCTGCCATTGAGAATAAGATTGTGTAAGCTACTCAACGTAGAGACAATCTCATCAAGGAGCAGCAGGAGACACTTCTCAAATCGGCAACCAAGAAGGAACGAATGATTGAAGACAAGCTGAAGCTTGAAGAAGAGGATGCGTTGAAGCGTAGACGTGAAATGGAGGCTAGGATTCGATTGGCCGAGGAGAAGAAGAGTGATATTCTAGCTACCAAGTCGGAGGCGATTCGTAATGAACACACAAACAAGCAGGCAAGAGCACGAGAGACTTGGTTATCGTCTCTCAAGCAAGGCAACGAGCTCAAGCAAACGAGTGAGAAGAGACTAAAGGATGCATCCGAGAGGAAGCAGCAGGTATGTTTGTGGTTTGTGTGTGGTTGTGTATTGTACATATATTTGCTCACATCATATGTCATCTATGTCTAACTCACCACCAGCTTACGAAGGAGGTTATTGATGAGAAGCAAAGTGTAAATAAGAATAAGGCGAGTATCATTTGTTATTGGCTGATACTCTATCACTTTATGTCTACTCCGTGCTAACTCTCTTCTCTTCTCCTTCTTCTATCAACATCATCATATCTCACAGATTGACAAGGTTGACAAGATGCTCAAGACAAACGAGTTATCAGAGATGCGTCGGATGAATGAGATTGAACAGCGTCTTGCCACTGCAACTACAAACCGTGAACAGAATCTTATTGCCAAGTCCTCAGCGTCAAAGAAGCGTATCCTAACTCCTCGTGGCTCACCAACTAGCAAGACGCAAATTGAAGAGAAGGTATGCATCTTTTGTTTGTTTTGTTTGGTATCAAGTGCTGCCTCTTGTATGATTGTTGGTATCCCATTCTCATCTCATCCATTCTTTAACACTCCCAACAAACACTACAGATTGATTCAGCTCGGACTCGTCGTGAGATTTACCTCACAAGCAAGGTTGAGAAGGCAAAGAATACACGAATTACTCCTCCCAAGAAGATCAACAAGGAACTATTTGCTGCCACAACTCCCAAACAGGCTAGTGAAGACGATCCATCTACTCCAAGACTTTCTCCTCGTATCAAGGCTGCTCGTTTGGAAGAATTTCAGGTATGTTGTTTGGTTGTATTGTGGTGCACATCATGTGTTATTCGTATCTCATCTATTCTCCTTTCTACTCTTGTAGCTTTCTACCCACAATGAACATAACAACAACGAGCCTAATAACTATGGCCATCTTCACCACTTGCCCTTCATTGTTGGACTTAGTGCCATTCTTGCTGGACTATTATCACTCTTGAGGAGGAAATAAGTAGATGACAAATGATAAACGACTTCTTCTAATCCGTTTCATGTTGGACGTGTAATGAGATTAGAAGATGTGATAATGATACCGATAATGTAATGAGTAACATTCAGTAGGTTCAGTTTATTCGTTTCATGTTGGACGTGAGATGTGATAGAGAACTGTCATAATCCCTTGCCAGATGATGTGGCTACTAAAGTCTAACATAATAACACCACTAGTCTTTGTGTAACATGCTTTGTTTGTTTGTTGTTTGTTCTGAAGTGTATAATAACTCTTCACCCACAGTTAGTCAAGATCAAAGTCTAGAATCAAACGCTCCACTAAACTTGCCTTGCCATTAGCATCAATAGTAATCTTCCACAAATCTGAATATCCACTATCAAGCTTACCCTCATCATCTTTTGGAAAGTCGGCCGAGTTACTCGTATCAAGTCCAAGTCCAGTACATCCATCATCTTCTTCATTATTCCCATTAGATAGCACTCCATAGATTGCAGAACGATGAGTTGACATTACAATAGTCGATCCCAATGGTGTTGATTTGATTGCTCGTACTGTTGGGCAGATTGATGCTTCCTCTTCTAATTTCTCAACTTCATCATTATCATTATCACCTACTGATGGGAAACGTTGTACTTCAACAATAGCCATTTCTGCCACAGGTAATACAGTTAGATATGTACGACGCTTATGTGTTGCAAAGACATGTGTAATGTCATCAACAATACCATTATTCATCATCCAATTGGCAAGTTGATTTGCACGTTCATTTCCTTTACTACTTAATCCTTCTATACATGTGCCACTACTACAATCTATACCCTTTTCTGCATGTCTGACAATGTATATTGTTTTTAGTTGTGGTTGTTGTTGTACTGTGAATGGATAATCTTTAACTAGAAAGTTGGAATCATCTGATTTGATGATATTCTCTCCATTGAGTGTGACCGAGTATGATCCCTAAAAGATGTTGAAAGGATAGACGACGAATGAGATATTCACAAGATAAGATCAACATAGTGTACTCAAACTAACAATATATCCATTCTTACCTGACCATACTGACAACATACTCCATCATTATTCCTATCTTTCATACGTAATTTATAATTACCATATTGCAAACAGAATTGACCAATATATCTTGTTTTACGTTCGTAATTAGTGCCGAATGGTGGACCGAATGCTATTATTGTGTTTGGTGTAGAGTTGTTGTTCATTTTGATAATCTTCCATGATGTTTCCCACTTTTAGGAGGGGTATAGAAGATATGTGATGTTAGATGTTGCGGATGAAAATATCATGTGTGCTGTGTTATGTGTTTAGCAAAAAGAACACATAGCATATGAACACATCATGTGCACACACACTAAGCTACACACAAAACGCACCGGATAGTTATCAGTTATTAACGTAAATCTCATTAAAGATTTGTTGTTGTCTGTACATTTGTTACTACTTCTTGTTGATTTGATGGGCGTGATATATCTTCCTCGTGCAATGTCAGTAATGGAAATAAAGTTTGAGATTGGCCCGTCATGATAATTAGTTGTTTCTTGTTTAATGGTATCGTCTGTCTTATTGCTACTACCTCCTGATAATGTCCATGGATATATAGTTGATGTATTATGGTCTAATAATAGCGATGAGTTATTGGTATTGAATTGTTGTATAGCACTGCCGGTCGATGATGAATCTGATGTTGTTGGGTTATTGTTAGTATCTCGGAGTATTATTGCCACCGCCGCCGCCAGCACAGTGAAGACAGTGACGATACAAACCACTGTATTATTATTTTGTCTTTGCATGTGCTTGTTAATGGAAAATACTCGAGTAAGTACGATATGAAAGTATCGATGACAAGGGGTTACTCTTTGTCTCAGCTCTTACAACTCATAATAATAATCCACCACATCTTTGATACTAAGGTACATCCTCAACTTCTTCCTCTCGTAACAAACAGTCAGCACTCATGAGGTAAAGGGTAAAGCACTCATATCATACGTTCTATTGCATCAATCCTACAGAGAGTCTTGCCAAGTGCACTACATCACATCCACATCACATCAAGAGAGGCTTCTGTAAATAATACCGTTGCGCCACCGGCCGTTTTGCAAGAAACGGGGAGGCTTCTTTGATATTATAGAACAACTCTCTAGAGATGTGCCCTCTTCAACACTCTCACGGCACGATGATCATTCATTGCCTATATACTATCTTGACGATAAGTATTATATTCGATTCAAGGCGGCGGACGACCGACAGTTATTATCAAAGTTCTCCACAATCTTTTAATCTATAGACCATCGAGTGATGAAAAATGCTAGTCTCCAGTTGCTTGCAGTTATCGTTCTCTCTACCGCATCAACTCATGCAATAGCGTTTGTTTCTATACCTCAACCAAAGACTATTGATGTTCATCGTAGCAGCTATCCGTCAACCAGTGTATCACAACCTCATATCGATTGCAACAACAAAAGAAAAGGATACCCTAAAAGAAGCGATAGAAGAAGTATCGATTGTAGAACTAGTAGCTCGTCAACATCATTATCAGCAAACCTATCAACAATAACCACATCAATATCAGGTTTCTACAAAGCATATCCATTACTTGCCGGTGTTATAGTAGGGCTCATTAGTCGTTTGACACAACATCATCTCGGAAGGATACTAAAATATTGAGTCTCAGTAATAACAAACACAGCAGAAATAACTCAAACTTTAGCAAAAACACAAACTTTGCAATGAAAGTACTTTGCGGTGGATTAGTATTAGGTGTACTATTTGAAATTATGATACATGGTAGCATACTCTTTTCTATATGTAAGTGATCTCTGATTGAGGGGGATTGTGGTGCAAATCCATATCTACTTCATTATATCAAGCGTATCCGAGCTCCCAATTTTGCTCACATCTTATGTTCTCTACAAACTCGGTATTTGATGAATAGTATTTGGCAGTACAGCAAGCATTGTAAATGGTAGTATCAATGGAATGAGTATTGCAAGGTCTATAATGTAGTAGGAATGAGCATGTGACTAGCCAAATAGTTGATCGATTCATATATGTTGGAAGGATCACGAAGGAGTAGAAAAGTATACATCAGCAACAGAATATGAACATGGAGTAATCAGTGATTCAATTTAAGTAGTTAGATAATTAAAACAACATACATTTCAACACTTAACACGATATCAACTGTACATATTCTTCGGTGCATTTGCCACATGATCATTCTGTTTAATCCAATTATCCACTACCTCGGCTAAGATCTGACTACCTCCGCCACAGACAATCTTGACAGGAATGACAAACGGATATGTACCCTTCATTGCAGTCTCTATCCAGTCGGGTAGACTCTTGTCGAGTCTATATACCGCTTCCTCAGCTGACAAGCCATGCAAATCAATCATTATATCATCTTGTCTTCTACTACCACGGCCGGCTGACGAGTGCTTGGTCGTCTTGTATAAGTTAGATACCTCTCCGACTTGAATAATAAACTGTGTTTTGCCTGCCTTGCCGCCTATTTGACCGTCACCAAGAGGATTGTCCACTACTTTCACATGATCAGTTGCTTTAGATTGTGAGGTTCTCTGCTTTGGCTTGGTTCGTTCCAAGTTCATTGCATTAAGTCGTTGGCGTATCTCTTTGAATGTAGGCTCGGCCTCGGTAAAGACACGGTACAATGAGAACATCCACTGTTTCTTAGCCTTCTCCTCTTCATCCTCAGGTGGTGCTATCTGTATTGGTCTCTTCTTTTTACTCTTTTTGTGTTTCTTCTTTGTATCCTTTGTGCCGATGTTGGATCTATTTGCCAAGGGCACCCTTTGTTGTTTCTCTTGCCTATGTACTATTTTTGGTGTTACAGTGATAATATTAGGGGCAAATTTGTATGTTTCGTCTTGTAGAAACTCCTCCAATGTTAGTTTTCCAAAAGAAGACATGAATATAACCTTGTTGTCAAAAGAGAATGAAAGATCCCTGACTGGAATACCAACATGTTTTGCAAAGGCTTTTAAGATCTTGTTCATCTTTATCTGGGCGTCTCTGACATCGAACCTAACCTTTTTGTATGTAACAGTATCGATGAAGTTTATGGTTGCGGCACTTTCACTCGCCCCCTCTTCAACATAATAAGTATACTCTGGTGACTTGATGAACTGTAATTGATTAGGATTGTCACTAATTCTATCAAACATACGAAAAACAGAAATCTTCTCCATATCTTTTGTCACCCTCAATGATCGGAGTGTTAATAATGTATCACATGTGAGTCGTTTGGACAGGTACATGAACTGAAGCTTCTTAACCGGTATTGGTATGTAATGACGTTGTGCATATAATTGGAATATCTCTTGAACTGGTTGATCAATGTCGATGCGGTATATCATTGTTGTATCATAACTCAATGTATCCTCAAAGCATATACTGAAATGTTTATTGCCGCTACCCTCTTGAGTAGCTTTAAGATTGATATCTTTGCTCAAATGTGTATTGCGGCAATCATCTTGCTTATTATGATTCTTGATTTCTTCATCTAGTCTATCTACTAGGGCCTTGGCAACCTGTATTGATACAGGATTTGCAGAACCATCATAATAAAGTAGGTGAAGAACTCTACGTTTGAGTTCTTCGTCTGGAAAATCAGCTGTGTCTTTGGCCTGCTTCACAAATCCTGAACCATTGAGTATACTAATTAATATTTGTCTGCATACTCCTGTACTGATGGTATCTGATTCAATTATGGATATGGCTTCATCTCGATAATGATAATTTTCAAGCATTTTCTTGAGGTAATCCGCCATAGCTTCCTCAGTAGCGGTAGCTGCATTTGCTTCTTCATGTGCCCCTACAAAGATGTACCGAAGACTATCTTTACTATTTTCAAATGCTTTCATTATGTGTGGAAGCTTAGTGTAACTTCTTGTGATAATACAATTCCATATATGAGCTTTAATTAAGGGTATAGATTCTTCTTTTAATGGTCTCTTTGTATCATCATCAATATTGGCCCATATTGATTGTAAAGAATGATAGAATACCCTTTTAATATCACTCCCATTGAATTGTTCATAAGGATACCCAGACCAGAAAGTTGTAATGGATGTAAAACCTAATTCCCCGAGTTGAAATGGTTTATAGTTTGATGATATAAATGCATCAAACTCCTCGTTGAAGTTGTATACTATATACGACCCAGTACCATTATCGGGCTGATATGTATTGTTTTCACTTCTGTTAAGTTTCTGATAATCGTTTGATACTGTACCGAATGTGAATACTCTAGATTCATTTACAATTGCAAACTGTCTTGTATCTTCATGCTTCTTAGTTTGATAAAGTTTTAAAGCCTTGACTAACTGTCTCTCATTTAGTTGATATACACTACCAGGATCATCTTGCATGGTCCAGCTTTGTGTAGATTCGTTATATTTAGTAACTGTGCCAAAACGAATAACTCCATTAATTCTAACTGCAAAACGTTGCTTTTCTTCGACGAGACTGTTTGGTTTTACTGCTAGAAGAGTATTTAGTACTCTTTTACCTGCTAAATTAGAAATATCCCTCATATTTATATGTTACTCAGGTGCTCTACTATTGCAATTGTTGATGAGTGTTGTGTTATTGCAATTAGTTGCAATGTTGTTATACACTTTGATATCTGTTTTAACAGCCGCTTTTCGAGAGAATAAATGCACTTAACGATAAGAACGTACGAAGAGCTTTATACGCAACGCCGACGCTAATACTAACTGTACAATAGTGAAGTTGTTTGTGCACATCATTCGACAGCTGCAACAGTATCAATAACACATCTCAAAAAACCAACAGAAAAAGATACCGCTCGGCTCGACTGGCGCGGCCGTCTTTGTGAGCACCACTTGAAAATGAGGCGACTAATGCGATCTGTAGAGATACTGTCATAGACTGATAATAGTGATGGGTACATGTGGTTGTATTATTGCAATATATACAAACCGCATAAATACTGAGAATAAGTATATATGTATTACCAGACGCATGTCGGTATCCTCAACTGGTAGAGTAATTAAAGTGAGGCAAGAGTGTTATAAATAGAGGCGGCGCCCATCTGTATGAATGCCCTGATACTGAAGGCGAGTCGATAGAGGGACGGCTGATTGTTGATACTATTGTGTGCGGTGGTGGTCAGCGGCGCTGAATCTTTGCACTTGCTTTGACTCTCTCATAGTATTCTTTGCAAATTTCTGACTTATGTTCTCTTATGTTTATCTCTCTATCTCTATTTAATGATCAAATTGCAACCTAATACGCCTTCTCATATTAACACAATAGATAATAAATAATATAATGATGAATTACGCTCGACCGATAATCCATCGAATCCTCAACCACCAACCACTATTTCACAACAATAATACACAAAGAATAAAACATCAACTACCAATAATTACTACTACTACCAACAATAACTACTTCTCCTCAACATCAATCTACCAAATAAAACCAGGAACACCAATACCAGGTCTCGAAAACATCTACCCAAAGAATACCAAAGACCCAACTAAAGATAAAACACCAATCTATTTAAATCGCGAAGAATATCCATCATGGGTATCACAATTAATGGTACCATTACCAACATTAGCGGAATTACGTAGAATGCCGATAGAAGAGGCTAGTGATAAAGATATGAAACGGTATTTAAAATTAGTTAGGAGGGCTAAGATTAAGGCTAATAATGAAGAGAGGAGGAAGAAGTAGAGTAGAGTGTGGGTATAATATGGCTTGTTTGTTTGGGTTGGGTGTTATATTGATTAAGGGATTGAGGGGTAAGAGCTAGATTAAACCGGGTTAGAGTGCAGTTGGGATTGATACTGGTTTAGGTCTTGAGGCCGGTTTAATTATATGGGTATATTTGTTTGAGGTATATTAACGAGTATTAAAGGAAACTAACCCGGGGCTCGGAAATGTAAACGAGTCGGGATTGAGCAGGGTTAAATCTTAGTTAGCACACAGTTCAATCTTATGAGTAGATGAGAGTATATCGTAGAAACAGCCAACTTTCCTTCCGGTAGATCTAAATGTGGCAATCCGAGTTTACGTCTATCTCATGCTAATTACATACATGACAAAGTATTAGGGCGAATGCACCTCTTCATAGGAGTTATGTCAGAAGTGCATATACATGTACACTTTTCATTCTGCTGAATAGTAACTAAGGGGAGGACCTACTCTTCAGAAGTTCAGAGAGAATCGACAGATGAGTGATGAGACTCTAGAGGGATCAAGCAAGGAGAGATTCTAGAGCATCGGTATCCTATCGGGTCGGGTATCTTTTTATGAGAGTTCTGGTGTTGGCGATTGTTGATAATTGATATGATGTGATGTTGGTTGGTATTAGTGATGGTATTGAGGCGCAGCTAAGATATCTACGGCCATTGGCATTCGCTAGTTATTGCAGTTTCAACAATTGCAAAGTATATGAACAATAAGTTGTTCGTGTGGTGACGATTAAATCTTACAAAAATTGAGTCCACAACATCAGGAAGGTGCACCTTCTCTCTATTTCTATCTCATCTACCCCATCACTTGTGTATATAATACAAACAATGATAGACGAAGTAGTAGATACCATCGGTATACAACTATATCAATATCTGCATCCAAAAGATTTATTCTACTTATCAATATGCAATCACAAGTTATATAACGATATCGTACATAAGAAATTGGCAGAGATTTGTATTAGCCACTTACCATTGCAACTGGGCAAAGGGACGAATTATTTAGGCACATTCAAGGAGGGGGCATCATCTGGTAGTAAAGAAGAACTATTAGAGTTTGTATTAGACAAGACAGAAGCGGCAGATATCGTGATAAAGGGCACAAGTACATTTGAAGAATCGCGTCATAAAACGAGAGAGAACATTATTGATAACAGTGACACGTCTGGCAGATTCTACCCAAGAGGCAACCCTACCTATATAATACCTATCATTATAGAATGTAAATATGAATGGTCAACAGAAAACAGTGTTGCGTCATCATGGGTGGATCATATATTGAATCGATCAACATTTAGAGGAGATAAGAAGAAATATGTACCATTTAGAAAGGACAAGAAAACATATGCCATAATCAAATCATGGTTAGACTTTCTGTTTGCAATACAAAACTCTAATAGATATGAAAACATGATTAGCTTTGGTATGTGGAGCTGGAAGTGTAATCATCCCAAGCTGAAAGGACAAGGTATTGCAGGTATGGGTGTGATGATGAACATACAACATCAGAATGGCAATGGCGAAGAAGGGAATAACGATAAAATTGTTGAGATTTCCTTTACAAGAAGCTATTAAGAGCTAAGGAAGGGATTGACCGATCATCATTCTTCTGAACAACAGGCTTATTCCCTGATAAAGTCATAGATCACCAGGTGGGGTAGGATTGGCCTCCCTTCATGTCAGAGAGGATGACATCCTTATCATTAGCAACACGGAGACCAGAAGTAATTCCATCCCATCTATTGGGATACCGGAAACATATAGAGTACTTATCAAAGATTGAGTTAACCATCAGAGTTTTACACGGATTATATGCTACATTCTATACCTATATTGGAAACAACTGACAGAAGTACAAGAGCATCTTCTCTACACTCGTTCACAAGCGGTAACATCACTCTTAGAAGGATCTTCATCATCATAACACAACCAATTATTACACGGACTGAACTTGAATTCAATACTTGAATCAGAGACACATACTTGTTGTTTGAGATGATTGGTACAATATCTACATTCATTACCATTCTCGTCTACTTTGGAGTTACATGTATCTGCATCGTTGTTGTGCTGTGCACATGATGACGATCTTGATAATGATGATGATAGCTTGCCATGTACTCTTGTCGATGATGCATTGAGATGTCGGATTAGTTTATCTTCTCCTTCGAAATCTGGTATATGTTTTGGTATTTGAGATGATGCGGTCTTCTGTGATCTACTGCCACGTAAACTACGTGGTGGCTGATGTGGTTGTGGATGTGTAGACTGTTGTCGTGCACTTACGTATTGTATTAGATTGGGTTGAATTCGATCTGTTATTGCAATGAAGATCATAGCAAGTAGGACTGTCGATACAAAGTTGAGTGCTGCCTTGGGAAAGTTCATGCTTCTACTATTAGTATTAGTATTAGTTCCACGTCTACTCATATAATTGTAATGGAAATGAATGATAAGTATATATTTGAGGTTACATGCAGTGTGATATGATATGAGATCTATCCTGGATGATACTTAGGTTATGTAATCGTGTTGAACAGATGGTGAGCAAGTGTAATCGTAGTATGAAGATCTTTTATTGATGATATGCATAGGTCAGAGTAAAAGGAAATGAACATCCTCGATCGTGCTATTTATTGCTTCACGAGTTGGGTTGAGCCACTCTTATTCTTTGCAATAGCAATGAACGGAGGTAGCATATCTTTCATGCTTCCGCCAAGCGATCGTGCCTTACACATATTAGTCAATTGCCTGTGTAATAAACTGAGTAATGTCAACATATTCATTTTCCACTGCCCGTGAATTATTAAGATTAGATTTAGGAAAGAAGTATAAAAGGAGAATGGTCTTGTTTTTCGTTTTGGATAAAACTAAAACTGCATAGATCAACAGGAGAGTAGATAAGTAGAATCATAATACTCGTGAGCAACTCATACAAAACGACTGAGGCCAAACATCATTCTATATAAATTGATGCTCGTAGATAGTTCACATTCATATTACACACAAATTGAAATTGAAATTGAAAGAGAGAGTGTGGATAGCGGGGCATATCAGTCTTGCATGGAGACGTAATTGAACTAAATCTATTCATCAATACTGTCAAGTAGTAATATTGCAATGGAATATATCTACACTGATCTCCTCCTCAGCATCTAGCTTATTGCTAGAGTAATTCTCATATTCATATCTCCCTCTCGGCCTGGGCCTCGGTATCTTCAGTTTCTCAGTATCGCGGATATCAATCATCATGATAACAGATAGCATATCAATCACCAATGAGGTCAGTAGTGACGGAGATGATAACATCCCTTCCCATTGGCCTACTTTTGAAGAGGTGGGTGGTGTAAGATGGGATTGGGACGAACTATCAATCCTGTCAGATAACGATGACGAAGATGCCGAAGACGACGGCGATGGTACATTGTCCACTTCATCTCGTCAAAGAAGGACACCTTGTCAACAACATGTCAGTAGTCGGAGAAGAAGGCAAAAGAAAGCACGACAGGGCTGTATTTTATTCATAATTGCAATTTACAACATCATCTTCTATGCCAAGTTCTTTCATTTTGATAATAATTCACCACATCTTGAGCTAACGGTCAAGCTGCCAAAGTCTTTGCCTTCTTCACTGTCAACTTCTAATACTGTCCAAAGGCATCTACGGCCAGTTAGACCACATGAAATTAGAACTATATACCCACCACACGACAATGAGCATCACAAGGATTCAAGTTATATACTAGACAAGTATACCTATATAAAAAGATTTGGTCGAAGAATCTCAGCTCAACTTCGAAGCTACTTAAAATAAAGCATTATGCCAGCCATAATTCTCTTTTGTAATGTTTCATTGTCATCTACATTATAGACCTTGCAATAATCATTCCATTAATACTATCATTTGCAATGCTTGCTGTACTGCCAAATACTATTCAGATAAGAGGCGAGAGTTGTAGAGATACAAGAACTAAGATGTGAGCAAAATTGAGAAGTTAGAGATACTCACAAATGACCTTCAATCATAGGCATACTCATACTCACACATTGAAAAAATGACACTATCATGTATCATAATCTCAAATAGTATACCTAATAGTAATCCACTACAAAGTGCTCTCATTGCAAAGTTCGATTTGTTTCTGTTGATGTGTTTGTTGTTGAGACTAGGTAGCTCGGTATCCTTTCGAGATGAATACTGTGTCAAACGACTAATTAAACCTACTATGATTCCAGCTAGTAATGGTGATGCTTTGTAGAAGCCTGATATTGATGTGGTTATTATTGATATGCTTGTGGCTGATAATATTGCTGTTGACGAACTACTTCCACGATCGATACTTCTTCTATCGCTTCTTTTAGGGTATCCTCTTCTTTTATTGCAATTGACATGTTGCAAAGATACTCTCGTTGATGGGTAACCGCTATGATGGATAACAATATTTTGATGAGATATAGAAACAAACGCTGATGCGCTATTTGATGCGATACTGACGACTAATAGCAGCTGAAGACTATGCATAATTCGATTTTATTTTTCATCACCCGATGGATAGATTAGAAATTGGAGTTCTATGATAATAACTGTCGTTCCGCCGTCTTTACTCGAATATGATGTTAACCTCAAGCTACTCATATGATAATGATGATCGTGCCGTGAGGGGTGTTAATCGGAGAGCAATAGAATCGTCACCGCCCGCCATTCTATCAAAGAAGCCTCCCCGTTTCTTGCAAAACGGCCGGTGGCGCAACGGTATTTACAGAAGCCTCTCTTGATGTGATGTGGATGTGATGTAGTGCACTTGGCAAGACTGCTCTGTAGGATTGATGCAATAGAACGTATGATATGAGTGCTTTACCCTTTACCTCTATGAGTGCTGACTGTTTGTTACGAGAGGAAGAAGTTGAGGATGTAGTATCAAAGATGTGGTGGATTATTATTATGAGTTGTAAGAGCTGAGACAAAGAGTAACCCTAGTCAACTTGTCATCGATACTCTCATATCGTACTTACTCGAGTATTTTCCATTAACAAGCACATGCAAAGACAAAATAATAATACAGTGGTTTGTCTTGTTGCCGTATTCATTGTAATAGCGGCGGCGGTGGCAATAATACTCCGAGATACTAACAATAACCCAACAACATCAGATTCATCATCGACCGGCAGTGCTATACAACAATTCAATACCAATAACTCATCGCTATTATTAGACCATAATACATCAACTATATATCCATGGACATTATCAGGAGGTAGTAGCAATAAGACAGACGATACCATTAAACAAGAAACAACTAATTATCATGACGGGCCAATCTCAAACTTTATTTCCATTACTGACATTGCACGAGGAAGATATATCACGCCCATCAAATCAACAAGAAGTAGTAACAAATGTACAGACAACAACAAATCTTTAATGAGATTTACGTTAATAACTGATAACTATCCGGTGCGTTTTGTGTGTAGCTTAGTGTGTGTGCACATGATGTGTTCATATGCTATGTGTTCTTTTTGCTATATAAAACACACATATGAGATATCTCGTTCACCGCATCTAATAATTCAATCTTATGCACCCTATTCACACAGTGGGAAACATCATGGAAGATTCTAAAAATAATGAACAACAACACTACCTCAAACACAATAATAGCATATGGACCACCTACCGGATCAAACTATGAACGCAGAACAAGATATATTGGTCAATTTTGTTTAAAGTCTGGTAACTACAAACTACGTATGAAGGATAGGAATAATGATGGATTATGTTGTCAGTATGGTCAGGTAAGGAAAGTATGTGTTTTTAGTTTAAATAAGTATTATGATTTGTATCGTCTTGTTGATATCACATTCTTCCATCTCATTCTATATACTGTCAGGGATCATACTCGGTCACTCTCAATGGAGAGAATATCATAACACCAGATGATTCCAACTTTCTAGTGAAAGATTATCCATTTACTGCAAAACAACAAGTCAAAACAATATACATTGTCCGACATGCCGAAAAAGGCACAGATTGTAGTAGTGGAACGTGTATAGAAGGATTAAGTAACAAAGGAAATGAACGTGCAAATAAACTTGCTAATTGGATGATGAATAATGGTATTGTTGATGAAATTACACATGTCTTTGCAACACATAAACGTCGTACATATCTAACAGTCTTACCTGTGGCAGAGTTGGCAGAAGTCAATATACAACATTATCCATCAAGTAGTGATGATAATGGGGTTGAGAAGCTAGAAGAGGAAGCATCAATCTGTCCAACAGTACATGCAATCAAATCAACATCATTGGGATCAACTATAGTAATGTCAACTCATCGTTCTGCAATATACGGGATACTATCGAATGGATACAACGACGAAGAAGATAGTTGTACTGGACTTGGACTTGATACTAGCAACTCGGACAACTTTCCCAAAGATGATGAGGGTAAGCTTGATAGTGGATATTCAGATTTGTGGAAGATTACTATTGATGCTAATGGCAAGCCAAGTTTTGAGGAACGTTTGATTTTAGACTTTGATCTTGATTGATGATTGTGTGAAGAGTTATTATACAAGAACAAACAGCATCGTACAACAAAACATGACAAAAGACTAGTCGAATGGAAAGTTATCGCTTATGTTAGACTTAGTAGTGGCCATATCACGTCAGTTCTATCACAGGCTCACGTCCAACATGAAACGAATAGCATGAATCTCCGGCATGTTACTCATTACATTATCAGTATCAAATTATATCACATCTTCTCATCTCATTACACGTCCAACATGAAACGAATTAGAAGAAGTCGTTTATCATATGTCATCTAGTTATTTTCTCCTCAAGAATGACAGTAGTCCAGCAAGAATGGCACTAAGTCCAACAATGAAGGGCAAGTGAAGATGTCCATAGTGATTAGGTTCATTGTTATTGTTAGAGTCATCATGGGTAGAAAGCTACAAGAGTAGAATGAAGGTAGATGAAATAGTGACACGTGATGTGCATCAAGCAGCCATTACATACACAAAACAACATACCTGAAACTCTTCCAAACGAGCAGCCTTGATACGAGGAGAAAGTCTTGGAGTAGATGGATCGTCTTCACTAGCCTGCTTTGGAGTTGTGGCAGCAAATAGTTCCTTGTTGATCTTCTTGGGAGGAGTAATCCTTGTATTCTTCGCCTTCTCAACCTTGCTTGTGAGGTAAATCTCACGACGAGAACGAGCTGAATCGATCTATTGAATGTAGAAGAAGAATGGAAGAAGATAATGATTGGTCTGCGTACACAGCACAACACAGCCACTCGGATACCAAACAAAGCAAACAAAAGATACATACCTTCTCCTCAATCTGAGTTCTGCTAGTAGGAGAGCCACGAGGAGTTAGGATACGCTTCTTTGACGCTGAGGACTTGGCAATTAGATTTTGTTCACGGTTCGTAGTTGCAGTGGCAAGACGCTGTTCAATCTCATTTATTCGGCGCATCTCTGATAATTCGTTTGTCTTGAGCATTTTATCAACCTTGTCAATCTATGAGTTGTGATGATGATAAGAAGAAGGAAAAGAGATGAGAGTTGGCATAAAGAGTAGAGCACAGCAACTAAGAGATATACTTGCCTTGTTCCTATTCATACTTTGCTTCTCATCAATAACCTCCTTTGTCAGCTATTGAGTTAAAGAGATAGATTATGACGTGAGTACAATATCACATCTCTCTACAAACATATACACAGCACCACAAACATACCTGCTGCTTCCTCTTGGATGCATCCTTTAGTCTCTTCTCACTAGTTTGCTTGAGCTCGTTGCCTTGTTTGAGTGATGTTAGCCAAGTCTCTCGTGCTCTTGCCTGCTTGTTTGTGTGTTCATTACGAATTGCCTCTGACTTGGTAGCTAGAATATCACTCTTCTTCTCCTCGGCCAAACGAATCCTAGCCTCCATCTCACGTCTACGCTTCATTGCATCCTCTTCTTCAAGCTTGATCTTGTCTTCAATCATTCGTTCCTTCTTGGTTGCTGATTTGAGAAGTGTTTCTTGCTGCTCTCTAATGAGATTGTCTCTACGTTGAGCAGCTGACACAATCTTATTTTCAATGGCAGAGCTCTTCTCGTGCAAAAGAATCTCCTCCTGTTGACGTACGCTGGCAGCACGCTGTAACTTGTCATTGATTTGAGCTGCAATAACCTCAACCTTGCCTTGTTCATCGTTGAGTTTCCTCTCTTCGGCAGCCTTGAGCCTTGCTTCCATCTCAACGAGTCGTTTGGTTGCATCCTCTTCTTCCTGCTTGAAGACATTACGACCACGACGTAGCTTGTCATTGTTGCTAATGGCAAGCTCCTCTTGTGTCTTGAGTTTCAATTCTTCACGTCGTAGCTCGGCTGACAATCCCTTGATATCAATCTTCGACTCGAGTTCTTTAGCCGACCACTTCTCATCATTCAATACCTTGGCACCTCGTGATAGCTTGTTCTTGGTAGATTGTGATAGACGTTGCATCTGTGTGTCATGTAGAGGAAAGTAAAACGAATGAGTAAATGAATGGATGATCTGCGGCAACAAACCACAAGTACAAGACATGAAAAATGACAACTCACCCAAGTTGCAGTCGTGTCATTACGCTTAGCCTCGGCATTGGCAAGCTTGGATGAGATTTGTTGTTCAAGCAACTTTGTCTTTTGCTTTGACTTCTCGGAGACTTGATTTACTTGTGCAATGCGATTAGATGCTTTGGCAATGACCTCGTCGGCGAGGTAATCTTCTTTTCGTTTGTTGGCAAGTGAAAGTTTCTTGTTGATATCATCTAGACTGACCTCCTTGCGTGGACTGTTTGCTTGTGCTGCCAATCTCTTTTGAACGGGTGGCGAGTCAGTGAGTTCCTGTGGCAGAGGGATAGATGGGTGATGTTAGTTGAGTTGAGTTGTCGAGAGGAATAAAAAATGACAAGACGAGAGAGAACTCACCTTTTTGATTGGGATTTCAAATGCAATGCTAGGAGCTACTGATTGAGGAACGTCGTTGCTAGTAGTAGACGTCATAATATTGATTAATGTTGATAATTAGTAATGTGAATGATAATGAGTTGTTGATCTTTATGAGAGCAAGAGAGAAATGAAAATGAGATAGAAAAAAAAAGAGGAGGGCTCGAGTTATGTTCATAAGTTAGATAATACCTCCAATACATACATCACCTCTCCTATTAGACTGAGAAATACGTGACAGTTACTGCTGCCGCCCGCCTAAGTAGTAGAGATCATTGGATCGATGCTACTGCTAGTTAGTATCTGATTAGAAAGAAGTACACTTCTTGTGCACACGACCTTTTCTAGTAGCAGTAGTGGATAGATGATATAAGGATGCTCAGAGATTAATAATATAAGACCTCTGTAATACCTCATCTTCATGGAATACCTCTCTTATCAGACTGAGTAATCACGTGAGAGTTATTGCTGCCGCCTAAGTAGTAGATGCCTACTACTGCTAGTGAGTATATCTGATATAAAAAAGTACACATCTTGTGTACACTTTTTCTAGGCAGAAGTGGAAAGATGTTATAAGGATATAGTAGTTCATATGACATTCTTTATCTTATGGAATCTATATCAATCATCGTATCCCATACTTAGGAGTACATATTCCTCGGTGCATTGGCCACATGATCATTCTGTTTAATCCAATTCTCAACTACCTCGGCTAAAATCTGACTACCTCCGCCACAGACAATCTTTACCGGGATTACAAATGGATATGTGCCCTTCATTGCTGTATCTACCCAGTCGGGTAAACTCTTATCAAGTCGATGTCCCGCCTCCTCAGATGTCAAGCCATGTAAATCAATCATTATATCATCTTGTCTTCTACCACGACCGGCTGATGAGGGCTTGGTCGTTTTGTATAAGTTAGATACCTCTCCAACTTGGATAATGAATTGTGTCTTACCTGCCTTGCCGCCTAATAGTTGATCGTCACCAAGAGGATTGTCTACTTCAATACGCTCGGTCACCTTATGTTGTATCTTCTTTTGCTTTGGTTTGGTTCGTTCTAGATTCATTGCATTGAGTCGTTGCCGTATCTCTTTGAATTGAGACTCTGCCTCTTCATATACCTTCCCAAGCAACTTGGAATGCTCGCCTCTTAACTCTGCCTCCGTCTTTTGAATAACTAGAGGTTGAGGCCTCTTCTTCTTACTCTTCTTGTGTTTCTTATTCTTCTTCTTCTTCTTGCCTTTGGACTGTTGCTTTGGTTGTTGTTCTTTTGTTGTTGTTTCAATTGTTGTAGATTGTGTGATAGTAACCTCAATGGTGCTATCTTCCATGATCATATACACACCTGGTGTATTCTTTCCGATACTACTCAAGAAAATAGTATTACCACAGTGCTTGATTCGAAGTGACTTGATAGAAGTGCCTCTATCAGCTGCATACCTCGTGAGAAGGTCTTTGAATTGTGCATCACACTCCACAGCGTATATCCTTATATCATTGCCATCTACAAATCTAACGAACATAAAATCATCTGCATCTTCAGGTCGATAATAATTGAGGTATGCCATCATAATCTCTGGGTCAGGTTGACTGTACCTAGCATATCTATATCCTTCACGGAAAATGGGCACTTTTAGCAAGAAGGTATCAAGACTTCCTTGAGCACCAATAAAGAATCGACAAAGCTGATACTGTTGAATGGCAAGATTCATGTGAGATATTCAAGTCAGAACTACCGCAATTGGATAAACACATATCCTACTATACTCACTGAGCCAATTATTTTGCACTGTTTTGATAAGGCGAACTTGTACACACTATCCCTCATTTGCCTTGTGTTACCATCGGTGTAATGCCCGAGTGCCATATTCCAATGAGCTCCATTATGCTCAGTTTTCCCAGGATGAATCAGCTCTATAAGAATCCGGCATATTTGTCGCATAATTGGGTCTGACAATCTGTCCTTCACTTGCAGCATACAAAATTGTACTACTATGCATTCTGACGACGACGAATCATAGTCCTTTAAAAGGTCCGGAAGATTGAGGTCACTCTCTGGTTCCCTTACTTCATTCACAAAGATAGTATGCGTATCATAAGCTCGGAGGGCATCTGATAAATAAACAAAATGCTGCTCATCATCGT
>Ga0214480_100385_pt1 | contig 22601 bp, 17 predicted proteins | sample M1_20Mar14CPVII9_3_FD_165042 | JGI IMG/M metagenome (GOLD analysis project Ga0214480, IMG submission 165042) | Marine eukaryotic communities from Monterey Bay, California, United States - M1_20Mar14CPVII9sort6BwellE17 | ecosystem: Environmental > Aquatic > Marine > Unclassified | place: USA... | reverse complement strand
CTATGGGGTACATTAACTTTATGCTGTATGGAAACGTATCAGTGGGAGCAAGCTAATCAAACTTGTGAGTTGGGATTGAAATATATTGGTCAGTCAGAGCAAACTTCATATGCCATAGATCTTCTAAAAGGATACAAACGGGAGATTAGGCACATGCTAAAAACAATGCTGTCGGACTATGCCCCTGCTATTATGAAAGAAGTGAGTAATGTTGGTAATGACCTCATGTTTATGTATTCGGTAAAAGCTGCATCGTTACGCTTCGAAGACACTGCACCGAATCAAGCTGAATTACTTGTTGTTGACATTGTGGATGGTATGCCCACAAAAGAACTCAAAGAGTTTGTATTCCCCGACAAGGTGAAGGCTTGGCAAGATACAGATGTGCTTGAGAAGGACGATGGATCGACCTTTCAAATTCCTGATACGAGTTACTGGTTTACTGTGATTCCTGTCTGGAAGAAGGAGGATAGGAAGGTAATCCAGACTCATCTAATGTGTGATTGTTTGAAGAATACGAAAATCGTTATCCTCAAACTTGAAAAGAGTGAGGAACCACCGATTGTGGACACCGCATCATACATTGCATCTATCGTGAAGAATGCAAACAAGTGTGAAGCCCTGTATGATAGGGGAAGTAAGTTGGTTGCTGAAGACTAAGCTGATATGGAATGGCATCATGAGACTATATGTAGAGGTGGTGATTGGGATGTAGTGGAGTGGAGATTGTGTATCTGAGAAGAAAGTAGTATTGATCTGTGAATGTTCATCGTGAGGCATTATCGTATGAAGGTGGATCGGTAATATACAGATAAGGAATACTAACAGTATACATTTCATTTGACTAGAACTAAGTTATTTGTTGAAGATACGGATAGATGACTTTTATATCAAGTATTTTCACATTTCACAAAATCTCATCATTATCACCTAAATTCAGAGCCCGACAAACCAGCTATAGAAGTTTGTCCAATCTGAACATTTTCAAAGAACTAACTTCCGTGCAAGTCGGTAATACCTGACTACTAGTAGAGGATGAAACCGATTAAAGCATGAGAATTATATCACATGGTCACTGTAACTCTCAAAACCACAAGCATTCTTTTCAACTTGGGCTGTTTAATATGTTTCTACAGCTCACAAGGAGACCTTAACACTAATCCATTGTACCAAGTTGAAGACATAATATATCAAACCCGAGCAGCTTTCAGCTGATGCAGTTTACAAGGTTGTTGTTACCAAATACATAATCCATCTGTGTACCATCATAATCGTAATTCTAATCGAGTTACTGAAGATGCTGTTCAATATTGGAAAGTAAATTGTGTGTAATGCCCATGGGAGATACCGTGCGTATGGATTGCTCTCTCTTTAGTATAATATTGAAACTTTTTTTAGTATCTGAGTATATTGCATGATTATTGAAGCAGGTATATTATCTGTACCATAGAGATAGAAATGGTTCTATTTTGCCAATATGATAATAGATGAAGACGACGTATCTCCCTACCGATTCGATGACAGCATTCACACATTTTCAGCCGCTTTGGTGTATACTATCAAGTGACCGTCGATATCAAATCGATAAGCTGTAACTAGTAGAATATATGATAATATATTGATTATGATAGCGTAGCTCTACCATGGCTCTACTGATATAACATATTGTTGGTGTTGTTGTTTTGTGCTGCTGATCCGAAATTTGTGCACAAGATGTGTATTGCAACTTATCTCTACTTATCACCTAATGCCATTATCATGTATTACTGAGTAAAGCAGAACTCCGACTCAAGATATCCAATAGAAAGATGATTGCAACTCCCTCTTGCAGAGACTGCAGTATTAGTATTGGTGGTATTAATGGCATAACAGCATCATCATCTCATATTGTAGCAGAGGAGACTGCAATACATTTCCCGACATCATATCAATACAGCTACTAAGCAAACTATACAACTTGGTTGACTTCCTACGAAGAAAGAAGCTCTCCGGCAGTTACAGAAGTGACTATAATGAAGAAACATTGATGCTACTTGCATTAAAGTTGCAACTACGAAACACTCACAAAATAGTCATCTAATTTTCTCAATGAGCATAAATTACGAAGGCCAACGCGTGTTATCGTATCATATCACACTATAATTATTAGTCTTTCGTATAGACTTCGTGAGTGTCAGAAGGTTGAACTTTCGAGGATACTGGAAATCGAGCTCGCTGATTCTAAAAGATGCCGCCACATTGTGTTTTGCTTGATAATGCTCAACGCCATGCATTCATTTATTGCAATGAAGAGCTCATAATTTTGATCATCGATCATCTACTACATCAACTCCTCCTACAATACTCCAACGCTATCACCTTCCTCTACTATCACCATCTATAATAAACCATGAATCTTCCAACATTCGCCACACTTCTTATTGCCGCCACCGCCCATGCTGCTGACACGAAGCAGCATGTTCGTAAAGCCGAGGTCGAGGTAAGAGAAGATCTTCTTGTTCGAACTGTTATATGATATCATCGTCATCTACTCACACTAATTTATATCTCTATGTATATCTATCATGACCTATAATTTAGGGAGCTGGATCTGGATATGGACAATGGTGGAGTAAACCACCAACATGTGATGCCTCTAACTTCGAAACTGGACCACTCGTGCAAAATGGAGAGATCTGTACCATCGTCCCCGATGAACCTAACCAGCCTGGAGCCCCTCGAGGAACCGTTGGAGGTGTTTTCTGTACTGATACTGGATCGGCAGACACAGCAATTGGGGAATACACTTTGAGTTTTGAAACAACTAGCGGGGGGCTTCCCTCCACCCAGGGAAATCTTTTCCGTGCCACCTTGAATATTCCCTCTCTAACTCAGAATCCTGCACCCGGTAACCCCGACCGCCGCCTTCAGGTCAATCCATTGCTTGACCCCGCAGGCGTCAATGGTGGAGAGGATGCCCCCAGCCCTAACATTGAGTTTCAAGGATTTTTTGACCATTATTGTAACTTCCGAGCTGTATCTAAGCAGGGTGGACAACTTTCTGGGTTCCTAAACCCTGACACTGACAACGTTCATGTGGAATTCACCCAATCTGGTCAGGTCACCTCTCCTTTAACCAGCTTACCAGGCCAGTTCCAGGATGACAATGTTGTTGGTTTGTTCGTTTCCAACTTTGCCTTTGCCTTCTCGGGAGACTTTGAGCCCTTCATGGGGTGAGCCCATCTAATAACATGTTGATTTAAGTTTAGAAGTGGGTTGGGCGGATGTGATGAGAGGGGGGATGCCAGAGAAGAATGTTTTGTGTGTTTTAATTTAGAAAAGTATAATAGTGGTGTTGGGGTAGTAAAGTGGTCGTCTTGCCTTTGGACAACCTTTGAGTAGATCTTCAAAATATTAGACAAACTTATTATACCCCACTTTATACCCCACTTAAGCTTCCCTTACTTGTTATTTTGTCATTCGCTAGTCATTCATACGGTCCATGTATTTGTCATTAACACGGGCAGTATACCCAACGCCTTTCCTTGCAACAGTCGTCTCATCTTCTTCATCATCTTTATTGTTTTCATCTTTACTCTGGTTCTTCTTCCCTCTTTGTTGTTGCTATTCTTATTTCCCTTCTTCCCTCCCTTCTTACCAATCAATAATGATGATACATCTAATGAGAATAACACTTTACCTGAATCCACTGCACCCACTTCCCTTGCCGCCTCCTTTGATAATAACGTCTTTGATACCCATGTCGTGACATCTACTACCTCTAAAAGTTGCTGCTTCTCACTACTTGTACCTTGCTGCTGTTGCTGCTGTTGTTGTTGTTGTTTCATGGGTAGACAAACAAAGAAACGTACACCGCCACTAACAATCTGTTCTTTATCAACCTCGGCCTGATCAGGTGCACTAGCCCATCCTTCCCCAACACGAACTGGTACGAATGTTCCTCTTGTGAATGGCGGTGCAACTTTCCCAATAGCAGCGGCTTGTTTCATTGCCTTGGTTCTTGTTGTTAGATTCTTCTGCCACCTTTCCCAAGCTTTCCGAGTTGTATTATATCGTATCGTTGGAGGGATGGTACTTGTATGTGCAGCTGGGTGATATACTTTATCCTTCTCTATCCACGTTTGTTGTTCATTACTCCAGAGATGGTTATTGTTTTGTAGCATTGTATTATCATTCTCTATTTCTTGAGCTAGTTGTGCTGCCTTGAGTTGTGGCAAGTGTATCTTTTCCCATAATTGATCTGCTTTGGTGCTTGCCTGTTCTCCGAGGATGAGGGACATCACCTTGTATAAAACGAGACAAATGTAACGTACAATGAAGTAGATTAACGATTGATGTGTTGAGGATTGTTGGATGTAAGGCTTGAGTGCGAGAAGAATAGATAGCGATATTTCTCCACACTGCCCCATTGTTGTTCATCTACCTCGTCTGTATCATTTGATACACTATTAATAGCCTCTCTTACTGTTTAATAATCTCATCGGGATCTAACCGTACCATCATTGCTTGTTCTCTTAATGTAACTTCATCTACACTCTGACAGTTCCGCCGACTTCTTAGCACTTATCTCTGCAAGTAATACATCAAACTTACTTCTATTCTTCATATCCTCATCATCCTCAATTTTAACACGTGATAACATACCTTTTAATATATATGTCACTTAGATCTGAAGTTTTATCTGTACCTTGAGTTTTGTTTCATCTAAGAGCAGTGCAGATCAATCTACTCACCATCTCATTCGCTTATCAAGGGTATTTAATATCTATTATTTACTGGTAATCTCATTTGTTGCAAATAGAGGTCATCATCATCATACCTCCTCGACTTTTTATTCTTCTTCCTCATCCTGGCGTATATGCTATTATATAAGTCTGTTTTATTTGCTCTCTCTAATATCATCTGCCGATAATTGCATTGAAAGATATTATGTGCACAAGATGTGCATCAAATTTTTAATATCTCAATCTCTGATGATTCTAGAGAATCAACTTTTCCCTATTAGATGTATTATCCACGGCCTACACTCTGTAATATGCCACTGCTATTGGCCATAGCAGAGTAGATATCAGCCTCCCATTTGTGATGGACTCGCCACCAACGAACATCTCATTCACGCCGATCAGTCGAGTCGAACATTTTTTTGTCGAGGAGGCAGGAAAGGTCAAAGAAGTCGTTCAACCAAAGCGACTCAAGTTGGACTAAACAATAGAGTGGGCCGACTACAAATAAACGGCTACTTCTTCTATCACTAACCTCACAACAACAGCCAATCGTCATATTATAGCATTAGTTATTGACAACAATCAACAACGTAGAATACCCACGACAATACATGTGGTACTGAACGAATTAGAGTAAACGTCGTCCGTCATTTTCATTGTTATCCGAAAACATAGAGGCCTTCCATTTTATTTGATTGATTGTTATATTATTTATTAGTAACAAGGCCTTATACTATCATTATATAATATAGAATAATATTATCTCCCCAATCAAAAGTAAAAACAAACAATAAGCAATGACAACATCCGTATTATCAACGCCCAACACCGCCATACGTCGTCGTCCTCGTAGTAGCAAATTACTATCGACGGCATCGTTAACAATCACGATGGCATTACTTCTGACAATAATACCAACAATTCATGGTCATAATAATCTCCGTACTCAAAGCTCCTACTCCTCCGACGCCGATGAGCAATTAACAAACACAATCGAATTCGACTACAGCAAATTAAGTACCGGAGATGATTACGGCTTTGAAACGGTTAGTGCACCTATCGAATTTGAACCATTGAATACTACAACCTATTATGATCGACGACAGAGACGACGTGCTTTGGAAATGCTGTTTACTGATGAAGGAGACGAAGAGGAGAGAGAAGGAGAAGGAGATGATATTGATTTGTATAAACAATATATGGATGATGCAGACGAAGAGTGGAACGAGGAAGAAGAGTTTGTATATGATGAAGTGGAGACTGGACCACCGAAGGAATATATCAATAATACAACTTTGATGTTTGTAAGTCTACATGTGATGTTGTGTTTTGTTTTGCTTCTGTCTCCTCCACAATTATGCTCACAACTTCTGTTCATTCCATTCCTCTGCACTCTCTATATCCTCTACTATAGGTTGATCCCGAAGAAGAACCTCAAGGCATTGAAGAAGAACGTAACCTCCAAGGATGTGGTGCCAACTCAGTACTCTGGGCAATGAAAATGTTTACCGATAATTATGCCTACGAGACTAGTTGGAAACTCGAGAAGGTCCTTCCCAACAATAGATTCCAAGTAATCAAACAAGGTCCGCCCCATCCATTCAAGTATAACGATAAGACATTATACCAGGGTGTGGCATGTCTACCCGGTGATCAAATGTATAAGTTCACAGTAATGGATGCAGGTGGTGATGGTCTATGTTGTAAGTATGGCAACGGATACTATCAGTATGCCGTTGGTGGATTTGTTCAATACAACTCTAGGAATAAAGTTGCATTCAAGAAGAAGAAGGAACATACATTCTACATGCCCAAGCCTACGCCGTTGAATAATGGTAATATGTCACGACAGGGTCAACCAGGTACGGCATTCTCTGGAAGGTCTGGCTGTGGTAGTTCTCAAGAGAAGATTACTATTGAAATCTCAACTGATAATTGGGGTGCAGATAATACCTGGACATTAAAGAGACCTAATGGTCAAGTTGCATTGAGAGGTGGTCCTTATCCCAATGGTAAAGTTACCACCGAGTCTAAGAGTTTGTGTGTCCCCCATGGTACATACAGGTTCACAATGTTAGACAAGGGAGGTGATGGTATGTGCTGTAAAGAAGGCAAAGGATTCTATAAGATATACATTGACAATCAGAGGATTCTGTACAGGAGTGATTTTAGTTTCGGTTCTCAGGATACTCATAATGTCGTGGTAGGATACTACACTCGTCTAAACAATTTGGGTGAAAGACAGAAACAGTATCTCAGTGGACATAACTGGCGTCGGAAGAAGTATCACGAGAGATATGGGAGGATGTATGAACCTCTGAGATACGATCTAGTCCTTCAGCAGCATGCACAAAAGTGGGCTAATCAATTACTCAATGATTGTCATCTCGATGGTATCAAGCATGAGCCAGGAATTGGAGAGGGTGAGAACCTTGCAAAGAACATGGGTTCTGGCCCATGGGGAGAGCTTGTGCCCGTGGAGAATGTCAACCGACGATGGTTCGAACGGGAGGAGAATTGGAAGTGGCCACAGAATGCACATTGGACTCAAGGGATATGGCATTCAGCACGGTATATGGGATGTGCCGAGTCAACGAAGAAGATGAACAATGGTGATACTTGTCGTATCCAAGTTTGTAGGTATGCCAGGGCAGGCAATTGCGCCATGGGACAATACGATTCAAACATTGGTACCAATTATCTGAAGCCTATGTTTCTAGATACCAATCCCTGTGGACCGTCATGTCCCGGAGATCACACGGGTCTTTCTGACGGGGGCAACTGCCATTAGAAAATGATCCTGCTAGGCAAATTGTGTATATAATATGATTGTGTAAAGTAAGAGCTTGTTTGCTAAGTTATCTCGTCTATCTTACATCACTTTAGAAGCCCTCTAGTATCGCATGAATCATGTCCATGCCGCCCCGTAATGCCTTTCTTCTCCAGCTAAACCTCATTGGATTAAAGGCAAAGCTTGTCAGGTGATTGTACCTTCGTCCAGTATTGTAACCCATGTTCTCCATGATCAATGCAACCGCCACAGCAACACCCGGTCGGGTACCAAACTCCTGTACAATGCCGTGACAATTGGGGAGAGGACAAAGGACATCACCGGCGATAAACCCAACAGACTGATCATATCCTGAGCTAACACTAGCATCGTTAGATTCTCTCTTTAGGAGTGAATTGAGTTTGGATATAAATTCACTACCAGTGCTCTTGTTTAGTAAAGTGTACTCTCCATACTTGCCCAATCCGGTGTGAACGTCTATTAATATCGTCTTGCTATTAGTATCCGTGACATCAAATCCTGCAAAGGTTGTAATGGCATGCTGTACTGCAAATATAGAGCTTTCCCAAGTGTTACCATTGTGTGCTCCTCCTCCATAAGAAAGACCAGAGGGTTTATGATATTGGGCTGCCACGAGACCTCGTTTTGCACCTGTATATCCAAGTTTAGTGACAGCAATAATGACAGATTTCAATACCTGCAAAATATCTTTCACTTCTTCTAAAGAGTTGTTGATTGAGCTAATTGATTCCTCGAGCTGAAGCTCATCAGCATCATATGATGTACTCTCCTTTTCTTCTTGAGAGTCTTTATAGATTGTCTTGACTTTCTCATCCTGCATTGCTAGCCTTGTAGTATCGCCATTAAATCCACCCTCTCTTGCAGCATCGACCCAAGAGAAGAGCTTGTCATTCTTGATTGGATTGAATGGATTCAAAGTACTATCCATATCAACTGATTGTTGGATGGAAGAGATAATAAAGAAGAACTTAAATGTCAGGATAAATCTATGCACCGAAAAACACACACAACTACAATACACACCATAACTAACAAAGTTTGGATCTCTAGCTCTAATTGATACCCACAGCTCATCACTCAAGACATTTCTATTCAAATCAACGTTATTCTCATTAGTGCGACGATGATGTCTCATACCATATGGATTAATTGCATGTATTAATAAGATTTTCTTTACTGGTGTATTCTTAGTTGGTGGTGCACGAACATTGTTTGTACGGAGTCGCTTTTCTTGTTGTAAGAATAGTTCATGAAGGAATCGGAGTTGAATTGCGGATCCTAGGTAGCCTTCTATACCATGTGTACCACTGCAATGTATAAGGTTAACTTCCTCATTATTATCTTCTTTTCCTTGTGGCAATCTTATTGTGAGCAATAAAGCATCAACTGTATTACTACCAGGCAAAACAGTGTGAGAAGTAGATCTCTCCTCACCCTTCTTGACAATACCACCATTATATCCATTCGACTTCAATGAGTCATATTCCTTTGGATCTAATGCAATATCATATGAGATACTTTCAACATTAACTATATCTAATACCATGCCATATCCATTCTCTTGTGCATATGACAGTTGTCCCTTTAATACATCTCCAAACGATTGAAACTTCTCTCTAGCTTCGACATAGGATGTACTCCAGTAACAATTCTCATCTAACCAAGTATGTGATGATAAACTTTCATAATTTAATGGACAATGATAAATTGATTTTGGTGTATCAATTGTATATATTGATATTATATGACATATTATTAGGATGGATATTACTTGTATGATATGACAAGGTAATGAAGATGTCATTTTTTTATTGCGTACTTGATTGGCTCTAGCTGCTCTTTTATAAAATAAATTTTACTGGACTTCTGCTGCTATCACCGCCGTCTACTACTGCTGATATAACTCCAGTATTGCTCATGAGGCTGGCTCGCCACTAGAGAGAGAGAAGAGTAAGAGTAGGTGCTAACACCAAATATCATTTTCAAGATACGGTATCCTCCATAAAAGATTTTATGAGAGTGAATTATTACTATAGGTAGATGAGAGCTCTTTGATGATGATGTTAATCAAGAGGATTATATTGCTAATACTAACGATAGAGACATCATTTGCATTTCATTCTATACCATCATCGATAATCATGACTAAACTTGACGGTGAACATAATCATCCAAGAACAACTTCTGCAAAGGTATGATATTTTGTGATGTGTCATTTATTTATATCAATTTATATCGTCTATATATATGAGCTAGCCTCGCTATTATTCTGACATATGCATTTTATGTATCGTCTATCTATATACTGACTTCTTCATCTTATACTATTTTAGAATGCAAAATCTTCTAATGACGAATACAACCTACGCGATGGATCACATAATCATCAAGTCCAATCAATGGAAACAATTAATGCTAGATTATCAGAACTCAATCTACAATTGCCACCACCCGGCGCTCCCAAAGCTAACTATCAATTATTGCATCGTGATGGAAACTTATTATATCTCAGTGGTCATTTACCATTCAAACCTTGTGGCACGCTAGTAATTGGTGCTTGTGCTCCATCACATGTCATCGAAGCAGAAGTAGGAGAAGAGAGGAAGTATATAAGTACACAAGAAGGATATGAGGCAGCTAAGCATTGTGCATTAAATTTATTATCTACCATACAATCCTATCTATCAGAACATGTAACAACCATCGATACTAAAACTGGTGCTAAACAATCAGCTGACTTATCAAACATTGCTAAAGTTATTAAGTTATTTGGCATTGTCCGGTCACATGATGAATTCCTTGAGCAGCACCTGGTAATGAACGGTGCAAGTGATGTGTTGGGACAAGTGTTAGGTAAAGATGTAGGGGGTTCTCATGCACGTAGTGCCATTGGAACGAATACTCTGCCACTTGGTATCGCGGTCGAGGTTGAAATGATTGTAAAGATAACTTTGTGAAGCTCTGGGAAGAGTTGTAGGCATAGTCAATCTAAATCATAAATACACTAGTTTATACAGAACCTAATGACCTATACCTCACATCTCATCATCCCAACCATCAACAACACCAGACATGTATGTTGCCACGGCATCTTGTACTTCTTTACTAACTTCAATATTATCTTCTTGAGTCTTGTTCCAAGTCTTATCATTTGCCTTCTTACCCCGAGTGTTTGACCGAATGGCTAATATCTCTTTTACTTTATCCCTCGTAGTTGCATCCAACTCAAGATCAAAGTAAGGTATCACCTTGTCAACAATTACGTCACTTGTTATTATGTCAGTGTAGGATACCAGCATGCCTGTTCCACTTTCATTATGCTCTTTAATTGCAGATTCTAATAATGTGGACAAATGTAGAGCACAGATCTCATGTGACGAAAGATCTTGTAAGTTGATATTCTTCTCATTAGCCTTGTTTGATAATGCAGTACTAGGACTACTCTTGGTCTTTATACATACTTTATTCCTTTTCCGTTGCATGTTTTTAGCTAATACCTCTTCAGCATCACGATAGGAGAATGTCCACTTAACATTTGGATAGAGCGAATGCAACATTGGGATGTATGCTGATGAGGCACTTTCGAACTTTATAAATAAATGATCAATCTTCTGATCTGTTGTCCGTGATAGTAACTTGATAACATCTTGAACGAGCTGTCGTTGCTTGGATGATGAACAATTATCAGACTGATATCGGTTGCGAATGTAAGAACATGCATTAAGTACTGCATGAAGAGCAGTATGTTCCGATACAACATGCACATTAAATGCTGTAAGGACATTGGATATGAGTCCTCCGCCAGAATAGCCCTGATGAAAGAGCATGCCTGAGAGGGGCAATTCCTTAATATCATCACCAATCTTTATCTCCATTAATTCTGACATTGATATAGAAAACCTGTGCTCTCCACAGTGTGTTGATTCTGCAATGATATGCTTGGATTTTGAGTAATAGCTCGGGTCCGATTTGTTTAATTTTGGGTTGAACACACAGAACTCAGCATAAACATCAGTATATGTTGACGATCCATCTTCTACAAAACTTGTTGGACCAAACCGTATACCAGCAAAATTCATCTCTCCTTTTTTAATCATTTCAATCTTATCCCGATCTTTGAATGGATCGACACCAAATTGTTGAGCGATGAGAGACTTCTCTGGTTGTTGATGGGATGACTTCTTTGGTACCACATTCATCTCCTCATCTTTTGCAAAATGTGCGTTTGAATAAAAGTCATCATTTTCATCCATATCAATATAACTTCCATTGCCTCCGTAATCTCCTCCATGAGGTGATTGTACTTCTTTTGATGGAAGATGGGATACCACTTCAACAGTACAAGCCACTATAACGAATATAACAGCAAATAACTTGATCAATAACAGTGCATTTGAACTACTACTACTGCCATTATGTTCACGAGGTGATGATATAGATGTAATAATACCACCTCTAAAACCAAAGAATCGACGTACACTACCATATCGATACTCTAATTCAACTTCATTTCTAAAAGTGTCATCTATAGGTGTTGAATCTGACGATGCAGTGGATGATCTTCTCATTATTCCACTATTGGTGGGTTTATCCTTCTTATCTACTGCTCCTGTTGTTACTCTACGTCGTGTATTGAAACTTCTCATATTATGATATACTTGCGTATGGTGATCAAATTTCTGTATTGTTCTGTTCGGAGATATGTATTATTTTGTGATCAATTTTTGTATTGTGTGTTGTGTGAGTAAATTTCTTCACCGGCGATGAGATATGAGTCGATGATATGATAAATGTGATATTTGATGTATATTATGTTACAAGGCGTATTGCTTAAGGCATTCTCCAATGAGCTGCTTTGTAACTCATTGCAAAGTAAATGTATGACCGTTTGATCGCGACATTATGTACTGTCATTTTTAATAGTGATATCCTTGCAAAGCTAGTCATGCTCCCTATTATGTCTATCTCGCCTCTATCTCGCTAGCGCGAATAGACGCAGATAATATGCTGGCATAGTGTTTATAGAATAATAGGCGGCAGAGATCTATATAATTATCCGTTTTAGTTTGGTTGGATACACATAAAGGCTGAGACTAAGATAGAAAATTTTTAGCACATCTTGTGCACAAAATCGAATTGCAGTAATATCGACACATTCATACTTCTGGCCAACCTATTGTGCTAAATTCTAACAGTATGGCTACAGAAAATATATCAAAACGGCTGAAAATATCTAATGATAGTATCATTGAACCGGTAGATAATTCTTCACCAACCCTAACCCTCAACATCATTACCAATATATGGCAAAGCATCGAGCCATTTCTATCTCTACAAGATACGATATCCGCTTCAAAATCATGCAATACATTGCACGGTATGATTATCGATTCAGATACTGAAAAAGTTAAGGTTTCACATTATATCAAAGAGAATAATCAATACGCACGGTATCTCCCATGGGCATTGAACACAATTCACTTCCCATCATTAAAACAACTTCGATATCCTCCTTGTTATACAAATAGCCGCCACACTCGCGTAGAGGCGGAGGTTATTGACTTATGCTTCTCTGCATTTGCAATGAATCTTTCTATGGCGACTAATCTCGAATCTCTGACACTTAATGCTCGTCAGTTAACTCAATTAAAATATGACGGTAAGCAGATCAAAGGGATACTAAAAGTCTTTGGGAAGAACCTTTTAAACTGTAGCAAACTGAAAGAGCTGATCATACCCGAGCAATGCGTGCTTCAAGATAGAAATACTAATATGCTTACAACTCGGTATAGTGCGGATTTAATGTATGCGATCCTACCTACAATCATTAAAAGAAAGAACGAGTTAGAAAGATTGGATTTAATGTTTGAAGGGCTTCCAATTAATGAAGAGCATGAACATATAAACGTTTATCGAGTTGCAAAGCAGTTCTGCACTGCAATATTTCAACAAAGAAATCTTACATCTTTATATATTGGTAGTGGTTTTGGCAGTGGTTCTTCAGTTGCAAATGTGTTAAGCTCAATTGCAAGGCAGTATACAAATGAACATACATTATTTGGACTAGATCTACGAGATCTCAAGCTGAAGTTTGACAAGTCAAACCCAACTGAGGCTGATCAATTGCTAGCATTAATTACCAATACCTGCCCTTCTCTTTGGACTATTGATCTGCAGCTCCCACGCCAATTCTGGACAGAAAGGGGGTATATTGAGACATTCTCAAAAGTCATACTAAACAAGCCCAAGTTGAAAAGATTGGTTTGTAATTTTGACTGTTGCAGAGATCGTGATGATAGAATTCTCCAGCGTTTAATCGATTTCATCCTCCATTGTAAGAACAGTAGCGATTGTAGTATTGAGAGTTTTCGTATTACGAATCTTACAATGTCAGTCCTTCCCAAATGCGCAGATTGGATGAACTTCTGTCAAGCATAGGTTTAACGGACTGTGAATTTGGATGTTATGATATGAATGGTGATGATGATGAGATTCATGATTTTGATGATGACGATGTTCCAATCTTGATTTCTTACTTTGATGTTCAGAAACCTAATACGAACCGTAGTTGCTAGTTATGGGCATCCTCTGTCTTTTGAAGTGTCTGCCACAGGGTGATTAAGACAATGGAATAGACAAGCTTTAAGTTGGAAGGTTTACATAAGGAGCTCTCTTCTTCTAATGATTATACTACTGGTATTGACATAGTCTGCATTACTCTTGCATACTCTTTTGTCCAATTTCCATGTTCATCCCTAACAACAAGTGAAGGTAGAACTACATCCTTCTCATCCAGCTGCTCATCGTCTCCTTTTTCTACTCCTTGACTTCTCTTCTTCATGACATAGACTGCAAATAGATTATGTTCCTTTCTCACACCACCGCGCACAGGTTGTACCGATTCAATAATCAAGCCTGCCTCTTTTGCTCCACTCCATACACGATGATTATTCAACCAATTTTCACAAACGACAAATCGTCCATGAGGTTGCGATAGCATGGCTGATGCAGTTAGGCAGTAGGCTTCTATACCACCCCTAAATTCACAACGAGCTGGAGCTGATTGAATTGATGTTGGCATACCTCCTTCTTCTATAACGGCAGATGTTATTGATTCATTGTTATCACTTGTGTTATCGGCAGTATCTGATGACTTTGTAAAGCCGACACGAAAGTATGGAGGAGTTCCTGTGATCAAATTATATCGTTTTGAGGCAACATCTTCCATAGACTTGACATTACTATTAGCACTTGATGAGGGACTAGCAGTATCGTCTGCTTCCGAAGAGGATAGGGATACCAAGTTTCTAAAGTCTCCCTGTACAATCTGTACATCATGTTCCAGCTCTTCCACCGAATTATCGGCACCCTCTTCGGCACAGCCACCTGTGTATACCTTCCCTTGATACTCTATACTACCGAGATTAAATGATAACGAACGTCGTGCCAATCCAACAGCCTCGGACCGTGCTTCTACACCCACTGCCTCGATCTTTTTGTATTTACTATTGTTTGAATGTAATGTTGATAGGAGGTACCATGTTGACATTTGAAGTACAGATGCGTTGCCTGTTCCGAGATCTAGATATCGCAGTATAGTCTCCTCTTCTCCTTCCTTATTTAAACTACTACTAGTAGTAGTTTGAGATGATACAAATGTAGAAGCAGCAACATACGCGGTAACTAAATCATCAGTCGTCCACCGGTGACTAGCAACACGTTGTAATATACGCCATCGCCCAACCAAGTTGCATAATTGTTCACCTGGGTTGATTGGTAACCAATTTGGTATATTATGCTTGTCATTATTCTTCTCCATCAATGTCATATCAATCGGTGCATCATTTCGTTTAGTTGTATAATCATCATCATTACCATTAGCTTTTGCAAGTAGTTGTATTGCATAGCCCATCATTGTATCTTGTTCATCTACTTCTTGTTGCTTGCTGCATGATTGCACAACCTGTACAGATGGTGGAATATGTCCGAATTCCAACCAACCATGCGATCTACTTCGACGTGATGTTATAACACCTACTTGATTTTGTGATTGTACTAACTTTGATTTAATTGGTAAATACCCTTTTCCATTACATACAGGACATTGACGTTGATTTACGTTGTGTTGTTGGTGTATTTGTGTATCATTTGTTGATGTCTTATTGGTATGTTGCTGTGATTTAGTATTAGAAGATACCTTGAACTTCTTTTGTATAGGTCTAACACAAGTTCCTTTACATTTCCAACATGTCGGTCCCTTCTTATCTTCCTTGTCATTTATATTTGCTTCTGCTGGCCATCTAAAGAGATGTTATTAAGTACAATAGTAATAGAAAAGAGAGAGTTATGAGATGAGAAGAGATAAAAAAGTAATACGAATACATCCGTAAGCTGCAATCGACAAACAAACAACAAAAACTAAAATACTTACCCCGGTGCATCAGATGATAAGGAGATCTCTGATCTTTGAGGGACATACCGCAGTGTTGTCGACGCCATTACATGTCGTGTAGATACAATATCGATAATACGCGGAGATCACGCGGAGATAATAGATACAATATAAATATTATGGTTGGATAGTGAGATGAAATTTTCATTTACGATACTGATGAAACTTCTTAAGCCTAGAGGTATCTTGTCGTCTACGCGTCCATGTCATTAAAGAATGGGAGGAGAAAGACAATAAGTACATAGGAATTCATAGCTTCAAACGCGTGGCTATGTTTGGATAGAATGAAGGAAAGATCAAAATATTTATTTGTATGCGGCTAGCCAACTCTCACATAATGTGGATCTATGGCAATTGCAATGAGCTCATAAATTGTAGAATTGGGTTGCCCACACATACATCTATTCTTACTTTCGTCCAAATATCAACAACTAACATGCACATCTTTGCTAAAGCAGCGACTCTCCTCATGATGGCCATGAGTGCTTCGGGTAAGTGAATACCAATGTCATCTTTGACTCCTCAGATTCATATATATTGTCCTCATATTCTCATCCCTCATCACTTCTCTTACTTGCCTCTCTCATCCCATCGAAACAATAGCTGATAAGACTGCTTCTGAAAAGTCAAGACCGATATGACAAACAGGAGTGTACTGATGGCTATGGAGATAAAAAATGTACCTGGATGCCTGGCCGTCCAGTAGGTCTTTGTGAAGATGCTCCCAAGGAAACTGGATGCTCAGGCAAGGGATGGCAAGCGTGAGTATCTCTTATTACTAGTTGCTTGTTTAATAATATCTTGCATGTGATCACATCTCATGTCTCTTTTCTACTAAAACTTGCTAGATGTCGAGATGCCCGTTCATGCCGCTGGCAAAGTGGTAATGGTTGTCTAGATCATGGAGGAGGACCTCCTCAAGCACCAGTTCGTGCTAAACCTGATCCTAAGAAGGAATGTGTGGCAAATAACCGCACGAATTGTTCTATTTACTGCCGACGTGGACCCATTAAGCGTGGGCAATGGCATTCTGGTCACAACTGGTCTTATGACCGTGACAGTTTCAAGTGTGTATGTCATGATGGCAGGAAGTGCGAGGAGCCAAGGAATGAAGGCGAAGATTCTGATGAAGAACACGTCTCTGCCGACTACTTCGATTCCAACTCGGCCGACCAGTTTGAAGAAGAGTAAGATGGATGAGGTTCATGTAGTGTGAAGGTGAAGAGAACTTGGGGGTAGGCAGGAGAGAAAGTGTATTGTGATTGAATTGAATGTAAGAAGGCTGTATAAGAGAGTTTTAAAGATAGAACTTCGAGCCTTCGATTATGACTTACCTCTATCTCAAATGCATTTGATTAGATGTAATCTCAAATAGCTATGCCCTCACAATCTAGTTCAGTAATGTCGACTCGGCCGCCAATCAAACTACCAACACTTGGATATGTCCGACCACAATCCCCATGAACAAATTCTTTTATGTACGTCCCAGCTTCCGTGGACAATCGTAACCGGAACCAGTGATCACTAATACGACTTCCTGATAAGCTAAGGACATGTCTTATTCGAATATCTGATGATCGTCGGTGGAGAACGCGTAATGGAGTACTCTGGTGTATCTTCATGGGATATCCGATGATCACTTTATCAGAACCAATATCACCATCGCCTTCCTCTTTCCAAGACGAGCAGCCAAGCGTTTGGATCAGCTCCTCATCAGAAGATATAGGCACGCTTGACCAACATACACAACCATAGAACTTGACTTTGGACTCCGTTTGTGATTGTAGTGATGAGAATGCTTTAGACGGTACCAATGATAATGGAGATGAGACACCGACTCCATTTGGATTGTTCCCATGATATCGATCGGGCTGTACTTTTGTCTGTGGCCATCCCTTCTCATCTAATTTGATATCGTTCGACTTAGTATCCGTATCATTAGACTCTTCATTCTTCCCTGTCTGTTCAATACAATTTATAGACTTTACAACCAATTCTAAATCTCTTCGAGATGGTATTCTATGAGCGTCAAATATTTCACAAACGAAAGGTCGACCAGTAATCGATATACCAGCCTTGGCATTAACAGCAACAACTGATGGAGGGGGTAATAACATTCGTACATCCATATCTTCCCGTCCTGAACCGTGAAATTTACACATTCCGTATACTACTGCTCCCTTCTCACTACTGCTTTTGCTGCCATTGTTAATATGTTCTACTGTATTGTTGATTGGAAGATATTCATTGTTCAATTGTGAAATGCCTCCACATCCAATAGTCAACATGGGACATATCTCTTCTTCGACTGATGAGATACCCTTGCGTATCATGGCATTGCGTGGTTTGTTTGACAGTTTGCCATTATCATTCCCGTCGGCAGTTTCAGCAGCAGTGGTGGAGGTAGTTGGAGCAGCAACCCAAAATGGGGTCTGTGACACGTCACGACGGCACTTGGTATATGTACCTTGAACATAGAATGGCCGTCGAAATGTGGTAGCATGGATGGTACATTGTTCTGACTGACAATTTTGTGCTGAATTTTGATTATGTAACTGACGGAGATATGTCGATAACTCAGCCTCGCTACTTCCATCTTGAGATGTTGTTTGATTCTCTATCCATTGCAATACTGTACTCTTCTCTAACCACGGTATGATCATACTTATCTCATCGTGTTGCTGTTCATTTTTCACTTTTACTACTTCTCCACTACTACTGCTACCATTATCTAAACGCTGCCTTTTGTGATATCTCTCATCATCATCATTATTCCCATACTGCCTCATCCAACATCTTCTAACTCGTAACTCTAAATTAGACCTTGGATCACCACCCTGTTTTAATGTAGGATCATTACCTCTAAATCTTTTTCGTGGATTTAATATTCTATATTGATTTGATTGTAGTTGTTGCATGTTTTGTTGTATATGGTGTGTTAGTGATGGTGGTAGTTGATAATTTGTTGATGTTGTTTTTGGGGGTAGACATATGATGTGTACACCTAAGTATCCTGATTCTTCTTTATGCATTTGTTCGGATATGTCTACTCTATCTAGCTCTGATATATCTTTATCCTCATCGTTGTTGTCATCAGTAGAAGTATCCAACATCTCAAGAATAGAGTTCCACAATGCAGAACGAACATATTCTTTAATACGTAGATATACCTCCTCGGCAGTGTTTAATCTAATCCCAAGGTTTGATGAAGCTGTATCATTCTCATTTTGGATTATATATAACTTTGCACTAGTTATAGCACAATGTGCCCGTACTGCAATTAGCCATGGTATATTCACTGTTGGTGATTCTCTTGTTAGATAATTCAATTGGTTGGCACTTATATTGTTTGACAGCGTGGTATCTTTATCATTTCCTTGAGTATCATCTGCATTTCTCGATTCACAGTATGGACGAAGTGACTTTGTAATAGCTGGTAATATGCACGCAGTATGATATGATGGGGATGATATACCAAAGCAAACTGAACATGAATATCCATCACTATCACTTGTGTTTTCAGGAGATGACATTGTTTCATCACTGAGATTACCCATAAAAGAGATGCAGCGATGGCACACACCGCATTCATCATGTAAAAAACTATATACTGACATCATTGATGGTATACAATCGACGCCTATTCAGTGGCGTTTGAAGGCCACAAACTGTGCTGATCCTCTCTCAACCCTCACAGCTCGACAATCTTTCAACTCTCATAAAAAGAATAAAACTCAAACGTCTCTCCATCCCCTCCTTGCCTTAACAACTTCAAAAAGCGGCACCACTAATAATACCTCAATATCATGGCGCAAGCAATGTTTGATAAGTATGCCAAGAATGGCAAGAAGAACCCGGAGTGGGACATGATCCTGTCAGCTGCACAAAAGAATAATGTAAGTATTGATATATCTTTTATATGTTCAATACACTCTCATAATAAATTCTTTCTCATACATATCTTTATACCTAACTTAATTGTATTATACTTTTTATATAGGCAGATGAGATTGTACGTTTAGTAACTGAATTAGGTGTTAATCCAAGTCATGGTAATTTCGTTGGACAAACTGCGGTGAGTATAATATTGAAAACATACCTCTTTATAAAATTTTGTGCATGTCTTCTGTTCATTTTTGGCATACTAACTTTGGATGTATGTTTTTTAACTGACCAATTGCAATAATATACATCCACTACTTAATGCAATTTCTAATATACGTAGCTACACATCGCAGCCATGTGGGGATGTGTAGAATCAATTGAGGTATTAATCGAATGTGGTGCCAATGTTAATGCCCAGAATGAAATTGGTAAAATGACACCATTACATTGTGCTATACGTGGTACATTCCAATCCTTCAAACAGACACATCAACAACGTTTACAATGTGTAACATTATTATTAGAGGCCGGTGCTGATAGTAAGATTTGTGATTTAAGAGGTAAAGATGCCTTGGATAGTATTGATGACGCCATTGATGAGACAAAGGAGAGGAATTTGGATTTGGACATTGTTCCTGAGATGACGGAAATGAAGGAGGTACTACGCCGAGGGGCATTGGGTAGTTCTCCACTTGCACAATTTATTGATTCATTAAATGTGAATGAGGCTAGGGAGTATTTGGATGATGAAGATTCAACGACGGGAGACGATGAGGCCGCAAGTCAAAAAGAAAAGAACAAATGTTTATTAGCTGTGGCAGAGAAATTCAACGCATTTGTCGAGGAGGCTGACAAGTTCCAGGAGTTCATCGATGAGAATAGTAGCACAGACAATAGTGCTTACAACAAGCTCAAGGATATATGTCACCTTCTATTGCAAGCGGGTGCCGATCCAAACTTTCATATGGTAGTGGCCGACTCGAGTGATGAAATGAAGGGTGCACCTCTTCATATTATCACTTCTGCCGTGTGCTCTGCATCGGAGGATACAGCTCAAACTGAAATTGCCTCAGAAATGGTTTCTTCTTTGTTGGAGCATGGTGCCACGATGAGTTCATGTACCATGGAACTTTTACCAACCGCTGCACAAAGGAGGAAGCTTTTTGCCATTCAATTCCTACTCAAACATGGTGTTGACCCTAATATTCAAGGCAGGCAGGGCATGACTGCTCTCATCTTTGCCTCTCGAACTGGTCGAAAGGAGATTGTTGAATGTCTGCTTGAGAATGATGCATTGGACTTGAACATCACCGATAATGCTGGAAAGAAGGCCATTGATTATGCTACGGCCAATAACAAGGAAGAAGTCATTGCATTACTTCTCAAGAAGAGCTAGATAGTACATACTTGTTCAAGAATAGTGATTCATATTATCATATTTGTCAAGATCTTTAAACAGCTTTAGTATTTACTTCTTTAATCTTTAATATTCCTCCAACTCTCTGGGAAGATAGAATCAGGCAAGTGCATCTCGTGCCGGAAGCTGTTCTTTAGGAAGACGTCGCTCGTATATGGTACATTTACAAACTGAATCGCTTCACGTGGTACATTTTCAATCTCATGACGTTCTTTAATGGGGTCCAAATCCTCAAGTTGTTTCTCCACATCGACAAAAATGGTATACAGATATTTATGTACTCCTTCCTCTTCCTCGTCATCAGATGAGTCTTCCATTTCATACCTGTCTGTTACATTGCAATTCTTATGATAATGATTATCTTCTGAGTCTGATGGACTATCCAACTTTTCTTCCCACTCTCTTGTAAAGAATGGGACTGTTTCTGGTTCAATCAAGTAAGCATCCTTGTGATTAAGATTCACTTGACACTTGAAAACTACACCGTGGGGATATGGATTAGATTTCTGCTCCTCTTTTGTTTTAATGGGGGTATCTGTATCCTTATTTAATGTTTCAGCTCTGATATAACCATCCTTGCCGTTGTTCTTCTCTGATTTGTTAGTCCAAAAGGTTAGATTGTTAAAGTCACTCTCAGGTGAAATCGGTTTCCAATTCTTGACATGTTCATCCCATGCCTTCTGCCACTCGTCTCCATAATTGATCAGCACCTAAACATACAAATGATGTGAATTGAATAATGAGACCACAAGACAGTATGTCGATATGAACTCACCTCTTCTCCAGCCTTAATATCTCTAATGGCTATAAACTCTAACATAAGTCCAGATGTCCACTGACTCTCCATGAACTCAACATCCTTCTCAAGCCATTCTGCATGATGGAAGAATGAAAAGTCTTCAGCCCAACGTACCTCGGCATTATAATCTGTTGCATGATGATTCACATATGCGGTATTGGAGCTGTAGGGGAAGAGCCTTACAGTCGATTTTGGATGACCAAACATGTAATTCGAAATAATTTGTTGTTTGACCGGCCCTAATGTCTCATCCCGCACAATCTTCCCATTCTTAATAGTTTCATTGTACATATTAACAGCTGCCTTATCAGCAAAGTGCACAACAGGCACGGGTGCGACCAAACCACCCTTTGGAATAAATCGTGTCGCAAATGCACCTCTCCCAGCATCGGGAATATTACTCTGTGCCGGTACAATATTATCAACACACTTGCCATGTTCCCTCAAATAACTAACATCCCTAATAGAATTCTCCTTCTCAATAATCTGAATATCACCATGAATTGCAATGT
>Ga0214480_100384_pt1 | contig 22605 bp, 15 predicted proteins | sample M1_20Mar14CPVII9_3_FD_165042 | JGI IMG/M metagenome (GOLD analysis project Ga0214480, IMG submission 165042) | Marine eukaryotic communities from Monterey Bay, California, United States - M1_20Mar14CPVII9sort6BwellE17 | ecosystem: Environmental > Aquatic > Marine > Unclassified | place: USA... | reverse complement strand
AGCTCCAAAAGAAACACTCCAAGATCCTTCAGGAGTTATTACAAGATATTCTACGTGCTCTATCATCTCCCAACCCAGATATTTGTAAGAAGGTTCTTGATGTTTCCATGACTCTCGTGACATCTAAAAATGTTGCCGATGTTGTCGTTACACTCAAGAGGGAGGTTTCTAAGACTGAGCAGGAGAACTCAGACTCATCCGAGGACAAGGGCAAGGTCTACCGCAACATGCTCATTACCGCCATTCACGGATGCGCTGTTCGTTTCCCCGATGTTGCAGAGAGTGTTGTGCACACATTGATGGACTTTCTCTCATCGGATGGAGGGATGCAAGTTATTATTTTCGTACGGGCTATTGTTGAGAGATACCCCAACCTCCGCCCCACTATCCTTTCAAAGCTTGTCAACACGGTAGATGAAGTAACAAACAACAATGTTATGTGTATCTGTTTGTGGATCCTTGGAGAGTACTGTGAGACTTCCGAAACAGTGACGGATGCATTTGATACCATCACACAACAGTTGGGAGATGCCCCCTTTATTGTTCAGGCGGAGGAAAAGCAAGCCCAAGAACAAGCCGCTATCGAGGCAGCTAAAGGTCCCAAGATGGTCACCAAGAATGTCGTACTATCAGATGGAACGTACGCCACGCAGACAATATACTCAGAACCCAAGATTAGTCAATCCCTTGATAAAAGTCCTCATCTACGTAAGATGATTATTGGGGGCGACATCTTCCTTGGATCAATCATTGCTTCCTGTCTGACGAAGATGTGTTTGCGTGCACCTGATCTTGGTATGGACGCAGTTACTGTCAAATCTATGACAGTGAAGGCCTTGCTTACCATGTGTGGGATTGTCAAGATGGCCGAGGTTACCGTATCTGCTCAAAAGTCCAGCCTTGCCGACTGTAGTGAACGTATCACTCTTTGTTGTAGAGCTCTGCTAGATCCCAAGGCAAAGGCATTACTAAAGAACACATTGCTGACAGAGGGTAAAACAAGCTTCGCTTCCTTCTTAGCCCATGTTCAGGACAAGGATGGAAGTGGAAGTGAAGAGTCAAAGGAGGAGACCATTACCGCCCAAGCCGATGATTTGATCCACTTCCGACAACTTCGATCGTTGACAGCACAAGGTGGTGATCTTGATCTCGATGACGGAAGTGATCTCGCTCGGGCTACTGGTTACGCCGATGGTAGTTCTCTTCTCAGTAATGAGTTGAGCCATGTATATCAGCTTAGTGGATTTGCCGACCCTGTTTATGCTGAGGCCTTTGTGACAGTGCATGATTATGACATCCTTCTTGAAATCTTGATTATCAACCGTACCCCCAATACTCTGGCTAACCTGACGGTTGAACTCAGCACGATGGGAGATATGAAGATTGTCGAAAGACCACAGAGTCAAACAATTGGCCCTCTTGACCAGATGACTATCCGTGCTAGTATTAAGGTTTCATCCACAGAAACTGGTCATATATTCGGAACAATTGTGTATGAGGATGCATCAACACAAGAGAAGGGCTACATCAATCTGAATGATATTCACATGGATATTATGGATTACATTCGACCTGCTACTTGTACCGATGAGGTCTTTAGATCAATGTGGGCAGAGTTTGAATGGGAGAACAAGGTTGCCATTTCAACTTCCATCTCCGACTTGGTCGAGTTCCTTGATCATATCGTAAGCTCCACCAACATGAGTTGTCTTACACCACATGACAGAAGTGAGAAGGGAAGTTTTTTGGCTGCTAATTTGTATGCCAAGAGGTGAGTTATATAACTATTTGTGTTAAGTGGTGAATGGAGTGAGCGACCCTGGTTCGTGTTAGATGCTGTCTGTTAAGTGCCAGTTGTCTGTTAAATCCAAGGGGATATAGATTTCTGGCTACATTTGACGCCGACAAGGCGTTCTTTAGTGGTCATTCAGAGCTTTATTGCAAACCACTGGCTGTTTTATTATTTGTTGTCAGCATTTTTGGTATCTTAGCACTGTTACATATCTTTACTAATCCATATTTCCTGTTTATCAAAACTTGCAGTGTATTTGGGGAAGATGCTCTTGTTAATGTATCTGTTGAGAAGAAGGAGGACAATGATGGAAAGCTTGCGGGTTACATACGAATTCGATCAAAGACTCAAGGGATTGCCTTAAGTCTTGGTGATAGGATCACAAGTGTTCAAAGAGGCTTGAAGAAAGTATAAAAGAAATAAGTATTTGATGTTACCAACTTTAAATTGATACATAAAAATAGAGAATGATTGCCCGTAGTATCATACTATACTACTACCATCATCAACACATGCCATACAGTAAATAAGCTGCATTTTCACATGGCTGGGTTGGAGAGTGGCCTGAATGAGGTATCCTGGCAGTAAAAAGGTATCCTTGAGGCCAAAAAATAAAAGGATTTTCCTCTTCATTCTTCATCGTCATTGCTCTATATCACTACTCAAATTCATATTATACCATGGTGAAACTCGTTGCCGCCTCTGTTGCTCTATTGGCTACTACGGCAAATGCATTTGCTCCGAATGCGCTACCGACGGTGCCAGGGTAAGTCTTTTATTCATTTCTTAATACGATATTTGTAAAGATACTTATGGATTTTTTATCAATTTGTGTTCCTTGTAGTACAAACCATGTATCATCAGTTGCCCTTGGTATGGCCAACAATGATGTAGGTCCATCAAAGCGCAAGCGTGCGTTGAAGGTAAGTTAGTCTATATGAAATAGTTTTCATATGATCGAATTACGATCACATATACTCATATCTTGTTCATCTCTCATATTATTAACATATATATGACGATATACAAATGACACAACAATAATAATAAATATTCGAATAGACTTTGGCAAAGACAGCTGGTGTTTTATCTACAGTTGCATTTACTACTGCTGGATTACCACCAGCTGCAATTGCTGCCAAGAAGGCGCAAGAGGTTGTAGAAACTGTTGATAATACAAACAAGTTATTGGGAGTTGGTGCTAGCGTCGTTGCAGCCGGAGCGGCTGCTATAAAATTGACTAGTGGATCTGGTGCTCAGGACTTCTTAGAGGCTTCGCCATACTGGGATCAGGCAGCAGTGAAGGTTAACACATTCAAAAACAAAGCACCATTTACCGGCAAAGTAGTATCTACAAAGCGTATTGTTGGACCAAAGGCAACTGGAGAGACTTGTCACATTGTAATTGATCATAAGGGTGACTTTCCATACTGGGAAGGACAGTCATGGGGTGTCATTCCTCCAGGAACACGTGAGAAGGACGGGAAACCACACAGTGTTCGTTTGTACTCCATTGCATCTTCTCGGTATGGCGATGATATGACAGGTAATACTGGATCATTATGTGTCCGTCGAGCAACATACTGGTGTCCCGAGTTGAAGGCTGACGATCCAGCGAAGAAGGGTATCTGTTCGAACTTCTTATGTGACACAACAGCCGGTGATGAAGTAGTAATGACTGGTCCATCGGGGAAGGTTATGCTAATGCCTGAAGAAGATCCTTCCACTGATTACATCATGGTTGCCACTGGTACAGGGATTGCTCCCTACCGTGGCTTCATTCGACGTCTCTTTTATGAGGATACTCCAGCAGCAAAGGCATACAAGGGTCAGGCATGGTTATTCTTGGGTGTTGCCAATAGTGACGCTTTATTGTATGATGATGAGTTCCAACAGGCCAAGGAAAAGTTTCCAGACAACTTCCGTCTTGACTATGCTTTGAGCCGTGAGCAGGAGAATAAGAAGGGAGGGAAAATGTACATCCAAGATAAGGTTGAGGAGTATGCTGATGAGATCTTTACCAAATTGGAAAATGGTGCACACATGTACTTCTGTGGATTAAAGGGTATGATGCCTGGTATCCAAGATATGCTTGCTGAGGTTTGCAAGAGTAAGGGTATCGATTATGACGAATGGATCAAGGGATTGAAAAAGAAGAAGCAGTGGCATGTTGAAGTATATTAATTGATTCAGTTGGTTCATTTCTTATTAGGTATATATCTGTAATAGAGAGATTGAGTGTCATAATTGTGGAGGATGTCACTGTTGTTCAAATTGAGAAAGAAACAAGAATCTTCTTATTGATACTTGTAGTTGCTATCTAATCTTATAATAAATCAGTTTAACATCCAAACTAATGGTATCTCCTACTTTATATTTGTTGTATCGGACCCATGTTCAAAACCATTCTAATAAAGGTATTCTATACACATTTCTATTCTTCTTCCTCATCATCTTCATAGTCATCCTCATCTTCTTCATCATCATCCATTTGAAGTGCCTCTCCACTTTGCATAGCCTTCCAATATTCATAATTATCATTATTATTATTAATATAGAAATATGTCACAGTTCCGGCAGTAAATAATAATGTTAATGGGAAGAGATACTTTTGAAATCCAGGTTTCGCCGGTGGTGGTGGAGGAGAATATTGTATTGGTGGACGTATTGAGTAATCGATTGGTCTTAACCCAAATATAGCATCTATTTCTGATCCTCCCTCTGCTATGGTACTATTAGATTTTGCATTCTGATTAATCGCTCGAGATATTGCTTTCTTCTTATTGTTGTTCGCTGCTGCTCCTGATGCGGATTGTTTTGTTCGAGTTTGTATTAGTAGTATTTGTCTTTTACATGATTGTGCATGAGAAGATGATTTTGTGGATGATATACGAAGAGATAAAGCTCGTCGCGTTGCAATTCTATGAAGCAACAAAGTCATAATATATCTAGAGAGTATATATGAGGATGCAGCACTAGTGATGGCGTTGTGGATATCCACTTCGCCACTATGTTTGTCTACAATACAAGTTAATGAGTTGGTGGAGGTGGGACTTGGTCTTGTGACATTTGTGAGCTTCGTCACGGGTCCACTTGTCTCTCAAAAACAAAAGTGTTATAGTATTAGCAGTTAGTTAGCGGCCTCAAGTATTGTATGAAGCGGCCTCTTATCTACTTCATTAATTGCTTCCATTGGCATATTCTTGTCTTATTCTAGATCGCGGCATCAGTATTAGCACGTATATTTTATTCAACATCAAGTGTGTGAATAATTTCATACAAACAATAATAACATCAAGGGTGTCTCCTAGATAGATAATATACGATACATACTTATTACAATACTAGAGTACTAGATTAATATCATTAAAAGACAAAAAAGTAGTGATTACATCATTTATAATAATATCAAAAGTCTTTGCAACATCTACAATATCAAATAATAAATACAGAGTATATCTTACAGACTAATATCCCCTAACAATAATAATATGACCTTCATTGACGTATCTGGAGGTCGGCCTACAGCTGGTTTGATTGCAGGATACTCAATCTTATGTGTTGTAAGCTTTTTGTGCACATTGTGGGCAATCAATACTGGCAGGACAAGGTTGCATTATAGATCATTCTTCTCAGTGCGTGTACTATTTCCTATAGCAACATGTATATTGGCGTTAGAGAATGCGGCATTAGCAGCAACAGGACACATCTATGATAATTATGTTGAAGATGGGAATAATGATAGTTTGGATGGGAATCTATTTCTCAAGGCAGTATTCGTATTGCAAACATTTGAAGTGCCCATACTTTTAATTGTTGTATTTGAGATAACATATCTTGTACATAAAAGACGATCTGTCAACTTTTGCGGCTTATACTTCGATGAAGGTGTAAGAGTTAACAACAATGTATTAATGTCTTTCATGTTACGAAATTCAATACGAACATTGGCATTACTTCTTTTAATTATGGGGCTGATAGTTAATTTCAATGTATTAATAACAGAAGACCCGTTAGCAGGCCGTGCAGGGTGGTGGGCATTATCTCAAGAAGATTGGGATAACATCCATTTATTGTTGAGTTTAATACCGACAGCGGTGTTGACTTTAGTATCATTCTATTTATCAATAATGCTTTGGAGATATGGTACAGAATCGGCAATGGTTGTTCATTCTTCAATGTGCAATCCTTGGTTCTACTTATTCTTTGGGACCTTAGCCATGTTTGTCGGACAACTGTTTGGAGAGGAGTTATATACAGTCATGTCAAATTTAGGAATATTGATATTCATAATCACAATCTTACTCTTGATGGCAGAAGTGGACAAAGATATTGTCAAATCAAACGACGAGGCTTGTTTTCTTGTACAGGTAGCTCAAATTGGGGATCAGATACGCGTTGCATCATCAGCAGATACTAGACAGCAACAACAACAAATCATAGAGTCAAACTTTCATGATGAGGAAAGCCCTATTGCTTCAAATGATAATAACGCAGGAGTTCAAAATGATACCTCAATAACAAATAACCAAACTGACGAGAAGAATGCCAGTGCTATTTCTGCAGCACATCCGGTCATACCAACTAGTGAAGATGTCGAGAAGACAAATGAGGCCGAGGTACAATTAGACTCCACTACTGGTCAAAAAGAGGATCAAGAAGTTGTTACTGACTCGAATGATAAGAAAGGAAACTAAGATAGACATTGTATTATACATACAAGTCTAAGTAATATTTATTGGTATTCTAGAAAACATATACTTGAAGATTAGAGGAACGATCAACCCACAAACTAAGCCCATCACAAAGCCCGATTCAAACACTTGAGATGTGCTCAATGTCTCAAGATGTCGCTTCATGAAACCAATCAGGTCAAAGAGTGGAGCATCATCAATACTGGTTGTACTATTAGAAGCCTCTTCCAAGATACAATGCAAAGAAGGGCAGTCAAATAAGTGTGATGACGGCAAGCTGCAAAGACTCTGACCACGTTGATGTCGTGGTTTCTTCTTTAACGATGATGGCATCATACTCCCTGGGAAGGTCAAGTTGACCTGTGATAAGGTATGTATCTTCTTGTTACAAAACATCTGACCAGGTTCAGACTTGAAGCGCCTATGCCGAACAGTTGGCTTGGTAGTATGATGCTTGCAATCTTCTACAGCTTGTGGACATGCAAGTGTGCTTACAAGACAGCCACTAGAGCTGCTCTCCAAAGTGCTATGGAGAAACTCTAATTCCATATTCAACTCGGATACTTCATCTTCTTGATGATCACTAGTAACACTGTTAGTGTATGAAAACAACGATGGAGATATCGTTTGTGAGATACCGGCTAACAAGTGAGGCTCTTCCACTTCAGAGTCAACATCACTGTATTCCATATCAGTAACTTGCCTTGGAGAGGAAGATAAAGTATTCATCTTGTAGGGGCAGCTCAGTGTTCGAAAGATACACTGATTCTTGGTGACAATACTTTGCTTGGTTTCTTCACATATCACATTCCATTCTCTCAGGTTCTCTTCGGTCAGTCTTGGTCGGAGTACCTTGTCGTTGTCAACTTCAACAGCATGATAAGTATCGTCTTGAAGAGAAAGATTACCAGAATCTTGCCTGATGAGAAAATTATCATCGTCGTCAGCAAGATCAAAGTCTTCTATGATATACACTTGCTCCTCTTCTTGCTCCTCTACTTCAATAGAGCAACTGCTATCTGACTCTGATGAAATGTATGAGCTAACATCAGACTCCATAGTTGATGACCTGCCACGATTTTGATTCCACAAAGATACTGGATGACACCGAGGTGTTAATGTTGTATTCAATTGTTGGGGCATACTACACTCGATTGTCTTCTTCTCATTCTTGATATCAGTGTCATTCTCTTCATATGTTAAACTACTACTCGTTGAAGATGAATAGTCATCTACTCCTTGTTCAGCAGTATTGAAGAACTCATTCAAGTAGCTTGAACTCATTTCGGAAATAGATGTACTTCTTGCTCTGTTCCTATTGTGCATAACTTGAACAGGAACCTCACCAGCATTACTGATTGGATCTTCCATTCCAATTCTACTAATTTTAGGAGGTAAAGGAGGTGATACAGGACGATAAGATGATACATCCTCTTCTTCTAAATCTTTCTCCTCACTTGGCGAAGATGGCGTAACAGTATTCTTCTTATCGGGTAAACAATTGACATCTCGTGGACTACTAAAGTCAAATGATAACTCTTTAATACATTGTACTGCTTGTGTAGTAGAATCTTCAACATTCTCCTCTTCCTCTTTACGACTTGACGATTTACTGAAAGGAGATGACAACCATGCTAATGGGTTGTCATCTACTGCTACACGAACTTGACTACTAGCTGATGGTGACACTATATTGGGTTGATCTGCCCTGCGCATCTCTTGTGTTTGTATGCAAGTGGCGTTGTTAGCATTGAATACACTATAACTCTCCTGTGTAGTAGATCTCTTTGGGTAGGTATCCATAGCGGTGGTGGCATGTTCCTCATAATATATTGAGCCTGGCCCTTCACCTCGATAGCTGTTGTTATCATTGGCAAATAGAACTGAACCAACTTCTATCGAGCATCGACGATGTGTTCTTGTGGACGATGCATTCGATATGTATGAGTAACAACTACTACTCGATTGCAACCTGTGCCTATTATTAGTATAAGGAGCAGTAGTATTCATATTGTTTTTGCATAGGGGTACAGATAATCGGTTTGCCATTGGCTGTTGTTGATGTTGTTCTGTAGTAACGTTATTCATACTGGACATATTATTTTATCAGACGTCGATGGCTTGGATGATGGGTAGATTTATATGTATCAATATTGTTGTTTCAATAATTATGACCGTTTGAGATTATATCAGTATACTATCAGGAATCAAACGATATGTACGTCTATCGTATTCCCATAGTAAGGTGTGCCATTTTTTTTACCCGCGGGCAAAATTTACCCTCTCTTCCACAGTGTTCCAAACTGTTCCGAGGGGAAATTTTGCCCTCTAAAAATTAGTACTAAGCAAATTTAACACATGTTATTACGTTATTTTAAGGCTTATTGGTACGTAGTGGGGTAAGCACTTCTATTGGAGCGGGGTTGTGGGTCTATGTGGGAACCGCGCTGGTGAGGCCTACAGCCACGTCAAAAAGGGTGTTCCCCAACAGAACGGCGCTGGGGTCCCCAGAGAACCCAACCACTCGCTTATACGTTTGGGAAAAAACGAAAAGTGATACACATGTATTTTGATTAGCCCTAATAAAAAATCGCTCCAACTTAGAAAAAATAAAAAAAAAGTCGACAAAATGAGGTATTGAACTAACATTGTGGTAACGTTGTGCACCACGTACTACCGCTAACTCACCACCGCCAACAACACCACTATTTTCTTTCAATATATAACCTGTTAAACCACCTATTTAGTATGACAAAATTACGAGAAAATAAAATGACCAAGGGTAAATTTTGCCCGCGGGTAAAAAAATAGTAATACCATAGTAAGCCGCGCCCTCCATGTTTGTCGGTACGAATAATGCTATTTGATCGACATCCTTGTTTGTAACTCCGACATTTATTGAGTGAGTAGGGTAGAAACTTTCTTAGGCGCTACCTTAGGTACGAAAATTGATTGAGCCTGAGTGCAAAATTCATGCACGCTGAGCTATTTTTTGCACACATGATGAGTGCACCTTCTATCTTCTTCGTCAGCCTCTCATTATCATCACAAGAGGGCATTAGGGCCGAGTGTCTATCTCTGTGTTACTATTGTAGTCTATTATTTATTACATAGAAGCGACAACTCATTAATTTGTTGTTTTGGTAGTTTATTATCAATTATTGCTTTAAGTATTCAGTCGATAGTTTTCATTGCAAAACATTGAAGCATAAAAAAAATTAATAGACATGACGACGATAAGAAAGATAAACTCAAGAGGGAGAATAGCAGTATTGCTCCTTCTTCTTTTTTCAACGATATCATTTAATGTAGAGGCATTCCGCACATCAAGTAGTAGTTTATCTTCACCATCATCAATATGTAGAAATAGTAACAATATAATCTGCGGTGGAAATAGTATAATACAGCAACAACAGGCACGTCTTAACAACAACATTAACAACAACAGATTATATGCAACACCAGAGGAAATAGAGGGAAAGAGCTTTGGTGAACCTGGAACATTCCCAACAATTATAGTTGAAGAACCAGAACAAGAAGATATTTATAAACAGGCAATCGGCCGAACGTTACTTTGGGTAGGATTAGCTGCAATCTTTGGTTTAGGATTGGGTGTTGGATTTGGTCAAGAAACTGCCGAGGAATTCTTTGCTGGTTATCTCGTTGAACAGAGTTTAAGTGTGGATAATTTATTCGTATTCTTATTACTATTTGAATACTTCAAGGTCCCGTTATCAAGTCAAGATCGTGTATTAAATTGGGGTATCTATGGTGCTATCATAATGAGAGCATTAATGATTGGTGTTGGTGCCGCCGCATTGGAAAGATTCCATACTATTTTATTAGTCTTTGCTGGTATATTAGTTTATAGTTCGGCTAAGACTTTAATCCCCGAGGAAGAGGAGGAGGAAGAAGATATGGATGATAATGCAATTGTCAAGTTTAGTCGTAAACTTATTGATTCGACTGATGAGTTTGATGGTAGTAACTTCTTCACAATGGTGGATGGTATTAAGATGGCTACTCCGTTATTCATTTGTATGGTCACTCTGGAAATTAGTGATGTTGTATTTGCAGTTGATAGTATACCAGCTGTATTTGGTGTAACGGAGGTAAGTTTAGTTCATCTTGTCTTTTGATTTTACTATCTTACCAAATCATACTCTGACACATTTTCTCTATCCCCAAAATAGAACCCCCTTGTTGTATTTTCATCCAACATGTTTGCCATTATGGGACTGCGTAGTCTCTACACTATCTTATCAAAGGCTGCATCAGATCTTAAATATTTAGAACCAGCCGTGGGTATTGTGCTTGGATTTATTGGTTCTAAAATGATTGCAGAATACTTTGGGGCTGAAATCCCAACTGAGGCCGCTCTTGGTGTGGTAGCAACATTGCTGTCAGGAGGTGTTGGGTTATCAGTGTGGGAAAAGAATCAAGAGGAGGGTGTTGAGACTCCTTAAAGTAAAAAAACGGGTTCGGCGGGGGGACTGTGTTTGTGGTGTGGATAGAATAGAATGCGCTATCTAGTACACTCTATAAGCAATAGAAGATTTTGGGCTAATACTCAAAACTTTTAATAGGATAGACTTAGGGACTAGGAGGTTTATCCTAACTACCACATACTACAAACTAATAAATAGCCATGATGCGAGTTACCGAAGAGTCAGGAGTCAGTCCATATTGCAGTGAGGAACTGACTGACTTAATATCTAGATATAACTAAAGTCCTACACTTATATATAGTAATAGTAGACTAATAACACACTTTAACAGCTACATAATTGAACAGCTACATCCACTCGACCCTGGTTCTCGTCCACTTGACCGTCCAGAAGTATTATTAGCACCACTATTGCCCCCACCTCCTCCAGAAGTACTAGTACTGTTCTTCTTTTTGCGATCAGATGTTCCCTTCTTTCCATATACTTCTATATTCTCTGGTCTAACCGCAACATTAATTGGGGTTGGATGAGTCTTAAATATTGGCACATCTAAACTTTTTAATGTCTTGGAATCGGGTGATAGCATTCCCTTTCCCATACATATCAGCCTTATCTTATCTCCTCCTGAGGTTTCTGGTACACCTATCAAATTAGTGTAAATTGTTTATATGATGTAGTATAAAAGATATAATGTTAGTCTAAATAAGAGAACACACACACACATGAAGTGAACATATTATGATGTGCACAAATTATGTAAACTCACTCTCGGGCCACATTGATAACAACGCCCCTTTAACTTCCCCAACTGTATCTTCAGGTTTGCACTCCAATATAACTTTAACACCATCTCTATTTGCAAATATAAACTTGAGCGTAATCTTATTTGGATCATAAACATACGGACCCGGTTTAGAAGATTTCGGAGTCTCTTCTTTTGCTACTTCTTCTTCGACTACTGGTGTAGACTCTCCTCCTTCAGCTGAAACTTCATCATCTGATATATTAGTCTCAGTCTCATCGCCATTTGTTTTAGTATCATCTTCAACGGGCGGGTCTTTGAGTACAGGTTTCTCAGGAGGATCAACAATATCGTCAGAAATTATTGATTGTGGTACCGATACGATTGGCTGTTGTTCAGTACTCATTGTGTTGGTGTAATCTTAATACAATATAATTTTAATCAACAAACGTATTCTTTATATTATGCTTAATAACGGGGTTATATCCAATACCTCTCATCAATATCAACAGCTTTAAATCCGCCTATTGCCTATCGAACACAATAATAATTTTGTATGAGAAGGAATTCATCTGGTGGTATCTTTTCTTCAATCTCACTTCTCTCAACATGCCATGAGATAAACGAAAGTGGGTGGTCCTGACCTTTCCATATTAGAAGGAAGATCAATGCATAATGAGTGCTGATACTAAGCAATAGGGATAGCGATTATACTGAGGGAGGTTAACATATTATTAAACAAATCAACCATCACATTAACTCAGTTAATCGACTCATGGCAATATTCATTTGGATGTCAAGATCAGTTTGCTTTCTTCGATCTTTTTCTCGTGTAGATTGTCTCGTTCCCCGACTACCTTGCGGTCTTACAGCAGCTTCGAATGCAAATACATGACGTTTTGGTGTTATAGATTGATGTGGTGAAGATGATACCGTTTGTGATTGGACAATGTGCTCGTCTTGTTGTTGTTGATGCTTTAACATTCTACTCCTCCATGGTTGCTCATTATTGCCCTGTGTGGAATCTCTTCCCTTTACCTTTACCAAGCCGAGACTCTGACGAGCCTTGTGTATGTCTATTATAATTTCACTATTATTAGACGTTTCCTCTTCGACTGAACATTCTCCAACACTCTCTCCATCATTGACTACACACTGGTCGTTGTCATTATCAGCAGGAGTCTCCTCCTCTTCAACTATTGTAGGAGTAGACTGTTTGAAACTAGCTCGCATCGAATCTCGATCTATACTATTCATATTATTGCCATGACCCCTTCGTCTTCTCTTCCTCGGGTGTTTCATTTTTATAGAAAGATTTGACGACGTATCCCTCCGCACAATTTGAACAGCAGGTAGAGTAGCTTTGATAGAACTCATCTTTTCTTCTTCCTCATTTTTAGTTGATGGTGTAGTAGAAATGTCGTGTTCGGATTCATCGTCGGTGTTCAACACCAAAGAAGGAAGAGGTGGAGGAAGAGGCGTAGTATCAGAAGCCACAGCAATACTACTAGATTTCTGGCATTGATCATTCTCCTTATCAGAAAGCACTTTCTCACGCTTGGCAATCTGCATTTCACGCCTTCGTAGCTCATGTGCACGTGATATAACATCCTTCTCTCGTCGAGAGAGAACACGATTTCGTTGACGTATCTTTGTTCGAATTTCACGCAGCTTGATCTTCTTCTCTGTACATAGCACACACGGGCGAGGTGTCTCGGCAATCAAAGAACTTGGCTGCTCCTCTTGGAGTAATTTTGATTTCTCGAACTGTAACTTTTGCTCTTTTAATTGAAGTTGTTGATTCCGTAGCTTACCAGAGAGGGTATTAATTCGCTCTTCTTGAAGTCGCAACTCAATCTCCTTCTGTTTTGATCTGGCATAATTCTGTCGTAGTCTTGATGAGCGTTCATCTATTTGACGTTCCTTTTGTTTGATTGCTCTTTGTTTTTCAGAGAAGTTTGTAATTGTATCGGCGAATACTGAATCAATATTGCTGTATAATTCATTCTTCTTTGATGTTCCAGTAACATCGGGAGCAGAAGGTGGACGTCGAGGTATATTAATACAACCACTATTAGTACTACTAGTTGATCTTGTCTTGTGCTTCACGCCGAGATTTAGCATGCGTATCAGTTTATCATTCTCACGTTTCAACCTCTTCTCGGCAGCAGCAATTTCCTCTTCTACGTTTGCTTTCCTTGATATCGTGGCTTCATATGATTCAAGTAATGCCTTTTGTTCCTCATCAATTGACTTTTGCTTTGATGCAATTAATTGCGTTGTTTCATCATCAGATAAAGTAGTACTACATTCACCCTCATCTTTTGCATTGATCTCCACCCCGTTGATTGTTGTATTGTCAGTAGATTCCACATCCTTAGACTCCTCCTTCTTCTCCGTCTCTTTATTGTGTCTTCTTCTAACTAATAGACCTCTACAAATCGCTTGCAATCTTACAAATCCTTTGTTTATACAAGTTTGTATCTCCCACTTCCAATACATATTGAACTGCATTTGTCAATACATCATTCTCAATATCCTTCCTAACTACTATAGACACCAAAGTTTGTAGGAATCCATGTGTCGAAATCACATCTATTCCACAAAGTACATTCGATGGAGAAACTAATGTACTATATTGTTTACCAGTAACTTGTGATACTAATGATAATAATCTGGTAATGAAGATCAATTGCCCCTTCCTTGTCAATGATGATGAAGTTGATGATTGGTCTGCTAAAAGATTAGCATCATTATTGAAGAGTAAATCCTTCCAACAATTCAAACAACATGACTTATTCTGCACAAAGAACTTGACAAGTGCATGAATATATGTGAATGGAGGACGTCGTATTATACTCTCATCAGTAAATATTGATGGGAAGTTGCTATTGTTATTTACTTCAGGAGTTGTTGCAATGACATGGTGACAAGCACGCTGGATGCTAGCTTTTGTGTTGGCTATGCTTTCATCTAATAATTGTTGTTGCTGATCCATATTATGTATCAATGTGATAATATACAAGAATAAGAGGTCAAGAAGAGGATATTGGATCTTCAATTATTGGGTAGTATTGAATCTCTACCGCTTTGCTACCACAACTAATGCATTGGTTCCTTCACAATCACTCATTTTCATTTGAACGTTGTGTCGCTAAATCACCGCTTGCCGCTTGACTCTCCTGATCAAAAATTGAAAGGACCAATCCTTTGTATTAGTAGCCTCTTGTTAGCCTCTCTGTGTCTTTGCTATTAGAAGGCAAGTAGGGAATAGTTCTTTATTGCTAGCAGGGTGCCTTTTTATTGTTGATAATCAATTCGACAATCAATTGCAGCTAAACGAAAAACCTGTCGGAAAATTAAAAGAATTCATCATTCAAAATTATTGAGGGCAATCAAGTGTAACGCCACGTCTACTGAAGAGCTCTTCTCTTATCGTCTTATTTGATGACACCTCTTATTAATTAGTGGTATTATTCAGTGATTCAAGGGTGAATTGATTGATCTTGGAGACGATAATTTACCTCCAAATTAACAATTCTGAGGTCTAATAACTAATACCCAAACTCAGAAATAGATAAAATGGAAGAGTTACAAGATGCAATAGAGGATGCACAATACGTATCAGCCATATCTTCCGTAGATGATGGTCCACGTCCAGTATTACCATGGGATATTCCCGAGGAGGAAGAATTGAAATCATGGAAAGAGGGTGTAATATCAAAGTCCAAAACAACGAAGGACGACAATGATAATTCAACAACAATAACACCATTTGATTATGAATGGACATTGGCACATGCATTAGGATTCTTTCTATTTTCATCGTATTTAAAAGATTCGGTTGGTGATCATGTGGAGATTAATTTCATGGAGGAGGTTGTTCGTTGGAGAGGTACAAGAGGTAGATTCCGTGCTGAGAAGACTTCATTTATTATTAGTAATTATCTTGCTCCATTATCCGAGTCTGATATTACTGCTGCTACAAATGCCAAAAATGCTGCTGATATAAATAGAAATACACTTACCACGGTTGAAACTGGTGAGGGTGATGTTGGGGCAACTGCAGATACATCCAAGGTTGCTGACGATGAGAATGATAAACCCACAATATCTACATCGGCCAAGATTGCACCCTTCCCTCTATCTGGTCCACCTAAAACTGAAATTAATGAATATGATTTGGCAAGGGAACCGGCATCATTTACATCTACAGAGATACAAGAGATGCGTAATGATAGTTCCGATCCGACGAAGACCTGTATTGGTGTTGGTGGTCAAGTCCTTGACACTATTTTAACTAAAGTGGATAAACTACGGAAGGCACCGGGATATAAATCATTACCCGATCATGTACAAGACGAAGCAGAGAACGATGTCAATAATAACGAAGAACAAAATGGGGTGGCACAATTGCTCGAAAGTAGTAGTGAACCAAACGGAAATAGTGATAAGAAGAAGAAGGAACCATCAATCAATTCCCGATCATTGAGGAATCTTTCCTTGGTTTCGAATGAATTGCCCGAGGATTTATTTGATAAAGCGGAAGCAATTGTTGCGGAAAATGTCCGTGATAAGCATTGGGCAGGATTTCAAAAGTCTGAGTATCATGCAAAATTACTCAACTTTCTTTGGTTCCAAGATCGTAAAGTTGTAGAGGAAGATTTCTTTGTTATGCGTGTTTTGGGTCGGGGTGGATTTGGACTTGTTACTGGTGAGTGTATTTATTGTTTGGTTTGTTGTCGTATCTTTTACACTCCACTAACTGATATATGACATATGATTCTCTCATTTCAGCATGCAAAAAGGGCACCTCGGGTAAACTCTATGCAATGAAGGTCATGAATAAGAAGCGGATCAAAATCAAAAAGGCTGAACAACTTACCCTCAATGAACAAAAGTGCTTGGCAGATGTTAATAGTCCCTTTGTGGTGAATCTAAAGTACTCATTCCAATCAGATACGGATGTATTTCTCATTCTTGATCTCATGACAGGAGGGGATTTGAGCTACCATCTAAGTCAGAAGGGCCGCTTTCCCAAAAGAGAATGTCTCTATTACGGTGCACGAGTAATGCTTGGACTTCAGGCGTTGCATGATAAGGGATATGTCTATAGAGATCTCAAACCTGAGAATTGTTTATTGGGCGAAGACGGACGAGTGAAATTGACAGATCTCGGCTTGGCAACAAAGGTCACACCCAAATTACACGGAGCTGCAGGGACACGAGGGTATTGGGCACCTGAGATGCTCCGTAGAGATGATCAAGGGAAACGTATGAATTATGATCATATGGTAGACTGGTTTAGCTTTGGATGTTGCCTTGCTGAATTTATTTCTGGTACAAATCCATTCCGTTCTGAGGTGGCCTTGAACTTTGGTCTAGAGAAGGGGAAGAAGACCAAGGAGAAGGCAATTGATTTTGCAACGCTCGAAATGCATCCCGAGTTTGATAGTGAAAAGTTCAATGAAGACGCGGCAGATATTTGCCGACGTCTACTTGATAAGAATGAGGCCACTCGACTTGGAGTTAATGGGTGTAAAGAAATCATGTCTCATCCATGGTTTCGTGATATTAACTGGGAAGAGATAATAACAGACAAAATGAGACCGCCGTACATTCCCCCAAAAGATGTCAATGCTGCATCACAGAGTGAAATTGGTACCTTTGCGGAAGATAAAAAGTTCCATGAAACTGTCATGAGTGATAAGGATCAAGCTGTATATGACAATTGGAACTTTACCAACTCGAAAGCGTTTGGAGCAGAAGTTATTGAGTTTTTAATATACGAGAGAGAAACAGGTGAACCTCTACTGCCAATACAGCCAAACGGCACTTGCTGTTGTACGATTGTGTGATGACACTACGTATAGTGTGCACAGCTTTATATTTGTTAGTGTGAGCAAGAAAAACACCGACACTGACTGACAGTTGTCGTACTACGCTGGCTCGCTGTTAGGCTACTTCTTAGTATGTGTGTTTTGAATGTTGTTTGTACCGTGAGCTAGTTAGCAATCAGTTTGCTACTATCTGTGTGCCAGTTGTGTTCATAAAATAGAATCGAAGAATATCCGAAAGTCAATGCTTTTAAGATTAGTTTATTACTCTCTACTGCCACTCTGCACCATCACTATCTTCTCCTTCGCTTCCGCCACCACCTGGTAACATATTCTTCTTTATTGAATCTCTCACCTCTAATTCTCTCAAGTTGAATCCAACGACTAACTGCCACATGCAAAGTTGAGCTAGAGCTTCTCCAGATTGCTCAGTTACAGTGTTAGGCCCAATCGTACTACCATCTTGTTCACCGCCGCCGCCACTGCCTGCAAAGAGTACATCCTTCAACTCCTCATCGTCTTCACTTATACCAGCAAGTACTGCCGTAACCAATCCCTTCATGGCCTCCAATACTTCTGGGCTCATTGTTCCTGTGAGTTGTTGCAATTCCGCTGGTGGCAATGTACGAATGTACATTCTATAGGAGTAGAATGGTGCAAACATGGTGAATGATAAAGATATGATTTGAAAAGAAATCAGCACAAAAACAACATGTTTCATAGTGTCTATACTTACAATAAGTCCTTCCGTATTTCTTCTTCCTTGGCTTGCTTTGCAACATCCAACTCATCACGCAATCGACCTACTTCTCCTCTCAGTTCGGATAGATAACTTGCTGCATCAACCTCGACTTCCATTCCTGGTATTGAAGTGTCAGATTCATCTTTGTTGTCATTATCCTTTTCATCAGAGTTGTTTGTATTGCTACCACCATATCGAACTTTAATCTTTCCCTTTATACTTCCTCTACCCTCTTTAATTGCTGCTTCATCATCATTATTAGTATCACCTGGTAACATTCTATCACTTCTCTCTAAACTTTGACTTAAGCTTAGTCTATATTCAGCATTCTTGAACATGTAGCCCGTCATTTGCAGTTGAAACATTAAGCTTGCTCTAAATGTTTTAAATGTAGATAATGTACATTGATTCATATGATGTGAGCAAAATTAGTGTATGCACATGAATGATAACATAAGAGGACAACTTACAATCTTTCACCAGTTGCAATAGTCTTTGTCTCTACCCCCATTTGAGGTAATCCACCAATCAATCCCAACACTGTATTTCGACTGTGTATATGAAAATGAAGAACAGATATGAGATGAATGAGGTATGAAACAGTACTACACTGTACTTTGGATGATTGGTAATACTTACACAGCATCTTGCACTCTCGGCGAAGCACTTGATGTAAACCTTGATATCAAGTCCGATGGTGTTAACCGAGAGACTACATTAAGATATGGATTAGTTGGTTTGGATAATGATGATGATGAAGATGTAGCATCAATTGCAGCATCTGTTTGTTGTGTATTGCTTGATAGTGGTCCAAATTTGTCATTCTTATCTTCATTGGTACTATTATCAACATTGTTTGAATCATCTGAATCATCATCATTAGTATTCATGGCACCATAACTAATTGGTAACCGTCCTTCACTATTCATCTCTCGATATCTTCTAACATTATCAGATTCTTTGCGTCCTATCCATTCATTAATTGGATTGTCGTCATCGTCATTATTATTATTTGGATTATCCATATTGCCACCGCCTATGGAGGACATTTGCAATGCAGACGAGATGCATAGTCGTGCTCTATCATATTGTTGTTGTATACTTATAGTTGATTTAGTTGATAGCTGTTGATATGTAGGCCGTATTGACGGAGGTCTATAATCGTCTATAGTGAATGCAACTGCTATAGATATAGTATAATAACTACTACCGCCATAGTATTGACATAGAGTTGATAATAATATTGATAAGAGGAGCAATGTTATCATATTCATGTTTGCAATCAACTTGTGATTGACAACTTGTGTGTTTATCTCTCTCATATTATGTAATGTATCTTTCCAATCAATGTATTGATTTCTATCGTATTCTAAGGTTGTAATCTACTACTATCTCTAATACTTTAAGCATTTGCAACACCGAATTCTTCATCAACATCAACAACATGTGATGAGTGGAAGTGTTACTAAAATGGTGTGCGGGTGGGCCCGTGACAGCAAACGATAAAGTCTCGAGACCACCACCAAGGGATATTCTGCACTTACATAGCTGGTCTATCTGTGTAGCCAGTGTGCACTTATCATCCTCTTAATCATGTTAACTAACAACTGATATTAGATACGAGCCAAAGAGGTATATAAATAGTCATGTAAAACAGAGAGTAGATTATTGACATTGACTAGATTTATTTGCTGTTGTATGCCTTCTATCTGATATTGTTGGCTTGGAATATCTGTTTACTCACTCATAGTATGAGTATTCCCCAACAATAGCTCTCAAGTGACTGTAGATGACCTAAACAAATACTATCTTCCAACCATTTGGTTCGAATAATAGGAATCTTGACCTCAAGTCCTTCTCCCTGTTACATAGTGAGTGGAAAGAAAGAAGCAATTCGTTAGACATCGGATACAACATATCTCAAATCTCAGGCAACAATATCACACAACTTACATAATCTCTGCTCAAGCACCCGTCGACAAGAAAGTTATCCAACACATCTTTACTTGACTTCTCAATTGACCACCGATTGACGTCACTATTGCTTGCAAAGTTTAGTTTCAATCCTTTGATGATTTGATCAAGTGTCATAATGTCATCAACTAGAAGTAAGTCCATATGAGTTAACACGTCAACAACAACTGTTCCACCCCATGACTTTATAAGATATTCAATCTCGTCAGTTGTGATTGGCTTGGGAGTTACACGAAGTGAAGACTTGGATGTTTGGCTCTTAGTCTCCTCTACCTCTAAGGAGGCACTGCAGTCAAGTCCTCGTAGCATTCCAAAGGTGATTCCGTCAAATTTATGTGCTAGCATGGTATTTGACTCACGATCGCGCAGTGAAGCATCTCCACCGCCATTCATTGAAGTCACAAGCTTGTATGATTCTACATCATACGAAATCTCGTAGCTTTTATAATCCAACATAAACCCTGCAATTTGAGAGTCAATTGCCCACCTTGCATCAATGATGAGAGCTCCCAAAGATTTTGCTTTGAGGTATGAATATGAGCGGTAGCAGGTGGCTATCATCTCCGTTTCTTGACCATCAATCGACGGCATGTCAATAGCATGAGTAACTAACACCGCTGGAAAAGGTATAGGAACTAAGCTGTTGTCCTTAGTGACACTATGAATACCATCCAACACTAATTGGCAACTTCCTTGTTCATGTAATGATTTCAATGCATTGGCTTCTATGTCATCAATCACGTCATATGAAACATGAAGTTTCTGTGTCCTATTTCGAATAGAATTATCGGGAAGAGGACTCATTTGATTATCAGGAGATTGCATTTCACTGTTGACGGCGGCACACTGTGGTCTCTGTGTTGAATCGTTGAATCTCATCCCAGTAGGACAAGTTCTTACTTCGCAAGTCAATTGAGACATTAAAGGCTCAGATTGAACATTCCACGGCCGAATATGAGGTTGCTGTTCGTCATCATCAGGAGTGTCTACACGAGGACGCTTCTTTACAGGGCTAGGACTGGAAGTAGTGTCAGGCTTTGTTTGTGCTTCCACATTTCGACGCTCTTTAGCTGGTGAGGTACTGACACGTCTTGGACCTAGATTGTCACTTTGTTGTTCTCCAGTACCATCTCCCTTGTCATCCTGAGCAACAGTCTTTTCAACCTGCTGAGATTGTGACTGTGAATTATATAGCTTGTATGCACGTAGCGGCGACGTATGTGATACTTCGTCTTCTTCTCCTGGATCCTTTTGTCCATCTTCCAATTGATCAGGGCTATTAGAATACAGACCATAATTATTACGGTAGCCTTCCATATTCGTACCAGCAACTTCTGTCTCCTCGACAAGTGTTTCCTCGTTTCCTACTTTGGGTTGACTACTACCTTTGATTGAGGATAATCTTAATGACGAAACCTGGGATTCCCGAACTGTTGGTGTTTCTTCTACTACTTCCTTCTTCTTCATTGAGGTTAATCTTATTGAGGAAACTTGCGATTCCCGAACTGTTGGTGTTTCTTCTACTTCTACTACCAATTCCTTGTCGTTTGTTGCTGCAGCCATTTGTTGAGAAGTACCAGCTTGCTTTTGGTAAACAGAAGAAACACTGCCAGAAGCTTTCCTATTCCTATGAGCCCAGAGCCAGTGATATGAATTATCCATAGCCGGATCAGAAGAGACTTCCTTCTCCCAGCCCTGTGTTTCCTCATATGGCTCTCGTTGTTTTGTTTGTATAGAAGGTGTTGTATATCGTTGGGCAAGTGGAGGCTTGCTTGTATCCTTCTTTGTCTCCTCATTAACATCTCTTTGTCTTTCACTCGAGGTAGCCATAGATAAAATAGTAGGATCTCTTTCCCACATTTGAGTCTTTTCATACTCCTCTCTATCATCATCATCATCATCGTCGTCATCATCATCTGGATGTGTAAACTGCGCCATCGATAGAATATTAGGATCTTTTTCCCACATTTGAGTCTTTTCGTAATCCTCTCTATCATCATTATCATTATCATCTGGGTTGGTATTCTGCCTACGGAATTGCGTGGCTAAGCAGAGCTTGGCCTTCTTCTTTCTTCCAGTACTCCTCTGTTTTTGTGGTAATTTCTTTGGAATTGGTAATTCTGTTTCATCCTCCTTGCTATCCTCATCAGATGATGAATCTTCATCATTCATGTATTGCTTGTTTTTCACAACGCGGACGGGTGTAGTAGATTTCCTAATCCTCCTTTGCTTTTGTGGTATACTCTTTTCGGGAGGTAATTCAGTCTCTTCGTCATCATCACTGTCAGATGATTCCTCCACATCATCATCTTCCTTGTTTGTTTTATTTGTGGATGGTTTCATAATTCTACAAAACTCTTCTTCGCTATCATCATC
>Ga0214480_100382_pt1 | contig 22648 bp, 18 predicted proteins | sample M1_20Mar14CPVII9_3_FD_165042 | JGI IMG/M metagenome (GOLD analysis project Ga0214480, IMG submission 165042) | Marine eukaryotic communities from Monterey Bay, California, United States - M1_20Mar14CPVII9sort6BwellE17 | ecosystem: Environmental > Aquatic > Marine > Unclassified | place: USA... | reverse complement strand
AACTCAAGGCAAACTCAACCAATTCAAGTGTAATATTCTTATTTTTGCACAAATGATGGAACCAATAATTCGTACTCCCAACTAATGATGATATTGGTAGCTTCTTAACCTTTTCTTGTAATTCTTTTAACGATATGGGCTCTTCAGACATACTTAGCTTATTCAAAGCCTGGATATTATTGCTAAGAGAAATATGTGTGGGATTTGGCATGGTATTATTATTCGACATGATATCTTCAGAACTTTCTGAATTTGAATCGATATCAATATTATTCCATTTAGAATAATCAATCTATATCACCGCTTATTAATATTGGTTGAGGAAGACATATCGAATATTGCAATAAAATTTATACTATACCATACCAGCCAAAGTAACGAGTCGTTGTTATGGTGGTGTTTATAGTATGTGTAAGATGAGTTGCTTGGTAACGTAAATGCCCTACGCGAATAAGACAGTATCAAATAAAATTGCGGGGGGTATATATCGACTGCAAAGTAATAGAATCAAGTGAAGCAGACCTCTAAATTATACTTAGCATACTGCATATTTGTTGCGTGTGAAACCGTTTTATCGCTAATATTGTAACTCCATTCACAATGTTTATACTTTACGTCTTGTGGTATGGATGATGGTTTGTAGCAGTAGCAGCGGCGTTATAATCCCATTGTTTATTTGTTATCGATGTCAAGCAGATTTCTTTGGAGTTCATTGTTTCGTCGTGCTTCGTTGAAATTAGTATCTTCTATCTACAACAACTCAAAACAGTATAAGATACATCAAATGAGTGGAATTGCAATACCCAGAAAGAAGGTTAGGTATGATCTATATCGAGGTCATCCTAATATGAAGTTACTACCTCAAACAGAGATGAAAAGAATAATGTCTGATATACTACACGCGGAAGACGATTCTTGGAGAGGATATCTTAATTATGGAAAAAATGAAGGCGATGAAAGATTTCGGATGGCATTACAGTCATTTCTTTATAGACGAACACAAGATGATGATATGGGCGATATAGCTAATGATGGTACTTCTTCTTCAGATAATAATGTCGGTACTTCTACTTCTTCTTCAAATGATCATGAACTTTTTATCACACATGGCGTTAGTCATGGTCTAGAACTGTTATGTAGAACATGTACAACGCCAGGAGATGAGGTATGGATTGAAAGACCGACATACTTCTTGGCACCGATGATATTAAAAAGCAACAATTTAATTGTCAAGGCTTTACCAATGATGTCGGATAGAAAAGATAATGATGGAGACATTGGTCAGATTGATATTGATCGTCTGATCCATATGGTTGAAGAAGAAGAAATACTGCCACCGAAAATGATATATATTATTCCATCATATCACAACCCAACAGGCAGATCAATGACGGTTTATGAGCGGAAGAGATTGGCTACATTTGCAATAAGACATGGGGTTATGTTAGTAGCTGATGAAGTATATCATTTATTAGATTGGGAACAAAAGAGAGACGGAGAGAAAGGTTTGAAAGATATGATCACTCGACGGCCAGCTGGTATAGTACATTTCAACGATATTGATACAATGAAAGCAAATGACAATGAAGATAGGATTGGTTGCTGTGTATCAGTATCAAGTTTTACAAAGATCTGGTGTCCAGGCGTACGTCTTGGGTGGATTGATGCTCCTTCTTTCATCATAGAACGTTTGAAGAACTATGGTTATATAGACAGCCAAGGCGGAGTCGCCCCATTTCTTGGTAGTATGATGACTAGAGCAATTGAATCAAACTTGCTTGACACACACCTAGACAAGTTAAAGCTGGAATATTCTCAACGATATGAACTGATGTGCAACATACTGAGAGAGGAACCTCGAATATCTATATTGAATGACAAATCACCTATTAGTCGACAAGGCGGGTATTTCGTTTGGATTGGCTTCCCATCAATTGTGAATACTGATGACTTTGTTGCTTATAGTTTAGAAAAGTATGGGATAAGATTCATGGCAGGAAAGAGATGTGATCCGTTTTTGTTAACTCAGGAAGGAGATAGGAGTGGTTCTTCGATACAATCTTGCGCCAGACTATGCTTTGCAGATCTAGATCGAGAAGATCTAGCGAGTGCAACATCGATATTCGTTGAATCATTTAGATCTTATATGAAATCAATAGAATGAAGTCTTTATGAATCAAATCAACTTCTAGCTTAGTGGTCGATATCTCCTCGATTAGCAATATCTCTCTTGTATCTCCTCTCTTTATCCCCATCACCAAACAAAAAGTATCACCCTTCTATTTCAATACCATGCCCAATTATTTAATAAGCCATTGAAAACCTCTGACCATCCTGTCCCGTAGCACCAGCTTCCGCTTTTAAATAATCATCCATACACTGAATCATCTGTTCCATAGTAGATACCAGTAATTGACGTTTGTATATTGCCTCATCACACAACTGAAGACGATTTAAAGCCAACAATTCAGGATCATTAACAATGTTCTCATATTCATAACTCTCTTCCTTATCACCATTGGCAAAAGTCTTTGTTCTTTTCTTGACTACTTGCCGGTCCAATGCAGGTGTAAGCACTCGGCCAATATGATTATTAACAATGTTGGTTTGAGCTGTACTTAATGATATCTGATTCCTCAATGCTCCTAGACTTTGGCCAGTATGTCCAGGCCTACGAGTGTATAAATCAGTGTTGGAAGTGTAAGTAACATTATATAAATATGAATATCGTCACATATATCAGTGTTAAAAGTGTGGATTTGATGGTATGTTTTACAACACACATCATATCTTTCAATTACGATCATATTATCAGCTCACCTGTCAGGCTCCCATTGATAGTTAGCAATGGCCACAAAGTTTAATGTTAGATTATAATTCCTTACTATACCACGAACAGTACGGCACCAATTCTCTAAATTGGGTAGATCGTCAACCGAAAGAGTTGATGTGTCATCTTTTGTGGGGATACTATCTAACAATTGACGAATTCGAATTTGTATATTTGGTAACGTGAGCGGTGGATCATTTGGCCCTACGACAACTGTAGTAGTACCATCATCATCTCCTCGTGCCCTTTTGTTTGAATCTCCTTCCTTCTTCATAATAATACTTAGTGATATATAGCATGCGTGCAATGGGCCTAACTTCATACCGTTTGATCGCTGAATAACTTTTATCCCGCCAGGCCTCTACTATTGCCTCTCCTTTTGCTAGTAAGAGATTAGAACGCTACTCTGTTGGTAGGTGAGCGCGTAATATGTGAATATAGCATTCACTTTATGATGTGATATTGAGTATTTTTCAAAGAATTTGGTGGGTGGTTTTGAGAGGTCGGCGGCGTTGCAAATAAAACTGTGCACATCATGTGTCATTTTTTTCTATACGTCCTAGTAGAGAGAGTAGAGGAGATCACATGAATGCAATATCACTAGAGAGCAACAACTAGGGCCTTGAGTAAGAGTATAGGCCCTTGAGTAAAAGTAATCTTAAGCTTAAACTATAAACTCAACCTAACATTCGCTCAGTTAGATTGAATGGCCACCCTGGCCAGCTAGAAGCCCTCGGATAGTTGTTGAATAGTTCACAACCCAGAGTATACGGATTCATTTTTGCCATTAGAAATAGCTCATTCAGAAGTGAATATGCATTATGAGATTCATTCATGTGATGACAGATCAATGCATACCTAGCCATGGGATTGAGTCTGCGAGCTCGAGAGCCAGCTTGTACTGCTCTATAGTGATAGTTTACTCCAACATCCTCGTCATTGCCATAAAACATACCTAGTGTGAGTCCACTATTTGCCGCTATGATGGTAGAAACTTCCTCTTCGGTAATTCTATCTCGAATACTGTCAAATTCATCCCTGTCAATCCTATTATCTCCATTCATCCATGCTAATTGGCCAGGGGCATCTGAATCCAATGTAATGAACCAACAATCCGCATTTATTGAATGCATAATATCTTCCACAAAGAAATTACGATCCTGAAAAGTATATACTGACTCGCCATCTATATTGATCATAAGGTCCTTTGCAATAGGATTGTAAAACACAGATACTAATTGTTCTGCCCGACCGCTTCGGCCTTTCCATATGAATTGACCTGAATTGATAGTTGCTTTAGATAAAGCCACTCCCCAATGAAGAACATCCACACATGCTTGTTGGAGTTGTGCATCGTTATTATGCAAGTCCAATCTTTCTGGTATAAAGGTAATTAAACCAAGTGTTCGAGTATCAACTGTGTCCACTACTTCTTGAAATGTAGGATGGTAGCGCTCATGTCTTCTATCATATCTCCTAGTAGCAACTACTGACATTGCTAAACTTTTACAACTTAATCCACTTAGTGCACAAAGACGATTGCAAGTGTCTGCATTGATGCCATCTAACCGATCAACTAATATTTGACACCAAAACTCATCATTCTCTAATTTATTACGCCAAAACTTATTCGTCCAAGATAGACGAAATAAGCATCTCTCATCGGTATATTGTAGTATATTGTTTAGTGCTAGATCTGGTAGTTCAGCCAACGATAAAGGCTGATCGATATCCATATTACTAAAATATTGTGTTTTGTTTGTTCTTTCTTTGTTGCTCTATCGTGTCAAATATAGTTTTATAGCTTTATATATGATGTATATAACATCATGTGTTAGGCTAAATAAAACAACAAATCCTACTATCTTCAATAATGATAAGGATTATAGAAAAGTAATACAAGTGCTGCTAATAATAATAAGAATAGGAAACCAAGGATGATAGGTGCAGATGTAGGAGTTATTTTTATACGGAGGAAGACGAATGGTTGAAAATATCTATCCTCGTTTGCTGTGTTTCCGTTATTAGAGGTAGACATCACTCATCAATCAATACCTCAATCAAGACATCAAAATCTCAATATATTCATAGGCGTTTGGTATCCTCGAGAATATAACCATTAAGATTGATTAGTATTGCAAATTACAGTCTTAATCTGACAGCATACAATATGCGCACGGTTTTACTTATGACCACTCTCATATGTGTAGCTATTTTCAATTGGTGGTCACATAATTTTATGACGGACAAAAATATTCAGATTTCGCTCGCAAGAAGGGTCCGCGTGGGAGAGCTTATAGGTGAGTGCTACGGCGATATGGTATGCGGATAAAACCGCATTTATAAAGCGTACATTAGTGGGGTTGGTGTTTAGTCGGCGGCGTTGCAAAATCAATTTGTGCATATCTTGTGTTCAATTTTTATACTGCAACTCTCATAATTTTACATATGCACCTTGCTTCTTATATATTAGAACCATGTCAAGTTCAGAAGAGGATTACAAATCAAGCAGCAGTAATGAGGATATATCCTCTAATAAACCTGTACCCGCCGCTAAATCTAGAGGTCGTGGTGCCATACCCCGGCATCTATCCAATCGTCGACTATCTACAAAACAACAAGATTCTGATAATTCTGATAGTAATTCTTCTACAGACATAAAACAACCTCGTAGTAATCCAAAACGATATACAACCGAGGATATTGATCGTGAAATTGCAATGTATAAAGAACAGAGTAGTAGTGATAGTGATAGCAGTGATGATAGTGAAGATGATGTAGTTGCTGCAAAGAGTAAGAAGAAGCCAAATATTAAATTGTCTATAAACAAGAGCAAGAAGAAGCCAGTTCGTAAAAAGTTGGGATATAAAACACAACAAGCTGCTACTACTACAACTAAAAAGAAGAAACAACCTGCTGCAAAGAAGAATAAGAAGAAGGCGCCAATATCAAAGAATAAAAAGGCATACGGTATGAAGGATGATTTTGTAGTTAATAGTGATGATGATAGTGAGGAAGAAAAGATGCCTTCATCTGATGCAAGTAGTTCTAAAGAAGAATCGGGTGAGGAGTGGGATGCAAATGATTCCGATGCACGTGCTAGTAGTGATGAAGAGAGTAGTGATGATTCGGATTCAGACTTTGGTGCACCTAAGCGTAAAAAGGGTGTTGCTAAGAAGAAGAAGGCAAGTACTACTAGGGGCAAAGCAAAGAAGAAGGCAACACCTGCCAAATCTACCCGTCGAACAACCCGTAAAACATATCAAGAAGAATCATCAACTTCCGAAGAAGAAGAGGAAGAAGAAATACAATATGATACAACCCCATCCGGTAAGCGTCGGCCACGCCGGCAGTGTAAAACTGAAACAGAAGAGAAGATGCATAAATATGTAAAATCTGAAATGCAATCTGAACGAGAAGCACTGGGTAACATGTTGGAAGACGATGATAAAGAATTATTAGATAAGAGTGATGCTTCGGATAATGAGTATAGCTCAGATGACGAAAGTGTTGTACAAACCAAAAAGAAGAGCACAAAGAAGAAAAGCAAGGCGGCTGCTTCCCCAAAAATGAAGAATAAATACGATGAAGATGAGGATTATGCCGAAGATGACGTGCCCAGTGATACCAATAATAGTAGTAGTGATGAAGACATGTCAGACTATGAAGAAGAGAGTGACGAAGATGATGAAGCACCTACCAAAAAACGTCGTAAATCATCACGAACATCAACTAAACAAAGATCAAGCACTCGAAAGAAACAAACTAAAACAACATCCTACAAGGATATAGATGAGAGTGATATAGGCACGGCTGATGAAGACAGTGATGATGAGGAGACTGGTCCTAGTATGTTAATGAGTCCGGCACGTAATAATAAGACTGCCTATGGTACTGCTAGTGGTAGTAGTAGTCCAAGAGGAGCAAGGGCACGGATGGGACGGTCACCGCTTGATATGCACGAGGATGAAAGTGATAGTGATAGTATTGGAGGAAAGAAGAAAAAGCCAAAGAAGAAGAGGCGTAAGATTGGCAGTGATGAAAGTGATAGTAGTGCCGAGAGCAGTGATGATGAGTTAATGGACAAGAAGAAGAAACACACCAAGCTGAAATCAACCCACATCAATTGTCCATCAACAATAGATGATATTACAATGGCAACACTACCCAAAGGAAAACCACACGTATGTTACATTGCTCCCGATGGCAAAACACGACACTGCTTTGCATTAGATACACTCTATCGAATTGCAATCTCTTCCAAGAGTAATGACAATGAACCCAACATTATATCGTTATTGGATAGTGGATCCAAACCAAGGTTACAATTTCTACAACCACCACACTTTCGATCACCAATGGAAGATGATTTATTAGATCAAATTGCTTCCAGATTTGGACGGGGTGCATTAGTTATTGAACAGTCCAATGTATATAAACGAATGAAGGGTATTGCAATCAATACTGATGATTGGGATGAGTTTGATTCCGGAAAGTCCGCTTTAGTATTCTTTTATCATATTATGATTTCTTGTGTTCAATATGAAGTCTCGTTGATTTGACTACTTTTTTTGATCTTAGGTTGCCTTTATTTGATTTCTTTTTGCAGACCTCATACACTAATATAAGTTACTCTTCTCTTCATGAACTGTGAAACATTTTCCAGATGGTGAGCTTGGGGAAGGCACCAACTTCCGAGCACGTTTCGAGCGATATATTCAGAATCAAATGGGAAGTCAGGATATATATTGTTGTCCATTATGTTTTAATGAGGCTGATAGAAGGATGGGTAATGATGATGAGGAATTTGAGGCAGATGATTTAAGTGATGATGGAAAAGATGAGCAAAAGGATCGCTTTCGTTATAGTGATGATCCTCTTACTATACTAGGAAGGTTAGATGATGAGCAGTTCCAAATTGCTAGCTCATTTTGTTTCAGACGCTTGGCAGATGTTAAGACGCACCTAAAAGTGGTACATGGATGTGATACAAAGGAGATTGCAGGTAACGACTTGTACAAGCGCTTCCAGATTCGTACAGGTGATGGACTACTCCAAAGCTGGTTGAAGGTGACTCTACGTAGACAAACTGTGCAGGGAGATATGATGAGATATTGGAATGAAGGGCAGAATCAATCCTTTGTCTTACTACTGAGTCAGATTGATAAAGGACGAGCTATCGGAGAGCATTCGGGTGAATATGGTAGTGACTTTAGTTTCTCCTTTCCCAACAGAGCAAAGAAGATTTGGCGAGATGTAAGTGCACCCTTCTTGAAACTTTCTGGTGAAGATATGAATGACTTTATTGCGGGTGATGACGAGTCGGAAGAAGAAGGAGATGCCCTGCCGTTCAATCCAAACTTTACACCGCCCGATATGAATGGAGACAAGTTCCTATCACCAGAAGAGCAGATGATATCCACCTTGAAGATGAAGAATAGACGGAGAAGGAGTTACCTTGGTAGTGATGCTTCTTCCGATAGTGATTCATCTGAGCTTGAAGTACTTCCCAAGCCACAAGAATACGAAGAAGAGGAAGAGGAGGATATGTGGGTCAAGGGTAAAAGTATTAAGACTGCTAAGAAGAGGAAAGCTCGACAAGCAAAGAGGAAATCTCTCAAATCAACTGGCGATAGTGATGAATCATCGGAAGACGAAGATGTGTTTGACTCTGATGCAGATAAGAAGCCAGCGGCAAAGAATGGTAGTGCCCGGAAAGTAATTCTAGATGACGAGGATGAATCCGACTCTGACTCCGATGGAGACCCATCGCTTCCATCATTTCGAAAGAAGAACAAGAAGTCGGCACATACATTGAACTTTAGTGATGATGAGGTCGTTCCTATACCGAAGAAGCCCAAACCGGTAGCAAAAACTGGCAGTGCTAAGAAGAGAATCAAGGAGGAAAGTAGTGATGAGGAATCACTCTGAATAGCAAGTGAGAAGTAACTTAGAATAAAGTGTGATGGCCTATACTGACGTATTGTCTGACTTTTTTAGTGTAATCTATCTTTACCAATTTCCATAGTGTACAACCATAACCATGACATCTCTCAAATCTAAACTGGACGAGTTGAGAAGGGGCTTCCCCCAATTCCTTAGGGCGAATGATGATCTGTATAGAGGTAAAGTTGTCAGCTGTCGTGAAGTCAAATCAGATTCATTGGAATATTACTTCCTTCGCCTTCGTAATCACAGACTTAATATGGCCATGGGGATCATGTTGCATGGTACAAGCCGCACTAACATAGCATCTATCTGCCAGAATGGTATGAACGACTTCTCTTACTTTACCAACAGTCTTCACTATGCTATGCACCGTAGTGAAATAAACAAAGATCAATCTTCTTCTAAATATATTGAAGTTCTTGCTATGGCCGTCATCGTTGAAGAATCAGACAGGCTTGGACGGAAAGAGGCAAAACTCCGTCACCCAACCAATGAGTATTCGTTACCTCTTTATATCATCACGGTGAAGAAAGACTAATTTGGTTGTGTTGCTGAGTGGGATATGTCTTAGTGTAGAAGATGAATAAACCAACCTAACGCACGTTGTGTCCTGATCCAATTAAGTTGATTCTATTACTTCTTCTTAACTTCCTTGAACACATCGTCCACATCTTGTGTCGGAGTAGGTTCTTGCCAATCTTTCTTCTCTTTCAATCTAGCCACGAACTCTTTTTGTAAATCTCTATCATTATCCTTCTCACCAACACTACCTGTATCCTTTACATCTAAGAATGGATGCTCTCGATCTAACGGAACACTCTCCGGCATTTCCTCACCCGGTAAAAAGTCATTCGCTGCCATCATCATTTCAATAACATGTTCCTGATGTTCACGTTTTCGAAAACAAAAGTAATAACTTGGCGCTGCTACCAATAATACAGTACCGTAGGCTATACCGCCTGCGAATAAGTTACGTGATCCCATACGACGTCGATGTATATACATTACTGTACCGGTGGCTATTCCCCACATCATTGATTCTTTCCAACACCATCTGAATGAGGAATCTTCTATTAATTGACGTATACCAAATGCTTCGGGAAATATCTTTGTCCATGCCTCTTGAGTAACTATTGCATTATCACTAACTATAGCTGATGTAGATTGTTGATCTGGTACAGTTTGTTGCAATGATTGAGATGATGCATCATTGTCTATATTATTGTTTGTACTTTGTGATGTGTTCATTGACGGTGAGCTGGTCGTAGATGAGGAAATATCATCACTGGATGATAAGTCTTTCTCTCCAGAAATTTCACTAGCTTTGGGTTTACGTGACCAGAACGGCATGGTACTCTGGGTTTTAGCTGATACTATTCAACTGAGTTATTGAGTCAGAGTAATCAGTAAAGAGCCCTATTTTTTGATGTAACGATACTATACTACAACCGCTGTCCACGTCAATACTACCAATCGATTAAGCAAAAAAACAACAACTTATCTAATAGCAATACTGGTGAGATATCGAGTTGCTTATATCGATACCAATTGATGTTTAACTTTCACCTCTTTATGAGTTATACTTTTATGAGAGTTGCTTGATTGAACAAATTAATGCATAAGCAAAGAGGAGGTTCTGTATCACACAGTGAGATAACAATATACTTAGCTCTTCAATTGGTTGAACCAGTGAGGGTATCTTTTTGGATGTGGTATCCTTTATTTATGAGAGTACCTATTTCTTTTTGATTTATTGCAATGAACTCAAGTTTGTTATTGTATTGTGTTAGATTATCATAAGTTTCGCCGGATTGATTACACTACATCTTTTGGTAAGTTGAGCGCAGGCTTAGAGATTGTTTTAGTGTTTTAGTTTATACAAAGAGCTCACATACATCATTTCTTCTCTTAGGTACATGCACCAACAATAAGGTACACCTAAATTATTTATCATACAATGGATTGTTTAGTATATACTATGGACCTCATTACTCAACATCTTTCTACTCTTTACATGCACCAACATAGACTGACATAAGGACACCACATAATTATATCATATCATGTTCATCAAAAAGGATACGCGTAAGATTCCAGAAATACTGAAGGATGCAACATCCCGTGCGGTTGCTGAACCAACATCTCCAAACCCAGCAGATGATACAAATAATAATGATAAAAATACAATCGTTACTGAGATGAGGTTTGCACGAAGAGCACCAGAGTTTAATCCACAATACAATGTGTCAATGGTAATTGAACCACAATACCGACCAGCATTAAATAACTTGGTACAGCTTAGTTTATATGATTGTGGATTACAAACATTGGCTGGTATTGAACAATCAAATGATAGGGTTGAAAGTTTATTCCCTAAATTGGAATCACTCGATCTTGGCAGGAATCCCAAATTAAACAATGAGAGTTTCCCTAATACATTCCATACGCAATTCCCGCAATTGTTACAGTTGTGGCTTGATGATTGCGCATTAGGACCTAACATACCATCGGCCATTTTGGAAATAAGTACCTTAGAAGGTGTTCGTATCACAAACAACAAGTTGGAAGGTGAACTAGAAGACGGCATTGGTATTCGGTATTGGCGTGAACTTAAAACATTAGCATTGGATGGCAATCAGCTAACCTCTATTGGTAGAGGTATTGGTCATTTAAAGTATTTGGAAAAGCTACAACTACGAGGAAATGCTCTTACTTCACTACCAAAGGGTGTGCCGAGTGCCAAGAATTCGGTGTTGAGTATGATTAGTCTATCATCCAACAAGTTAACATCATTATCTGATAGTTTAATGGGGGTTGTTACATTGACGGAGTTATTCTTAAATGGAAATCAACTTGAATCGGTACCAGAGGGATTAGCTGAAAAGCTAGATGGTTTAACAAAACTAAACTTGGCACACAATTTGATTGGCAAGAGTAATGTATCAGCGGGTAGTCAAAGTAGTAACGGGGATGGAGATGAAACAATGGAAGATGTAAATGCAGAAGGTCAACTTCCTCCAGACTTTATTACTCGATTCGGTATGCCTGATTGGAAGAGTGGACAATGTAGTGAAGAGGAATGTTGTGTTGTTAGGATGGAGGGTAATCCGATTGCTGAGGAGATTAAGAAGAGACATTTGGATGAAGAGAAAAGAAAGGCAAAGGAGATGGCTATGGATGTGGAGGAGTAAGGTGTTGAGGAGAGAACTATTATTGGATATTAAACTCAAGCAATCACACAGCTATAAAAAGATGAGTATTGAGAAACAACTCTCGCTCTACTACTACAAATAACAATGTTCTCTATTTTGATATAAACATTCTATTCACCTGTACACTTTACAGTATATAGTAGACAAGCTCACATACATAAGCCCAAAACTTCAATCAGGCTACGACAGTTCAGGCTACGACAGTTCCCAATAGAAGAAAGACCCCTGGTTGATCCTTAGCTTCCAGTTCTAAAGTAAAACTACCTGGCCCTTGTAAAGCACAAATTGTCCGTGAATACGGCGTGTCTTCTTTCTCACCAGTGATACTAATCTCAGATACTAAAGAGGCATTGTCATTACGAATCACTGTTGCGGTAGCACCCGTCTTACATCTTGTATATACCGTTAAAGTCATTTGCTTTGAATCTTCTATTTCAAAGTCATATCCATTGACCGGGCGTTTCTTTGTCAAGGGTAACAACTGATTTAATACTACCATCTTATTTCTTGATCCATTACTTTCCTCATCACTTGATCCACCGGCGGCAGCCTCGGCAAGAGACGGACCACTTCCACCATAATCTGATGCAATTTGTGAGCTGTCAATAAGTTCATTCATACGCTTATTTCCTGCTTTGGTGCTTGTAAAGACCTCAATCTTACTCGCTGTTCGAGCATCTATGAGCTTTTTAATTATTGACCACACCATACCGAACCATGAAGGTGCATTAATGATAAGAAGACAATGCAGTGTCTCGGGAAAGGATGTCATGACTTGATTGCCCACCTTGATCATGTCGAAGGTTTCGCTTGATATTTGACTTCTCGATACTCCTTTCAAATCATAAATTGTAATATTCTCTGTTCTAGCAAAGTTTGGGTTCATATGGCGGCCTTCTTTCAGCACACAAGTGAATGAGTAGGTGATGTCATTCCAAAAGAATCTATCAACTTCATCAAAGGATACAAGAGCTTTGATACCCTCTGGTGATATTGCTCCGCATTTGAGGTACATTACTGGGCAGCCATTCTTGGCGTTACCACAAAAGACTGCAGGATACTGTGATAGAAACACGGGTCTACTAAATCCAAGTGCTTTCTCTAGGTCAGGATAGAAGTCGTGTTCTTTTGCTTTTGCAAAGTGGTCACGCGCTTCATCCAATAACTCAAATACTTTGTCTACATCAAACTTTCTCGCCCTCAAGAATCGACAAAGTGCAAATGCTTCCTTCTCTACTGAAGACAAGTGCCGAACAATTTGATTGTATATTGGATCTCTAGTTTGTAACTCTTTTTGGAACAACTTGACTGCTTCTAATTCATCTTCTGTCAATTCTCCCGGAAATCCTTTCTCTCGTACGTTCTGTACTTTCAATTCCTTGAGTAATAAATCTGTACTTTCATCTAACTTATTTGAATCGCCAGGCATCATCAATCGTTGTGCCTGATGTTCTAATGCAACCCCTGCAACCCCAGCTGCAATATCCGCCTCTTCATTACTCTTCTGCGCTACAATATCATCTTTACTATGTTGATATGTATGTAACAAAGATTGCATATTACTAACACTAATTGGAGATCGGGGTATATGATCAGGTTCAGTAGTTGGTAATGGTGGATACATATGTATACCCTCAAATGCCTCCTTGGTAATATTCGGATCATCTTTTGCATTGAAAAAGTATTGTCCATCTAATTGCAATGAAATGAAACTATCATCATCAAAACTATCATCACCATTTACACTATGCCATGCCTCGCTTCCGCCTTCCGATGCATCAAAGTATACACTACTCCTACCAGATGTAACACTCTGATTATCTAATTCAATTGGCGATTTAGGAGAATGACGATTAATATCTTCTTTGATTGTAACACGTTTCTTTGTTGCCATGATATTTTGTTTCTTCTTGTCATCTTGTGGTCTGCGCTGTACATCTTGGTCAATAGTATCAGTGTTGTTGCGCTTCTTCTTACTGCCAAAGCATTGAAATAGGGAGGATACACAACCCAGCTTTTTCTTTATCTTTCCCATCTTTTACAGAGTTTAATTATGATCAACTCGTCGCCACTACTAACCTCTATTATTACCAAACAAAACAAACACTCTAGACTCTATCAGACCACAATATTCCAATAAATGAGGGCATCCGTCATCTTGGCATGCGTTGGGGGAGAGACGAGGGGAGATTAGTTTTCATATGGAGAACACTCCTTTTAGGAAGGATACCCACTATGGAAAAAGATCGAGCAGGAGTGATCCTTCACTCTATCCGTGCCTTCACTATCCTAAAGTTTTAACAGTTCCTTCCTCGTTAAGAGATTAATACATAAAGAATAATCCCAAAAGCTAGTATACATTACATATTACTGAGCTACACACTGCAACCAAAGATCAACTGTACTATTATACATGTATCAGAGTCGGTAATATATCCATCGATTGGGCAACAGCCGCACCAGCATAAGCGGCAGCTCCAATAGTCATTGTTGCCATCACACCAGCGGGCACTAGCCTACCACTGTCGGCCTCACCTTCAACAATCTCTGGGTTTCCGGGGGCGTCTCTCCTCATCATTTGATCGAGTGCCAATATTGGTTTGTACATTTGATAGTTAACTGGTGGATACTTATCATGCGGTGTAGCTTGAGAGTAACTCTTGAGAATACCATATGTTCCAACCTGTTGACCATCGACATTCTCCTTATCATCAACAACACTGAAGGATGTTTCTTGAGCCATCTCCTTGTCAGTAACTGCCGCCTTGAAGTCCAATGTCTTGCCATCCCATTGAGAGAAGAACGGAAGTGAACCATCGTTCTTTTCGGCAGAGTTCTTCCACTTGTAGAAATGACTAACAAGATCATCACCCAAGTCACCAAGAGCAAGATGAGGTGCTCCCAAATCATCAACGTTATGTGCCTGACCTTGCATGACTGAGTAATCTTCTAAAGCGATATGATAGTTCCATATATTGACTAGCTTTTGGAGGAAAGGCTCGGCAAATGGTATGCTCAAGACTGTGGAGAGGATTGGTCCCTTGGGCAGGTTCTGTCTTAGTAATACACGAGTCTGGCCGGGTGCAATCGGAACAATATGAAACTCTGTGACAGTAATGAAATATGAAAAGACGCTGAGTTACAGAGCCATAGTCTTGAATGCACATTCCAAACATAGACACTGCTAACATACCTTCACTGAAACTTGACACACCGCCATGCCTCACAATGTTAGGTGCATCAAATCGAACTATTTTCGGTTTGCCGCCGGCCGTCTGTCCATAATGACCAAGTCCACTATCATCCCTAAAGAACTTCAACTTGACTTGATTCACCTTCTCTCGAACAAAGTTCAATGACCTCACAGGCGGTACACTGCCGTTGTGAAGCCAGAATAGATGTGGCGAATCGAGATTATTCTCAACAATGTATTGCCAATCGACATTGTAATCTAAGATAGTATCACATGGGTACGTCTCGGCATCTTTTCTTGTTTGGGGTAATTTGGTTGCGTCAGCTTCAAGGAGATTGCCTCTCCACACCCACACGAGGCCTTCATGTTCTTGAATGGCATATGTCTTTAGGCATGCCTTCTTCTTAAAGTTGGATGGAGTAGTACTACCATCTGCAATTGTTTGAGTTGGGATGGATTCACACGCTCCTTCTTTGCCGAATGACCAACCATGACTATGGAACGGAAGAGAGATATGGATGAGATACACATAATATACCAGGCCAAACAATCACTTATCATACAACAAGATACTCACTACATGCACTCGAGCTGTCCATCGGCATTCATCTTGCCCATGCTTAGCGGAGCTGACCTATGAGGACACACATCCTTGGAACATACTAGATTACCCGCAGCATCACGATATAATACCATTGGCTCGCCCCACAGACGTGTACTGAATACCTCGCCATCTTCAATCTGCCATGGATAGGCGACTGCATACCAATGATCATTGTAACTCGCTGCATCTGTTGACTGTTCTTCGACACCGTTGGGTACCGAGGTAGCAAGATATGAGAATGGTAGTTCAGTTCTGTCAGTTAGCATAGTCTTGGTAAGTGAACTATCCTTCCTTCCGGCCAAGACAAAGTGTACAGCACCTCCCCATCGTGAGTTATGATCAACAATATCAAGATCATATGTATCAAAGACTTCTCGTGTAATATGTAAGAAAGAAGTCGTGACTGCTGGCTTCAAACTGTCAACTAGACAGTATACTGACTTGGTACCCAAGTTGAATACATCATCAAAGATTTCAAGTACTGCTTCCGGCTTTACATAGAACAATACAGCCTCCCATATGAAGAGTGTAGGGACGTTGGGATCTAACCCTGCTTGTGTTAGTGTTTGTGATAACGAAGGCTTGCTTGGATCAGCGGCATCATTCAGATCATATCCAATTCTTGTCGGCAATGTAACATCCTCCCCATTCTCTGCTTTAGCTTGTAAGTCCTTCCAATATTGTTGTAAACGGCCTTTACCATCAACGACATCCGGCAGATCAACTTCATAGAAGGTAGCATCATTATTGTATCGTAGTGATCGGGTATCATACCCTGCACCAAACAATACTATCTGTGGCTTCTGATGCTTGGTGTTTGCATCTCCTTCACTACTAGCATCATCATGGACACCCTTTAGAAATGAATCAACAGCATCATCAATAAACTTTGTCCTACTGGTAATAAACTCTTGAAAGTTGACTAATGGTCCACTCTTTGGTAATGCCTTGATTACATCTCTAGTATTCGTAGGTAGTAACTGATATGCAATATCATCTTTCATTGCTCCGACATGATTAAGATATGCTCGACTCCATAAGACACGTAAGTTCTTCGATGAGTCTTGAATACCTAATTGATCATTATAATGTAATCCAGCAAAGACTGCAGCAGATGCAGCATCGGCAAACTTGCCCAATGGATTTTGTTGTACACGTTTGGCTGTACCATTTTCAATAATATCTTCTTCATCATTAGATGATGATGATGAGGTGGATGGCTTGGAAGGTGTATATGCTTTGCAATCTACCTTATCGAATACTTCAACCAAGTCTTCAACTTCTGCTCGTAGTAGTGTTGATGACGATGACGATGTAGGAAGTATAGCACGAGATGTGATGGGCAATGATGTAAATGCATTCGATGTGTTGCATTGCAATAACGATGGTAGTAGCAAAATAGCAACTTGATAGGGAGAACGATATACCATTGTATAGTTGATTTTATGAGAGATAATAATTGCTGCTGAATTGATTGCAATCTTCTACTAGAGATCCACTTCAACAAACGCCACCGAGATAGGCTATCATGAGAGGCAATCGACCACATCAAAGATTGCGACAAATCTAGTTCAAGTTAAAGCAAATCAAGATGCAAGAAATCATGTCAGATGTGACAACTTGAAGTAAAAGGCTTATGTTGAAACTTCTTAACGAAAGATTTACTTACCTAACGCCATCAAACGGTGTCATAGTCGTTTATATCAGGCCAAACAATCACCCTGCTCTTGACGAGGCAGGTAGGAGCTGTTTATGAACAGAAGTAGTGGATGATACAACGATTGATTTGACAGTATCCTAAAGTTGTGCTCTTACTGCAGTCTCCCATTGGTAGTTGTACAGTCTCTCGCTTTGTCTATCGAAATTAATGCCTGACAAAACCCTCTATGAACTTGTTCCAATGTCCAACTTATTGAATGATCCATTTCCATTGTTATTGTAATGCTCCATTTCCATTTAAAATCTCCTCCTCTTTTGCAATAGCTTGATGTGGTTGGAACTTACTGTGATAATAATGGAAAGGTCTGTTGTTATTGGGTGGAGTATCACCATCATGCCCAACTCCTTGTGAACTCTCTTCTTCTTGTAGTAGCAAAGTGTTATGTTCTGTACTTCGTATCCGCCCTATCTCTCGTTTTGCCAACCTTCTTGCCAGTTCAAAGAAGAATAACGCCCACAACACCCAGGCGTATGCAATTGCAAGACTCTGTCGTACTCCCTTCTCTTGTTCTTTACACTTCTCAGGATCGACAAATGAACCACTATCATCGATAACACAATCCGGCGCCAACTTATCTTTAATCAAACCGAGAATAATAGGCAGTGGCACATCTCCAAGTAAATGAGAAGTGAGCATCAAAAAGGCCACCGCATTTGGTCTATCACAGTGTTCGACTGAAAGCATGGCAACTAGATTGATTTGTGTTTGTGTCATGACTATTAGAAGATGATGCATTTAGAACTGTCAGTATTACAATAAAGACAAGAAAAATCAATTGTCAGTTAACAACAACTTACATAAAAGAGTCCATCCAAGGAAGAGGAATGTCAAGAATGGGGCAGCGTCTTGCATTGCCAATGTTGGGAATACAAAACACATAGCCACTGCAGTCAAAGTATTAATCTTGGGCAACATGCTTGATATGATTGGCAGTCGTAACGACTCTTCAACACCCTCACTTCGACTGGTATTGTTTCGACTATTGTATCTTTCCAATATCCTGTCAGCTAACTTGCCTCCCAATGGAGTGCCGATCAGTCCTGCGGTGGCTGCTGCAATACCAAACCAATATGCCGCAGACTGAAAGAATGTAGAAAGGATTGACGTGAGCTTTGATATGATATTAGACATACACAAACATACAACAAATTATTCGACATACCCTTTCATCATCATATAATTGGAGTGCCAAAGTGAACGAGGTACCAAAAGTCCCTAGACTAGCCACCACACCAATGATTGCCGCCCAGCCAAGAGACAAGGTGACAAGTACGGGAGAAGAGAGGCATACCTTGATTTCTGTAAAGAGTGTAAAATGATGCTTCTTCTTCGATCGTATACTCTCCGTTGCTTCTGACATCGGTTGTTGCAAAGCTTGAGTAGTAGTAGTATCAGCTACTTCTTCGTCTTCGGTAGCACCAAGCAATGGCTGCTGAGCCAAATGAGAAGAAGTCTCATCATTTCCACCATCTTCTTGATCAACGCTATCAATCATGACATTATCCATATCAACAGCATCCTCACCACCCAAAATGCCACCATTAGTTTCATCCTTCACAAAACTAAATGTCAATATAACAGGTAAACTAGCAATAGCAATCCAGTAATATGCCCAATCCCAACCCCAAACATCACTCGATGCCATTTTACTACCATAGATATATCCGAAAGCCAACCCTAATGGCAAACCAGTTAAATAGATACTTAACCATAATCCAGAATGTTTACCACCCCGATCTGTTATGATTGGTGGCGCCACTACCTGAAATGCCGCTTCACTACATCCCGTTGCCATTCTTGAGAATAACAATACATAAAAACTATTATATTTCTTGGCATTACCAGATCCCAACACACCTAACCACCAAACACATAAGGAACATAATACCAATGGTATCCACGGAATCTTATGCACGTAATGTCCTGTGTAATGATAGATATGTGAAAGTAAAAAGACATGAGATGTGAGCATATGATATGCACAAGATGTGCACATTTGCACATAGAACATCGTATCTTAGAATACCTAATACTCACCACTTAATAATAATGAAACAGCATAACCAAAGATAAAACTAGATTGTAATAATCCTATACCTGAATCAGGATTATCAATAACAAATGATGGTGAATCATTGGCCGTACTTACAAAAGTTGAAAATTCTTGTGTTGCACCTGCTATTATTGATCGGTCCATCATTGTTATAATGTTGATTAGAAAGAATAGTGGGAAGAGGTATGTTGGACGTGTATTTTTTGTTTGTGGATTGTTGAATGATGGTGGTGGACAATAGTATGAGGTAGTACATCCATGATAATTTATTGGTATGCATAATATTTTTTTGTATGATTTATCTTTGCCATTGTTATTGTCAGAACTACTACTTCCACCACTGCCGTTTAATGGTGATAGCGGTGAAGGTTGTGTCGATGACGATAGTGGAGAGCTCATTATACTAAACCACTACGATATTGGCCCAATGACGCCTCGCCCTTCTTTGGCCTTTGGCCATCAAAATCAGTGAGAGTATCACTGGTCAATACCAATTGAAGACTGAATAATTACTCTCTAACGGCCAGTATATGATGAATTGATGAGATGAGTTGATAGTTTACCTGCTCGGCGTATATTGTATGAAACATGTTGTATATTATAATCATTGCCACACTCTCATAAAAAAATCTCAACTCATTTGAGGTTATGGTTGTGAAGTTAGTTGTTGATAATAAGCTATCCAATACGCCGTTTAAACTCTCTAGACGATCAATATCATCTTATTATTATGGAGGATCAATCTAATAAACCGGCTGAGCAGCCAACAACAGGCGGTGATATCAACCAAGTTATAAAAAATGACACAAACTCAAACATAAAAAAAAACAATGATGTTATTGCAACTACATCAACTCAACCTACTACCTCCTCTACAGCCACATCCTTACCTCTAACAGCACCCTCTGTATCATCAGCGTTACCTCCTACCACCACTATATATCAACAACAGCCACCACAAAAGCCACGTATAATCGAACGACCACCAATAAATCCCAACCTTAAAATATCAATAATACGAACAACCAATGATTCAGTAAGTTGTTTAGATCCAAATAGACCTGGTAAGATTAAAATGATTTTCATGGATCAGTTAAAAGCTGATAATATTGATAAGAGTAAGGATGGGGAAGGGAGCAAGTGTGGGGAAGGGATTGCATTTCCAGGAGGGTCACATCCACAATCACAAAATTCACCACGCAAAGAGAATATGATTGATGGATTAGCACGCCTACACTCCCTCCATTCTTCCACACTCCCTTCTACCACTACCCAGAACAACACAACAACATCAAAGAATAAAAAAGAAATACCCGTACCAACAATAACCACATCATCAACATACAATGCAGAAATACCACCAACTTATAATATACCAACATCGTACATTCGTTATATATCACCATCCTACAATGAAATACAACATGAGGATGTTGAGTATAATGTAAATAGTGTAGATGAATTATGGTTATTTGAGAATTTAGACTTTGGTCCTAATGCTATGGCTAGGATTGTTATGCCTAATGAGAGTGGTAGTTGTGGTGAGAATGGTGTGAATAATGATGGGTAAGTGTTCAATTTCTTTTGTCTTGAGGAAAGGTGTATTGTGTGATTGTTTATGAGGAAAGGTGTTGTATGTTGTGTGATATTCTTTGCAGGGGGGTGTTTTCGTATTGTGTTGGGGCGGGTATATGAGTTTTTATAAACTCTGCTCACTAAACTTTCTTTTCTTCACTCTTCTCTCTCTATCTATCCACTGCACGCTTATACACAACAGGTCGATTGTTAATACGAGTAGTTTAGCTGCCGCTGATACTGTAGCTACTCTCATGGGTGAAACTACTACTACCAAGGCATCAGTTCCAATCAAGAAGGAGAAAAAGACGAAGAAGAAGACGACAAAGAAGAAGAAACGTGGACCAGGAAGGCCAAGGAAGATCATTCAAAAGGATGATAACGAGGAAGGAGCAACAACTAGTCAAAGTGGTGATGATCCAATGGATATTGAAACTACCGATAGTGATATTTCTATAACAATGGCACCGCCTCCTCCTCCTCCTCCTTCATCATCAGCAGCTGCCGTCGCAGAAGCAGCTCCTCATACATCGTCAACCAACAATAATCAAACCTCAACATCAGCAAAAACTAAAACAAACCAAGTACTAACATTGCAACAAGTCCTCCTCTCAAATCCAAAGTATCTCCATTCACGCTACTCAACACGTCAATTACTAACCAAATATAATCCAAAATTACCCCTTCCGATATTTGAACAAATGTTGGATATATTTGAAAAGATAACAGGGTTAGGTTTTCCTATATTACTTGAAGATGCCAAGGTTGAAGTTGTGTCGAGGATACCGCAATTGGTACACATCTTTGGTCCGTTGTATGATAGGGAACGAAAGATGATTGAGGAGGATGATGAAGTTTATTTAAAACGTTGGATTGATATTGATAATGATGGTGCACCTGATGTGAAGCAAACGAATGATGGAAGTTCGCCAACTAAGAAGCAAGGTGATAGTAATGAGACATCATCAACAACACAACCACCATTAAAGCAGCAATATCCAACAATAGCACCACCAATAACATTATCTCAAGTAATAACACAATTATACAGTTATTGGATACACAAACGTGACATCATCCTCAAGAAACCACTATTACGTCGATATCAAACACCAACCTCAGCCTCCGATCCTGATCCAAAAAAAGTCTTCCGACAACGTGATAAAGAATCAAAGCGACGATTACGCAAAAAGAAACAAAATGATATAGAAGCATATACTAAAATGAAAATGTTAAAACATGACTTTGAACAAGTGAGAGTATTGTGTGATTTGATTATCCAACGTGAGCAAGTGAATGGATTGAATGTTGAGTTGACGAATGAATACTTTGAAGAGCGTATGTTTGAATTGTTGGATACGTCTGGTGGTGAACCACGACGGAAAAGTCAGCGAATTGGTAGTAGTCAGTATTTGCCTCGTGGTCAACAGCAGAGAGGTAGTCAACAACAACGAGTGCTCACCAAGGACATGATTGAGAGTGTATTAAACAATATACCCAAGTACTTTGACG
>Ga0214480_100381_pt1 | contig 22658 bp, 19 predicted proteins | sample M1_20Mar14CPVII9_3_FD_165042 | JGI IMG/M metagenome (GOLD analysis project Ga0214480, IMG submission 165042) | Marine eukaryotic communities from Monterey Bay, California, United States - M1_20Mar14CPVII9sort6BwellE17 | ecosystem: Environmental > Aquatic > Marine > Unclassified | place: USA... | reverse complement strand
TTGAGGAGGCTAATGGAAGATAAGGAGACAACAGATCTTGGACTGGGAGAGTCTTGTATCAGCTTGTTATCGTCGTGTTCTTTGAATTCATCAAATCAAAGAGAGAGTATCGATATTATGGACTTTGGTGTTCAAAACGATCGGTATAGTGGCTCATCAGCAAGTCCATCGATGGCAAGCTCCGCATTATCTTTAGCACCAAGTGCTACTGACGGCTTCGTGGGGTGGAGTAGAAGTGATTCAGCAAAGAAACATTCGCATAAACTTGAATCCTAAACCCAAAGCCGATCAAACAGTTTCATCAGTATCACCAAAAGCCCAACGAAAGAGATGTGAATCAAGTAGTTCTAGTGTCATCTCTGTGGACTCGTCAGGTTTTGTTAATTGGGTAAATAAGGGCCAGGGCGAAAATAGTAGTGTTCGTACACTGTCGGCTAGTATCACCAGCTTTTCAAGTACCAAGAAGAAAGAAAGTAATGAGAATAGTAGTACCAATAATGCATCCTCTTCATCATCCAAAGGGTTATTGAGGAAGTTGTCTACTGGGCTGACCAGAGGTACAGCCAAACACTCAACATGGAAAACAAATAATGAAGAACATCAAGCTTATCATCGTTCCAGTAGCATACTGTTTGATGAGACTGCAACCATTGAAGATAAGCAAAAGGAATTCATGGCAAGTGTTGCTCAACCTGCGAAATCATCGGGCTCCAGACGGCTGTTGAATAGACTGTCTCGTAGTTTAGGTTCTAGCTTGAGGAAGAGTAGCACCAGTTCTCAAGCTTTAAGGCACTCTCTACCAAATACAGACAGCTTGTCTGACGACGATGATGAGTATTCCCGGTCAGCCATACCAAGGTTTAATAATGATGATGTAGATATTGGAGAGTTCCATAGGGAGTTGTATGCAATAACCAAGAAGAATCCAAGACTTCTTGATGTTTTGTTTGATTAGGATTAGGTTTATTTGGTTAGGATAGAGAGAATACAGAGTGTAATAGTTCAATTTAGGTTCATTCTACATACTGCTTCCTTTCTTAATTATGTACCTCCTCTATCACAATCCACTCTCAATCGCTATCCGGGCCCAATAAAGTACTAACTCTCTTCAGAAAAGGATTCTTCTTCCCACCACCCTCATCACTCTCCTTCTTCGCGGCAGCAATTAAATCCTTCCTCAATTCACCAATATCAACATGTTCATCTTCCTTATTAAACCGTGGCATGGCAAATGATTCATTATCTTCTACATCTGATAACTCCTCTGATGCTCGTCTACTACCGTTAGTATCCCATGAGCTACGTTTTGTGGCAGTGGATAAAGTACTTGATAATCGTTTCATTTGTTTGGTTAATACATTCTCTGTTAATGAGGTACTACTGCTTGATTTGGATAATTTGCCACCGTGTTCATTATCCTCTATTGGGGTAATTGTATCATTCTGTTCATCAGTGATGGTATCCTCTTCCTCTTTACTTTCAGCACCACCGGCAATATCCTCTTGACTATCAGCTGAATTCCAATTTAAGAAACCTTAGGGAATCAGAAGTTAATTCCACGCAATGGTCACAAGCATATCCAAGTAGAAGAGAGGTAGGGGGGTTAGTTTTTGCTTTGGAATACTGCTAAAACACGATTACACATTCATCATTAGCTTCTACTTACCCTGACTATCAACTAAGTTTGATAAACTACTCTCATTCCCCTTACTACCATTCCATCCCATGAAATTATCGGAATCAACTAGGTAACTCATATTATTACTAGCATTACTTGATGGTGATGTAACACCCGATGCCGCATTTGATGGATCACTTAGATTAAAACTAGCATTGACCAAATCTTCCGAAACACCAAAGTCCATGATATTAATAGACTCGTGATTTTGCATATTGGACGGACATGAGGATGAGTTACGTGTTGTTTGGGAACTAAAGATACTATCAAACTTTAAGGATTGTACGAGTGATTTGTTCATACGGCCGGATTTACCGTGGAGGTGTCTATTTGGTCGACGTGCTCGTGGTCTATAACTGTTATTAGTGGTTGTATCTTCGGTACTTTGTGATGAGGTATCATTATTGGATTGCTGCTCAACGAACTGCTCATGACTTTTACCCAAATCTTGAGAATTACTATTATCATTATCATTTGTTTGTGTAGGCTCATCTTCTAATACATTTTGTAGGCTAGTTGTGAAGGAGCCTCGCATTCCTGAATTATTTTGTGTTAATCGTCTTCGTGGTGCTCTCCGTTCCTTGTTTGGTGGAGATGAATCCTTCTTGTCTATATAGATGATATATGATAGAGATAGATGAGAAATTAAAACCGAGCATATGATGTGCTATATTGTTCTCTATAGCCTACCATACCAAATCCAACGACAACCTGTTTATGCATATTATATACCCAACTAATACAACCAGATATCCATAGCAACACGCTGCTACCATAGATATAAACTCATCACAAAAGACATATACGATAGGCAAGGCAACTATTTTTGCATTGAAAAAAGTTACTCGCCTTTCTCTTCCTCTTTCATCCTACTTGAACCGCCGCCGCTGCTGTCAACTTTTGAAGCATCTATATCTCCATAAGGGGGCATATTAGCAATATCATACACGGTATGTCCTTATAATTTATGGTAGAGGAGCTGACATTTTAAGGAAGTTGACATTTTAAGGAATTTTTCCAATTCCGTCCCATTTTCGGCTTGAGAAAGGAGTTTTCTCTTCATGAAAACTAACTTTTGATGTAATGAATGTGCCGTATCACCCTCTATTCAATGCTAAGAGTAGACTACAATGCAATACAAGTGCCCCCATTTGTTTTACATACATTTAAACCTATTTAACTTGTTTACAACGCACAATCACAATAACAATCTGTAACAACCAATGTCAATTATCCAAGCACAAACAAATCTAAACTGGCACGGCATTAGTAGATACTTGCTTATGTCGTCACTCCACCATCATTAGACGGATCACGTTCCAAACCAAGAGCTCCACGAAGCAATGAACGAGCATTAACAGCTGCACCTCGTTGGGAACGACGACTTGGTGCGTTGGATTGGACTGCATTTGCATTACCATCGGGAGAAGCGAGTGGGGGGATAGGTGGTTCATCTTCAGTAATATTCTCCCCCTCATCATCATCTTCTTCATCGTCAACTGGTACCATCAAGTCATCGTCATCTTCTTCGGCACCAGCAACCTCATTATTGACCGCAACATTGTTTGTTCCAACTCCCAACATTGCAAGATATTCTTCATACTTCTCAATACTGCGCTGCATCTCTGCCTCTAAAGCCTTTACATAATCATTCTTACGAAACTTTGATGATCCTTTTCCAGACATTGTTTTATTGTATACTTTGAAGAGAAGAGCCTCGATCTCACTCTGATACAATGATCCAACATTACGGCCTTTGTCCTCAAGCTTTTGTGCAGCTGCTGGAGCCTTCTCGTTATGTTGCCGTAAGACTTCCTTTGCCTTCTCTTCACTCTCTGCATCTTTCATACTATTAATCTCAGATATTGCAGCTGCTAAAGTCAATGAGTCCTTCATCCTCTTCCTGTTTTCTTCACTATTCACAACACCAGAGTGCCCAATAATAGTACCAATGTTATTAAGTTTCCTCTTTGCACACTTACGCTTTGCTCTCACTCCAATACTATCTTTCATAACCGCTCCCATCCTTAGGTCACTTGCTGTTGGCTGTATACACTCAAGTGAATCTTCATGTAGCTCCACATTCAAGCCATCGGTAGGCTGCACCCTTACAACAGTCCCATCACGTGCCGCCGCTGCTTCATTGCGATTACGAAAGTTGATCATATGATTTAACAATTCCGTCCCAGAAAGTTTTGGTTTCCCATCCTCATCCTTGGGGTGCAATTGGAACATGTCAAGTCCCATATCAAGACTAGCCACGCCATCTCTAGCCTCTGCCACAGCTTGGATATCATTGGACACATCTTCCTCGGACACAAGAGTTTGTTCAAATGCTAATGACTCGGGATGTTCTTGTGCAATGATAACACAAACACGGAGATCGTTCATTTGACCATAGGCGATGGTACATTCTTTGTGAAGCTGCTGAAGAGTGGCGGCGGTGTACTACGATCTTCACCAACTGCCCAATTACGACGTGTCTTTTTATGTTGAACTTTTGGTTGTTCTTTTTTTGATGCAGTGTTATTATTATCTTCTTCCGATACATCATTGTTGTTATTGTTATTAATTTCAATACTTATTTCAATACCTGCCGCAGTAGTTGTAGTAGTAGATGATGTATTTATTGTAGTTGCAATTGTTGGAGGAGATTTAGTTGATTTAGTTGCCATATCATTTGTTGCAATTGTTTTATTTTGTTTAGACTTTTTTGATGGCCGGCCTCTTTTCTTCTTAGGTTTAAAATATTGTGCAATACCACCTATACCTGCAAACTTCTCTGCAGCTTTAGGTTTGAATATCTTCTTTGTATTGCCCATATTGCATATCACATACACCAACTTTTGTAGCACCAACTTTAATATGAACTTTTGTGATGCACCGTCTCTGAAAATTGGGAATTGAAAGTTGAAAGTTGGGAATTTTAGCATACCAAAATATGTCTTAGAATCAGAAGATCATGAGCTATTGATTGCGCTACTTTTTAGCTTTAAAATGGTGCATAAAACGTACCAAAAGACCGTCTTAAAGGCAAGATACCAACAGGATACCGCAAATTCCTTAAAATGAACATGTCAAATAGAGCACTCGAAATATTTTGAGATTTCAAATGCCCATATCTCAAAAAGTATATCGATTTGAGATTTCAGATTATTTTTCCCTGAATCAGCTCAATGAGATCTTTCATTTGGCACCCTCAGATAGTTACTCCGCCATAAATGGTTATCCTTAGAACCGAATTGCTATAACTCATTCCTTAAAATGTCAGCTCCTCTATGTAATAGTTTGCCATTTATTATTTACCTTCATTTTTGATCAAAATGTTTGTGTCGCATGTCACAATAAGGTATGCAAATTACTTTTATGAAACTTATTTAAATTACCCTGTTGGTAATATAAAACTAAACTTATATATTATCTGAATTCAGTAACGCTATAGGATGTGAGGATAAACCCTATTTGGCGATCCAACCTTAATTTTTACATTGCCCGGCGTCAGGCCCGGCGTCCGGCAAAGGAAAAAGTTAGTAACATTGACAAAGTAGTGCCATCACCGACCGCCTCAATAGTGTGTTGGTGGACAACAGCAGCAACAATGAGTTAGCCAATCTTTATCGTCTTTATCGTCTATCGTCAAGTTATACTCCGGAGGCAGGAAAGATACGATTTCTGAAAGATTCTGTGCATGAAAAATGAGAAGCGAACGCTGTCCTCATATCTTGTGTCCATCTTCTTGTTCATATCATAAACAGAAGGTAAGATGGTCTATAAGTAATGATTATTCGTTGTTGCATGTATATATCTGATGCTAATACTCATGCTGCTCAATTCTAATTGTTCCGTTCTTTATGGGTATAAAAGAGGACACGCAATACAAAGGAGATAAAAAAAATGACGGATGACATGAATGGATCATCAAATGATACTGATATGATTGGTATTATCGGAGGTACTGGTCTCGGTGATACATTAGCAAGTCGTATGAAAGATTCAAAACTTGTAGATGTGGATACGCCTTTCGGCAAGCCGGCGGATAAGATACTTGTTGGAACTTTAGGCAACAATCGACGAGTTGCATTTCTAAATCGACACGGTCCCGGCCATAAATATCCACCAAGTCGAGTACCATATGCAGCAAATATTTATGCCATGAAGAAGCTAGGTGTGCATACTATTATTGCAATGGGTGCAGTTGGGTCATTGGTAAGAGAGTAGAAATCTTAGAAGGATGTATTATCAATATCAATATATCTTTTGCTCGTATCATATGTCAAATATCTCTCATCATTACATTCACATCTCTACCAATAGAATCAAGATATTGCACCTGGAGATCTAGTAGTGGTGGATCAGTTCATTGACAAGACATTCAAAAGAACAAACACATTCTTTGCTGAATATGGAGCTGTACATGTTGAAATGGCCAATCCAGTATGTAATCGATTGAGAGAGAAAATTATTCATACCGGAAGAGATATCAATAGTGGACATAAGGTTCATTCAAAAGGAACATATGTATGTATGGAAGGACCATCCTTTTCTACTCGTGCCGAATCTTTGATGCATAAGAGTTGGGGAGGCGATCTTATTGGAATGACGGCCATGCCAGAAGCTCGACTTTGTAGAGAAGCTCAAATGTGTTACTCATTAATAGCATTGGTTAGTGATTATGATTGTTGGATGCCACATACGCCTGGAACTGATAAGAAGGTTCTCTTAAAAGAGATTATTGCTAATATGAATATAGCATGCAACAACTGTGTATCACTCATCGAGTCCGTGTTAAGCAGTGATCATGTATTGAATGACCACAATTGCATACACTGTAGGAAGAGTCTTGAGTTGGCCGTATGGACAGACAAGGATGTTATATCAAAGGAACAAGAGGAGAAGATGAAGGTGTTATTTGAGTAAATATATGATAGTATGATAGTTAGTTGAATCCTAATAATCTATTGTCCTAGTTTCCTACTGTATATTTAATCTACCTATTGCAACACCTCACTAACTCAAGAGATAAGCTGGGGTTAGAAGATGACATTCTTCAGCTTCCACTTCTTGCCTTCGTCATTAGTCACAATATCTCTTCGAAGTTCTGAAATGTCAACACAAGTTTCACTATCTCTCTTATTAAGTCGAGATCGTAAGTTTTGAGTTCTATTTGATGTGTCATCCCCACCAGAGCTACTTCGTCTGGTAAAGACTGAGCTAAAGAGGGAGTTGGTCGGTCGACGATTTGGTCCATCTTGTCCGGTGGAATGCCTCAATCCAGTACCAACATCATCACTACCATTACTATTCCTCTTTTGTACTAACGAATTCCGGAGTTGGTTGCCAGTAGTGCCGCCGTTGGTTAAGCTCGCAGTTAGATTTGTTGATACCCTTCTAATTCTTCTGGCTAAACCATTTCCCGAAGTAGACTTCTTGAGTGGCACCCCAGCGTCACCTGCATCCTTCTTTACTTCCTCCTCCTTCTTCTTATCACTTGAAAAAGTATCTATACTGTTCGATAATGCATCAACAGAGTTATCACCGCCTCGACCGCTAGACCAATTTAAGAACCCATCCTCATCAACCTTACTAGAAAGATTTGAGCTACGGGTTATGTTTGAGCTTACTGAGTCTAATCGAGATGATCCCATTGTGAGATTGGAGATTACTGAATCCTGTTTCGACTCTAATCCTCTCTTTGGAATAGACCTTTTCTTCCTCCAACCTCGCCTTTTCTTCTTAGATGACACACTGTTTCTCATTGAAGATTTCTTCCACCCAATAAACCCATCCGGTCCAGACAATATAGATGTTCCTTTGCTACTTGAATCTATTGATCTTTGGGATGGATTTTTGGTATCACTGGGGGTATCATTATCATCCTCGTCGATATAACTTGACGTTGGTCTTATTGTTTGAGATACCCCAAAATCCATAATATTGACAGAGGAGCTGAAGGAGGAGCTCCCCATCATACTACTAGAGCTAGTACCAAGTGATGCTGATGAAATACTTGAACTGTCACTTAAATGAATCGCCGATATGTTCACACTACTGCCGCCAGCCTCTTTGTCTTCTAATACATTCTCGAGGGAGTTCTTCTTTTGAGCAGAACCCCTTCTGCTTTTACTTTTTCTACCGGCTAGACTTCGTCTTTTGGGAACAACCTTAATACTATCCATACTATTTGCAAAGTAATTATCCGATGTGTCACTTTCACTCATATTAGACTCCTTATCTTCGAGTACATTTGGAAGACTTGGCTTTGATTGTGATAAACGACGAACTAGAATCCTACCGCAGGTCAAGATTACAGTAACTTACCAGAGTAATAAAATTGCTTGCGGTATTACTGATATCAACGGTGCACGGCAAGTTTGTGCTGCTTTGAGGGCAGTATATCCTGCAGGAGCTAATAATGTTGGAACAGTAGTTGATGAAAACACAATGAATAATGCAAGGTCTGCCTTTCACACCAGCGTTCGGCAACTAGCAAGAAACTGGGGACCAGCAGATGATGTTGACGTATTGGCAGATGGCTTCCTCATCAATTCCGACAATGCGCCGAGAGACTATCGTAAGTTCAACAGTATGTTGGCTTTAAAATTTGGTTTGTTGGCTGTTGTAGCTGCTGTACTCTATGGCAAGTACACCCAGAATCAGAGCACTACTATGATGGGTGGGACGGGAGGACACCATTATCATCAGTTGGGAATGACAAATGGATTGGCAAAGTGGTAAATGTGCACTATTTTTGATATTTTGGTACTATCGGCGGCGATGGGTAAATCCATTTCATATGCACCGTCTTCGAGGCGGTCAAATCCTATCCTTCGGGAGAGGTAAATTACTAGAAAGCTATTATATACAACTGTTTACTTTAGTATATACACATATATTCATTTCGATTGTATAAGGAATGATATACATACAGCGGCCGCCGTATATATTGATATTATGCTATCTAAATAGGGAGTACTCAAGTGGTATCCTTTAGCAAAAAGATGTTGAGTGAACAGTGAACGGTGAATGATAAGGACTTGCCTCCCTTGCTTTAAGATGCTTTGGTGTACATAATACATTCCTTGTTATAAGATATATTAATAAGTACTTGTTTGGGGCTAGAATATAACATTCTTAAGCTTCCTGTTGTTCACATTGTTACCCTCTTCTGCAGCCTCGCACAACTCTCTCCTCAACTCTCCTATATCAATACAAGCTTCACTATCTTCCCGTTTCACTCTTGGTCGAATGTTTTGAGTATAGTATTCATCATCTTCTGATGAGTTATCATCTCCTGCATTGCTTTTTCTTCTACTAAATACCGAGTTGAACAGAGATGATCGACGATTTGGTCTGTCATTATTGCCCGTTGATCTTCGTATTGTCATGTCGGGTATATCCGAGCTCCGTCGTGGTATCGTGCCAGTTGAGTTCCGTAGTGGTCGGCTAGTATTGTCATTGTTGATTTCCCATGACGATCTCTTGATACTTGCAGTAAGATTGCTTGATAGACGTTTGAATTGCTTGACTAGATTTCCGGCTTCTTTCAAATCTGATACGGCATCGGCAGTCTCCTCCTTCCTTTCTTCTTTTGTCATACTCGGAGAGGAGGTATCAAAGCTACCCAAATCACGTTTACTCTCCCACTTGAGGAAACCTTCCGAGTCTACCAAATCGGATAGATTTGAGAGGTTTGATACCTCTCGTAAAAGACCTCTCTTTGGAATTGGTCCCTTACTCTGCTTTGAGAGTGTCTTCCTTCCTCTCGTTGGAGTTAACTTCTTTGCTGAGTCTCTACTTTGTCCCCAACCAATGAAACCATCACTATCTGATAATAATGACCTTGCCGAGTTTGTTTTATTACTTGATAATAAAGACCGAGATGAGTTGGTTCGATTTCCCGATAATGTACTAACAATCGATATCTGAGATGGAGTACTCGTTGTCGTTCCATCATCGTTGATATCCGCCGCCGAAGTTGAAGTAGTTGTTTCAGAAGAGTCAACACAAAACCGACTATGACTAACTCCGAAGTCCATAATATTAATAGAAGCATCAATTCCAGAAGTATGCATGGTTGATGCTGATGATAAGCTCGATGTGGAATTATACAAATGTATAGATTCCAATAAGTTAGAACGGAATGAGGTATCATACGAGCTTGAGGCCGCAATGAATTGTAATATACTACCAGTGGGAGGATGTGATCGTGACGATGAGACGGTGTCGTCTACTCCTCCAGATAGGATTAAGTTTTCCATTTCATTAATACGTGCTTGTAACATATCCTCTTGGGATTGTAAAGTTTGTACTAATTCATTTGATGTTAGACTTGTTGACGAGTCAAGATTGTCATCTGGCCTTGTTTCTGGTATACCTCTAAATGAAGCACCCTTAAGGGAGGAAGACCTAGGAATGTATCTCATCGGCAGCTTATTGTCTCCTTTTCTGAAACGGAATGATCCACCACGGCCAGAGTTTGATCGGGATATTCCCCTCTTTGGGAGACTGTCCATATTATTAACAAGTTGTTCATGTGTCTTGGCTAGTAGATTGGGTGGAGAGTTGTCATCGTTTTCATCTTCATCGAGGGGGGCATTCTCCAATACATTCTTAAGGCTCCCTCTGAAACTTCCCCCCTTGGCTGAGTTGTTCCTTGGCAGTCTCCTTGCTGGTAGACGACGTTTCTCTTCTATAAAAGGTAAATAATGCAAATGAATGAGACGTCATAATGTAGATATAGACGAATAAGACACATCATATGCACATACATCAAAAAGAGACACATGATATGCACACTTTTCTAAAACTCACCCGATTGCTTATTAGTGACAGTAACTACCTTCTTCTGTTCTACCTCTCCTTCCTTAACCGCCACTGGTTCCTCTTTTCTCGTCATTTTCTTATTCTTATCATTATCCAATCTATCCATTTCAAACCACTGTTTATCATAACTTACTACTCCATCATGTTTATCAAATGAAATATTAGATATGGCGGAGTCATTAAATGTCGATGCAGATATTGTCAATGGCGAAGCAGGTGTTAATGTACTAATGAGTGAATTGTTATCGGTATGATTTATTGATATACCTGTATCACTGGAAGTTGTTGTTGCTGCGTCGCTACTTTCTAAATCTAAACTATTAAGACGTCCTCTTCTTGTATTATCATAACTTGTTAATCCTGTTAGTGCTAATGAGTTATCTTGCTGATCATTACTTGATGTAGCTGAGGCGACAGTAGTAGTAGCGGCAATATTAGATATATGTACGGTACAATCACTTATTTGTCGTCTATATTTGTTGCTCGTATCAGTTTGTTGTTGCAAGTGGTTGATAGCTTCAGTTGCATCGACCTCTTGTGTTGACGATGTTTTATTGTGAAGTAATTGCAATTCATGCTCTTCTTTTTGCAAAGCAGCATGCTCTTCTGATAGTGAATTTAGTATGTTTTTATTCATATCCTCCATTTTAAATTGCAATGTGTTCGTTCTATTGTCAGTTGATACATCCATCATAGTTGCACATGTCTCTTACAATGCAAATTAATATAGAAATAGAGGTAAATTTATTGCAATGACATCCTTTTGTCTATAAATATCATTTATATTTCGTCAATTAATAATGAAATAGTTGGCCGCTGATATACTCAGATATGCTTAACCTTTAGTAATGCAGGTGTGTGTTGTCTCTAGAGAGAGCCGTCGTGCTATGCAATATACCATCTTGGGCTCAAAATAAAATGTCGCAGTATGAATCAAGGGTGTTATTTGGAACCGCCACGAGTAAAATCAGAAACTTTGGAAGAGCGAGCTCCCCAGAGCACATTATGCTAATTCATCTCTTTACTTTTACAATTTACATATGCCAAACTGCTTCATACTCATACATTAAATTATTTGTCTTAGTCGGTACTGCCCCTAAGTACACGGCGGCTAGTTTTGAAATCAGCTTCTTCTTCTTCCATGAATCCAACTAACGTTCCGCAGTAGATATCTTTTGCATGCAGTCCATGATCACGGTCAACACTTTTAACTCCCTCTCCACTGCGGTTGGTACCTCTAAAGACACTTCTCTTGTTATTACTGAGCTTTTCTATCTCTCCGGCATCAAATAGACACATACATTGCGACTTCTTGCAATCAAAGTCGAATCCTCGAAAGACACCGTCATTAATCAGCTCAATTGGGCTTTCCTTGACACACTCTACAGCACAATCTTCAAAGCTACGAATGTTTGTGAATCTACCCCACTGGTATACTTCTCCCCGGCTATCAATGCACTGTTCATGGCCCTTATTTAATAGACGGAAGGCGAACCTTGAGCCATTACCGTTGTTGGAGCCAGATCTAGTTATACTGTTGGGCGACGGGTCCCCTACACATTTGGAATTAGGTGGAGATGGTGTGGGTGGCTTGTCAATCAAGCCATCTACGGTGCTCTGGCAGTAACCTTTCAAGTCGTCGAGATCAAAACTGGTAACAGGATTATCAGGGCACCAATCATCGATTATATCCAGTAGAGTATTGGGGTTTCGGCAGGTCTTAATGGCGACATCTCGGCACCTTTCTTCTGCAGTAGCGTAGCTTGCAGTAGAAAAGTCTGGTTTGCACCAGTTTTCGAGGATGACTAACTCGGCGGCGTTTTCGCCTGTTTCAACACAAACATTTGCATTTGCAGTAGTAGAGAGTAATATCAAGATGGATGATTTCAGTAGAAGATTCATTATTCAAACGTTGTTGATTTTACGTATTTTGTATGTCAATGAAGTGTTAGTATTAGTCAGATGTGTTTGATGGTTTTGATATGTATTTGTATTAAATTTGTATTTGTATACGAGATTATATTGATTTGCAATAGTATGTAGTTAAGTTGGTGTTTGATTACTTATGTGTTCCTATGAGTATATTGTTTTTGTGCCTTTCATAATTTACAGAAGATAGGCCCTAAATCGAGTAACATCTTGTGGCCTATCTTGTTCATGGACATCGTTGATTGTCTTGCTATTCTGTTCTTGCTTGTAGTTTGTAGTGCCGTTTATATGTTCGTTGAGTTTATTGCCTGTAAAGCAGTGTAAAGTAAAGAATTGCAATCATTATTAATAAATTTTTATTCTCACTTTTACATCCTTGGATTGTATAGTATGTTCGTTCATCTCAGTTGACACATCCGTCCACACATCACATATTGCAAATCATATAAATAAAGTGCCACTAATTATTGATTACTATTGCAATGAATCTTTTGTTGTTGTATGGGTATAACTGGTGTCGTCAATTTACTGAACTGTAGTTGATAAACAACCCAGATATACTCCTTTGCCAAAGAGGAGGCAGCCGCCACCTCTTCCATATCATCCATATAGAGAATAGAGAAATGAAAGCAACCCGTCATTGCCATCTCCAAATTACTTTAGCGTTTTATCGCCATATCTTCTACTTCATTCCTCCTCCCCCTCCTCCTCATTGCATATGCAAGTTGGCGACAGCATAACATGACGATGGCATATATAATAGGACGGCGGCGGTGGATAGGTTTACTGCTCAATATGCTGCTAGTTATAATATGTATTGTGCCCAGAGCAAACTCGTTTGCAACGCCAACCGCATCTTCAACATCTCATTATCAAGTTGATATCCTTCCTCACAATAAATACATTGGTAGAATAAAACAACCTAATAGTTATACAAGAAGAAAACAAACATTTCAATTATATGATACAACAATAATACCAGCTGCAAAGTCTGTCATTGAACAGGCGGCGGCTGCATCACAGGGCGTAGTACTTGCCGACTATCAATCTGATGCTGCAGCTTTATTTAACAATATGAAGCTGCCAGCGGCGGTAGTAACAGCTGGTATGATATCATTAGGATTTGCAACACGTTTTCCAGAATTACCAAAAGACACCATGGACAAAGTATATCCCACAAATGTACGACAACGTGTAGCCAAATTGGACAGATTACATATAGTACTAAGCTTAATTAGTATCACGTCTGAATTATTAGTAGTACTTTGGGCAGCCGTGGAAGTGAATCAATTGACCGAACGAGAGTTTCTACCGGCATATGGTGTTTGGGATTTAATCCATCGTGATTGTGACTTGGCATGGAGTGCAGTGAATACATATTATATACTGGGTATAATTGGTTTTACAATTATGTTATGGCTACGAGCATATGTGATGTTAATTATTGCAAATGCATCCAAAAACCTAATGAGAGCAGCATCGACTGGAACTGGTGCGGCATTATGTTTAATGGTATCAATTGTTAATAGAGGTGTGGAGAGTGGTGGTGGTAACAGTATAGATAGATATGGTGAATCAATTTTGGATTTAATGACCCATTATGTTTCATTGTTAATGGCCGCGGCTATGAATATGGAAAGCCCAGGCCCGCTTCAATTGACGGCAATTGTACTGGAAATCCTATCATTGACCTTCTTTGTGGCGGTATTGATGACTGAGACCGAAGCAAGTTATGAAGAACAAACAGACGAAGATTCATGCTCAATTGATTTATACGAAAAGATGAATGATGAAGAACAAGCTGCCAATATATCATCTAAAGAACGGGAAATATATAATAAATGTGTTGATTTGGCAGAGGAAGAGGAAGAAACAAGAAGAAAAGAACGAGAGCTAGAAGATGAGGAGGAGAAGAGACGGAGAGAGGAAGGCGACTCATCTTCTTCAGGAAAGTCCGCGTTAGTATTGTTTTGTCATATGAATTTGTGTGTTCAATATGAAGTATCAGTGGCTTGGCCACTTCATTTGAACTTTATTTGTCATTATTTGATTGCCTTTGCCCCACGTGTACTAACAGAAGGTATGATCATCTCTCTTCATCTACATAACTATGAAACGTTTATCTTCCAGGTGGTGGTATGGAGTAACGAAGTACATATTAATCTACTACTAGCTAGATACTGCCTTAATACAGATAGAACATAAGTGACTTTAATTGACTTATTATCCCTGTACAAATCCAGCTCTTTCTATTTACATCTATGTCATTTTCTTCCCCCTCGATTCACACTCCTCACACTCACACTAAAACAAATAATCTTATGCCCTACTCAAGCTCTTTGCCCTGCTTATGCCATTCCTAAACATCTCTGATATATCCCCACGTGGTACTCTCTTCTTTGGACCTTATCTCTTCTTTGTAAGGGAGGTTCAATGCAATAGACATTCCATTGCATGCTTGAGTAAGTTTTTGCCTCTCCAACTCGACAGTCTATGTAAACATAAACAAAAGAATGATCACATGAGAGACTCAAGTCGAAAATAGACGGCAGATATGAACATATGATGTGATCACTTACCATTAAAGCTTCTTCCAAACCAGCTAAGGCACGCCTAGAACGTTCCAAGTCGCTCTCCAATTCAACTATTCTCTTTGCAAGTACTTCACTTGCTATTTCTTCCTTGGAGATTTTCTCGAGTTTAGGCAATGCTTCCTTCTTCCACTTTGCCAACTCGTTCTTCTCGGCTAGGACTTGATTGTTCTTCAGTATCAAATCAGATATCACTTCATGCTTAGATGCTGCATCCATCTGTAGTAGCTCCTTTTCCTTTGTCAATGCCTGGAGTTGTGAGATGATAAGGGGGGTTGGTGAGTTGACGATGATATTGACTAAGCAGCACATATCAAAATAGTGGAAACTAACCTGCAGTTGCTTCTCAAAGCCTACCACTGCCTCAGTACCTGCTAGAGCTAGTTTCTCTTCAATATCGGCCTCGTTGCTATGAATAGAAGGAGACAAAGGTTAGTGATATGTAGTTGTGCATAAGATGTGCACAAAATCCTGAATGGTATCCTTTTTATTATGTGCACAAGATGTGTTTTGTCCTCTTACCTGGTGTTATCAACCAACTTCTTCTCAAGACACTCAATTGACTGTTTCTGTTCCTCACATTTCTTGTGAATGGATGCTATCTCGGCCTCCTTCTCAACAATCGCGGCTTGCTTCTCGTCACACAAAGTGGTCAGGGTTGATATCTTATCATCCATGTCCGTAATCTCTGTATCCTTCTTCTTGGCCATCTTCACCGCCTTCCTCATAGTCTCCTTAAGCTCGGAGATCTCTTCTACCATGGGCTCGGTCAACATCTTGGATGCATCTAGTTCTGCTTGAATCTTCCGTACGCTTTTGGTTAACATTTCAACCTCGTCTCTCAAATTGGATATCTCCTTGTCCTTTGCCGCAATAGTGGAGCTAGACGATGCTCGTTCTTCAAGCTTTTGATCTCTCTCGATCTTTAGACGTTTCTTATTCAATTCAAGTCTATCATTCAAGTCAAGAATTGCTTGAGATTTCTCATCTGCGGATCCACTTATCACCTTGATCTGCTCTTGTAGTTCAACAAGGCGAGCCTCAGCCTCCTTGTTCTCGGTATGACTTGCATCGAGACACAGGGTAAGCGAATCAACCTCCGATTTCAGTTTATTTGCATTAGAGGTTGCTTCTTGGAGGCCCTTCTTGACCTGGCAAAGTTCTTCCTCCTCCTTCTCATTCAGGGCTTTCTCCAACTGGGCATTCTCCTCTTTAACTTGGTCTCGCTCTTCAATGATGGTCTTGTTGAACGATGCCTTGGCCTCATGTAACTCTTGTTCAAGACGTTCTACACTTGATGAAAGAGTGATAACCTCTTCCGTCTTCAACGACATCTTAGACTCCATGGCCTTGATTTCCTTTTCATGTTCACGGCGAGTGGTGGACTCCTTCAAACCGTGGCCTGCTGCCAATTGTTGTTTCAAGTCCTTGATTGTCTCCTCCAACGTCTTGGTGATCATATCCTTCTCGGCCTTGGCTTGTTCTAAAGGTTAGAGTGGGGAAGTATTGGGGGTAGCAGTGTTAGTCGCAGTCACACATCATATCATACAGAGTGGGGGTATTCCATTTATCTGTACTTACCTAACTCATCTTTCAATTTGATACACTTAGCATAGGCTAATTGCGATTCTAAATCAATCTCAACCTCAACATCCCCTTCTTCAGTCACTACGCCTTGTATCAGCCCAATAGCATCCAGCTTCTTCATAAGATCATCCCTCTGACCAGCAACTTGAGCCAAGTCTTCCTCTAACTTACTGACCTTAGCATTAGCCTCTTCGGCTATGGAGGAATATGACCGCTGTAGAGTAAAGACTTGTTGGGCCTTATTCTCAATTTCCGTGGTCAGCTGATGTGTTAGGGCATCTCTACTCTTCAGTAAAGCCAGTTCTGATGATGCCACCTTGATTTCCTTTCGTAACTCGGTGACGTTTTGGTGACTCTTTTGCAGCTCAGTCTTTGTATTGATAAACTCGGCTTCTTTGATACGAATAGTATCTTCGAACTGTGAAATAAGCTCAGCCTTGGTGGCCTGGTCATCTAGTAACGACTGCTTCTCAGCAGCGGCCGCCTCTAACTGCTGTAGAGCCTTGGCATTGGACTTCGTAAGATTAGCCATCTCCTGCCTTGATGCATTCAACTTATCATCCAATTGAGCATGTAGTTGAGACGAGTCCTCGCTTACTCGTTTGATATCACTCTTGAGTTCTTCACACTCTTCCTCCTGAGTAATGGTAAGTATGTTAAGGATACAGATTATAAGATGTGAGCATGGCGTTATTGTGCACACGATGTGTCACTTACAGCACATAAGATGTGCACATACTCAAAACACAATATAGACTCACCTTGGCATGTAATGTAGCCACAAGTTGTTCCCTCTCCTCAGTGGTAAATGACTCATCGGTAACATCGAGACGACCTTGCAATTCTTCAATCTCGTTATTCTTAAATGTAATAATATCATCTTGCTCCCCCAATCGAACAGTAAGTTCATCCAATGAAGATTGTTTCACTTCAATCTCATCATAGGCATTCGTAAGTTCCTTTGATACAGCAGCATACTTTTCATATAACTTGATATTCTCATCATTCTTTGCCTTAATACCACATTGTAATGATTCAATTGTTGCATTCCGTAGATGGATTAGGGAACTATCTTCGGATTTGCAGGATAACTTTGATTCAAGCTGTTCTTGTAATTCGTCTCCACGTAACTTATCTTGTACTAATTCGTTTATCATGGTTTGTTTCTCTTGTACTGCTAATTCGGCCTTGTTCTTCTCCGCTGTGACAGTATTTAACATATCTTCTAGCTTGTTACTATCTACCATACTGTTTTTCAGGGTATTAACCTCATCCGTCAAGTTGGTAATGATAGTATCCTTCTGCCCAATCTCCTCCGTGGTATTATTCTTGACCATTGACAATTCCTTAAGCTTGGATTGTAACTCAGCCACTACCACATTCTTATCATGTAACAGTATCTCATTCTCATATGAAATCGAATTCATCTTTTGTTCAGATTCATTCTTTGATACTTGCAATTCATTCTTTAAACTCTCCACATCCTTTACCAATTGATTTAATTGCAATTCATATTCCAACTTCATATCGACTTTACTCTTTTTTAATAGTTCAATCTCTTTATTGTGATCAATGGCAGATTCTTCTGACGTCATCTTCCATTCATTAGCCTCCAATTGTGTCGACTTGACCTGTAATTCAAGTTTATCAACTAATGTATCCTTACTTGCCAATTCTTTTTCATACTGCTTACTTCTTTCTAATAATGTTGATACTTGATTCCTTAAAGATGATATTTCATCCTGTTGACTATCCCGTTCTGAACGTAGTGTTTCATTGGCTAGATGTAACTCGGATAGTTCATTCGATTGATTGGCAGTCTGTGCCTCGACTTGTGTTTTGTATAGACGTAACTCTGCCAATTCTTTATCCTTAACACTATCGTTGACCTCCCTGCTTGTGTTTACCACATTAGACTCCTCTTGGTTCTGCTGCTGCTGCTGCTGCTGCACTAAACTATTCGATGACGACGAAGTACTACGATGACGTGCATACCGATGATGCTGTTCCCATCCACGTAATTCAAGTATAGATGTACGGGGAGTGGCTGATCGTTCGATACGAGCATGTGCCGAGTGATTCAGCCTATCCTCATTGGTATTACTTCCACCATTAAGCTCGGTGGCGGTAGTAACATCTCGTGTAGTATTCTGTACCTCAATGGCCGTATCACCTTGACTATCTTCCTCGTCGACAAGAATCTCATCCTCTACTACTACTTCCTTCCTACCTCCATTTGCCACTTCGGCCTTATCAACAACCTCGGTCTTGCCCTTAATACACTCGGTCTCTGCTACTGCTTCCTCAGTTGAATCATCACCCTCCAACATCAAACTACCGTTACCATCCTTAGGTAATAACTTATTCTTATTTCGGGGTGGTGAATAGTCACTTAAAGTGGGTAAAGCACATAACATTCCTGGTGTATTATCAGGTGATTCACTTGTTGTTGATACTACGACTACTTTCTCTGTACCGCCAACGCTGAATACATCGGTTGGTGACTCATCTTCTCTATATATCATAGTTGATACTACCTGATGACTATGATCGATTGAATTAAGAGATAAAGAGTTAGGGCTCATCTCCTCCTCTTTGAAAGTATTAGTATTAGTAGGAGATGTACGTGAATGTTCAGGTGATTCTCTTGAACTTTCATTTGATAAATTACCATTTGAATTGAAACTGTGATTGTTTAGTAATGATGAATCTGTACGGTTCTGATCTGTTTCATTGAGGTTGTTATTGGTATGTTGACTATTAGATGTTGGTGATTCATTATTGTTGTCATTTAAGGTAGTTGGCGAATCTAACCTATCAAGAGGAGTACAATTCAACCCAACATGTCCTTCTAAGGCATTAGTAACACCATTACTAATCATACTAACTGTAGAGTTATATACAGTTTGCATTGTTATTGATGATATACCAGATTGATTATCTGATGATTGTCTATTCGCCTTTTGTTGGGGAGATTGACCAGTGACGGCCTTGGCCTTACTTTGAGAGAGGAAGGCTGACAACCCTTCATTGTTTGGCACTTCTTGTTTGTTAGGTTGCTGTTGACTATTGCTGTTATCAGCAGTCTTCTCATGCACCTTAACACTACTAGAAGATACTCTTCTCCCTCCCTGACTACGTCCTTGGCTACCACTCAAAGCAGCACTACTGCCACTCATAACAGAACTACTAGCCATCCGTTGGCGTTGTCCAGGAGCACTCATAGCCTTATCTAACGCAGCCTCTCTCAATTTACGTACAATATATGATGGTCTTGTAGCACCAACTTGTTGTTGTACAAACCTTTTCTGTGGTGAGGAATTGTTGCTATGACCTTCAAGTTTGGCATTATTTGAATCTATAGAGAAGATGGAATCATCTTCCGAAGGGTCGATGATGTTAATATCGGAAGTGTTGATATCGGATGTATTATCGTCGTCGTTTGGTAGTGGTTCTAATGGTGGATCGTTATACTCAGCATTTGTAGGGCTGACGATTGAGGTGTTGTTATGTAGCTCATCTAACCTCTTAGACGTCAGTTCATCATATTGTAATTGACGCTGCTGTACCTGACGTTCATGTCGTAGTGTACTTGACGATGTAGAAGTGGCATGGTTGTGGTGTTTGAGGTCAGTTGTTTTAATGTAAGATGATATACGGGGTAATAAACGACGTGAAGTTGTTGTTGTTGAGTAGGATGATTGTGATCGAGTAGTAGAGTATTGACGACGATTCATCCTTTTCTTCTGTAGCTATGTTTATATATGAACCGCGGTAGTTATCGAGTGATATTCAAGAGCTTGTCCAATGCTTTATATTAAGTATCGAATAATAATTAGAGCCCCCCAATGCAATGCAATGCAATGCAATGAAGCTGAGACATTGCAAATCTACTGTCAAACTCTCTTCAACTTTATCCCCTTTCCTGATTTCTCAACAACATAGCCCCGCTAAACTACTTGCCCAACTCTCATCTTATTCGATGTTAACTTTCGACTCGAGGAGATTGTCAAACTTTTTGTTGAGTGAGAGAAAAACAGACAGGCATCTTTTTGTTGAGTACCGCTATTAGTTCTCGAATGATGGGGTTTGATTGATGAACTGCCTCGTATGCTGCTCTTGTGCCATTGGATTGGATATGCTAGCTCTACTGCTCATGTATTTGCAAAGCTAATCTTAGGGGTTCGCTGCTTCAACTCTCGAACTGCCTTTGAGTGACTTGTTATATTACTATTAATTACTATCACTATCACAACTCGGGTATACCTTTGATATTGATATTTATATTTGCATCTCTACTTGTCTTCGAATATGTCTACTACTTCTGCTACAGTTGAAGCATACAATCAATCAAACGTCTACTACGACGACGATGATACTACCACAAATGATGGTACATACATATATAAGAATCCACGAATTGTCATCGACGATGATGATGAACAAAAAGATCCATTCATAGATAATGATGACGATGATACAATTGCAATACAAATATACGATCCAATAAAACGATATCAATCAAAACCACAAAATATATCACCATTACGATTACTACGGTTGATAATTACCGTGGCTATATTCATTGGATGGAATAGATATATTATTCGAATGATGTGGGGCGAACGATCTATACCGTTGAATCCAAATAGAGATCTGTCTTCTGCTGCAGTATCGTTTAAGTTAGAATCAAACGATGATGGGAATGTGAATGAAAGTGGGTTACGAAAGTTAGTTAGTATTGTAGAAGAAGATATGGTTGGAGAATAACACATAACTCAGTTCATATATGTCTATTAGGTTCGGTGTTGAATGGAGAAAAGAAATGACTATCGTTATCGACAAGTATCCCCCAGACATAAAGTGTAGAGTGTGTTGATCTGGCTCTATCAGTGGCCATGTTCAAGAAGAAAGAAGGGGAAGGAGTCACACTGTCTTGAATAGGATGTGATAAAGGTATGGTTATATTGGATACTTTTGATATGTGCATATGATCAATGATGAAGAGACGAAAGCTGTGAACTGCATCTCTAGTGATCAATCATCTATATAGTCTAATCTAGCCTTAGCTTTATACAATCTCTCTATATGTCTATACAATCTCTATCTCCTAACCTACCTTGGTACTAACAGCCACACATGGATATGGGAACCTTCCATCATCTTTCCATAATGGATGATATGGTTTTAAATCAATCATATCATTTAATAATGGCAATCCTTCTACTCTTGAATACATTGTTAGTTTCTCTCTTAATGATGATGAGAAGACTTCAAATGTTGTTAGTTCAAATTCAGCTTGTGGTGATGATCGCGGCATTGAATCTTCTACAAGGATTGGATCTGTTAGATCTGGTGCGGCAACGACAAATGTTATTGCTTTGCAGTAATCTCTTGCTTCCCCATTTGGAGTTGCAACTCCTAACAAATCTTCGGTCGCTGCCCATATAGCATCCTCGAATCCTTCCAAACCAAACGACGCCGGTATAACTTTACACTTTAACAATGGTCTATCTGTCGGGCATTTTACTGATGCTGCTCGGGGTTTGATCATGAACTCTTTGTAATACCTATTAGATAGAGTGCATATGAAGATCAGCTCATGTTGAAACGAGACACAAGATGTGTACATATCAGATAACACTCACATACATACCTTAAACACTCCTTAGATACTTTGTCAGCAACGTCCACAGCCTCATGGGGATACTCCCATACATCTTGCCATATCTTAAAATGTATATCGTCAATCTCTTTCTGGGCATTAGCAGTTAAATGTATCCATCTGGTCGGTCCTAAATAGTTGTTCATGAAATCACATTCGTGAAAATCATCGCCCTCATCGTCACATGAAGTGTAGGCTTCAATATCTGCATATGTTGATATGAACTCTTCATGTGTTATATGTAAATCTTCTGATGCTAGTTCAACTAATTCCATTGGTACCCAATTTCTTTACGAGAAAGGGGAGAGTAATATTGTAAGAGTTACATTGCTCGTAAGATATGCACAAAAAGAACACAGTGTAATGCTTACGGATTTGTTTGGAT